>JABAHR010003059.1_pt2 | contig 42278 bp, 42 predicted proteins | sample 7062101 | NCBI WGS metagenome assembly JABAHR01 (sample SAMN14534553, study PRJNA622989) | marine sediment metagenome | biome: marine biome [ENVO:00000428]; feature: marine pelagic biome [ENVO:01000023]; material: deep marine sediment [ENVO:00002113] | place: India: Gulf of Kutch | collected...
GTGTACTTCTTGGCGATCGAGATCACCAGGCGCAGGTTCGCCTCGACCATCTCCTTCTTCGCGCGGCGCGCCTTGGCCTCGCCGATCGACATCTGGCGGTTGATCTCCTTGATCTCCGCGATGGTCAGGTGCGCGGCGCCCTGCAGCGTAATCAGCTTGTTCTGCGTGCGCACGATCTCGTCCCTGCACTGGCCCAGTGCAGCAGAATACTTGTGACCACCCTTTATCTGGGCATCTGCCCAGCCGAGATCGGTTTCATTGTTCGGGAACGAAGTAATGAAATCCCTGCGCGGCATGCCTGCGCGGGTAACGCAGGCATCCATGATCGAGCGTTCGTAGGTACGGATGCGCGCAATCGCGTTTCTGAGATTGGTGGTCAGGATGTCCACGATGCGCGGCACCAGCTTGAGACGCATGGTCTGCTCGGACAGCTGTTCGCGCAGCTTTTTCACACGCGTGGCATTCCTGCCACCCTTGCTAACGGCTGTAATCAGCTGCTGGTAGGTCTTCTCCAGCTCCCTGAAGTGAATGCGCGCCTCTTCCGGATCCGGTCCGGTATCGGCGGGTGCATCATCACTATCATCATCATCGTCATCGCTGATGGCATCGTCATCGTCTTCATCAGCGCTGCCGGCGCTCGCTTCCTGGGTGGCGGATTCCTGGGAACCGGGGATCTCCTCTTCAACCGCATTGGGATCGACGATGCCGGAAATCAGGTCATTCAGTCGCATCTCGCCCGCTTCCACGCGTTCATAGCCGCGCAGCAGCGTCGCGGCCGTCTCCGGGTACATGGACAGCGCCTTGAGGACCTGGGTGAGGCCATCCTCGATGCGCTTGGCGATCACGATTTCGCCTTCGCGGGTCAGCAGTTCAACGGTACCCATTTCGCGCATGTACATGCGCACGGGATCGGTGGTGCGGCCAAACTCGCTGTCAACGGTGACCAGGTTGGCGGCGGCTTCCTCTGCCGCATCCTCGTCAGCCGTGTTCTTGGCGCTGGCGAGCAGCAACGAATCGGTGTCCGGCGCCACTTCGTGCACCAGGATACCCATGTCGTTGATCATGCTGATGATGTCTTCGATCTGCTGCGGATCGACGATTTCGTCGGGCAGGTGATCATTCACTTCCGCGTAGGTCAGAAAGCCCTGATCCTTGCCCTTTTCGATGAGCAGTTTCAGACGGGACTGTTGATCTTTATCCATAGCAATCCGCGAGCACCCGGGTGCTCAAATATATGTGTCAGTACAGGGGCGAAAAAACAATCGCGCAGTATAGTCGAATAAATGGGGGCCAGCCAAGCCGAATCCAAGCCAAAACAAGCACTTTTTTGCCCGCTCGTTTATCTACCTGACCTCCTGCAGCAGGGTCTGGAGTTTCCAGTATTCCCTGCGTTCGTCTTCGCTAAGTTTCTGTTTTAATTCCCTATTATTCAATTCCTCTATACGCCGTTCCAGGTGCTGCCGGTATATCCGCTGCAACTGGTGCCGTAAATCTGGCAGCAGGTCCAGCTCATCGCTGACCGGGGTCCAGTGCGCCAGCCTCGCCAGGTGGCGCGCCTCCTCCCGCCCGCGCCAGTGTTCCAGGATGGCACCTGTACTGGCTAACGGCTGTTGCTGCAGCAAATCCAGCAATTCTTTCAGAATTGAGACCCCCGGCACGTCCACGGGTTCCGTGAAGGGCAGTTCGCCGACCTCGCGCGCCAGTGAGGGCCGGTACAGCAGGATGGAGATGGCCTCGCGCACCGGGCTGGTACCGTCCCGGGCGGGCGTTGGCTGCACCGGTCGGGGCTGCGCTGTAGTCGGCTTGTCAGCGGGCAAATCCAGCCGCTTCGACAGGGCATCGACCGATGTCCGGGCCAGCTCGGCCAGTCTTTCCGTCATGAGCTGCCGGAACATGCCGTCCGGCAGGCGCGCCAGCAGCGGGTTGGCCAGGATGACCAGCCGGGCGCGTCCGTCGATGCTGTCCATGTCGAGTTGTGCGGAAAGCCGCTCAAAGAAGAAATCGGACAGGTGGGTGGCCTGGCCGATACGCTCTGCGAAGGCATCGCTGCCGATCTTGCGTACCAGTGAATCCGGGTCCTCCCCCTCGGGCAGGAACAGGAAGCGCGCCTCGCGGCCATCGCCGAGTACCGGCAGGGTGTTTTCCAGCGCGCGCCAGGCGGCCTCACGCCCGGCACGGTCGCCGTCAAAACAGAACACGACTTCCGGTACCGTCCGGTACAGGCGCTCGAGGTGTTCGGGCGTGGTAGCCGTACCCAGGGTCGCCACGGCGTAGTTGATGCCGAACTGCGCCAGGGCCACCACATCCATGTAACCTTCCACCACCAGGATGCGTTCCAGCTTGCGCACGGCCTTGCGCGCCTCGTACAGGCCGTACAGTTCCTGTCCCTTGTGAAAAACGGGCGACTCGGGACTGTTCATATACTTGGGCGTGCTGTCATCCAGTACGCGCCCGCCGAAACCTATGGTGCGCCCGCGGCGGTCATGGATGGGGAACTGCACGCGGTTGCGAAAACGGTCATAGGTCCCCTTGCCGCCTTCGCGCTCTACCGTCAGGCCCAGCTCGAGCAGCAGTTTCTGTGTCTTCTCATCGGCATGCAGTGCGCTGGCAAGGTTTTCCCAGCCCGGCGGCGCAAACCCGATGTTGAAACGGGCCGCGACCTCCCCGGTGAGGCCGCGCTGTTTCAGGTAGCGGATGGCATGTTCCGCTTGCGGGTGTGTGCGCAGCTGCTCCTGGTACCAGGCGGAAACACGCTCCAGCAGGTCGTAGTGCGGTTGCGTGGAGGTCGCCCTCGCGGTGTCGTGCCCCGCCTCGCGCGGAACCTCGAGGCCGGCATGATGCGCGAGTTCCTCGATGGCCTCGACAAAGTCCATGTGCTCGTAGTCCATCAGGAAGGTGATCGCCGTACCGTGCTGGCCGCAGCCGAAGCAGTGGTAGAACTGCTTTACCTGGCTGACGGTAAAGGAAGGGGTCTTTTCGTTGTGGAACGGGCAACACGCCTTGTATTCGCGCCCGGCCTTTTTGAGCGGCACACGCGAGTCGATGATATCGACGATGTCGATGCGAGCCAGCAGCTCGTCGATGAAGGATTGCGGAATCCGGCCGGCCATGGGGCTAGGTTAAAAGGGATGTGCCGGAAAAGGAAGAATTCAGCACGCTACTTCGCGCAGGAGTGATGTATGTAATGAAAAAACAAACGTCTGCCACAGAGGGCACAGAGAACACAGAGCAAAAATGCCTGTATTTTCTTGTAACTACGATTTACGGGGATCTAACGGCCTGCTGAAGCAGGTCAATTAACAGCTCCGGGCATGAGGTATCGGGAACTCTGTGAGCGCTGTGTTCTCTGTGGCGGAATTTTTATTGCAGCCGGGCCTTGATCAGACCGCTCACCTTGCCCATGTCGGCGCGGCCGGCGAGCTGCGGCTTCAGCTGTCCCATGACCTTGCCCATGTCCTTGATGGAGCTGGCCCCGGTCGCCTCGAGCGCTGCATCGATCAGCCGGGCAATCTCCTCTTCACTGAGCGCGGCAGGCAGGTAGGGGGTGATGACCTCGATCTCGGCCTGTTCCTTCGCAATCAGGTCGTCGCGGCCCGCCTTTTCGAACTGCGCGATCGATTCGCGCCGCTGCTTGACCATCTTGTCGAGCACCGCGAGGACCTGCGCATCATCGAGCTCGATGCGCTCGTCAACCTCGCGCTGCTTGATGGCGGCAAGGATCAGCCGGATGGTAGCGAGACGCTCCTTGTCCCGGGCGCGCATGGCATCCTTCATGTCCTGCTGAATGCGGTCCTTGGTGGACATGCGCGGGAGGAGAAATCAGTACAGGCGCACGCGGCGTGCCAGTTCGCGGGAAACCTTCTTCTGGGTGCGCTTGACTGCGGCTGCCATCTTGCGTTTGCGTTCCTGGGTCGGCTTTTCGTAGAACTCGCGGCGGCGGACCTCGGCCAGCACGCCGGCCTTCTCACAGGAGCGCTTGAAGCGGCGCAGGGCGACCTCAAACGGTTCGTTTTCTTTTACACGTACGTTGGGCATACAACACCGGTTAATGGTTACAAGGGGCGCAAATTCTATACACGTCCCGCCAAAAAGGCAAAATTTCCTTGTGTAACAAGCAGCGGCGGCTACCATACAGGCATGCTGGTACTGGGAATCGAGACCTCCTGCGATGAGACCGGTGTCGCGCTCTACGATGGCGAACGCGGCCTGCTGGGCCATGCCCTGTACAGCCAGGTCGAGTTGCATGCGCAGTACGGCGGCGTGGTGCCGGAACTGGCCTCCCGTGACCATGTCAGCAGGCTGCTGCCGCTGATCAGTCAGGTATTTGATAAATCTGGAATTTCCGGGGCAGATGTCGACGGGGTGGCGTATACCGCCGGGCCCGGGCTGGTCGGCGCGCTGCTGGTCGGGGCGGCTGCCGGGCGCAGTCTGGCGTGGAGCTGGGGTGTGCCGGCCGTGGCGGTACACCACATGGAAGGCCACCTGCTGGCCCCGATGCTGGAGGCGGAGCCGCCGGATTTCCCGTTCCTCGCCCTGCTGGTGTCCGGTGGTCACTCGCTGCTGGTCGAGGTCCAGGGCGTCGGTGGTTACCGGGTGCTGGGCGATTCCATCGACGATGCCGTGGGCGAGGCGTTCGACAAGACCGCGACGGTGCTGGGGCTGTCCTACCCGGGCGGGCCGGCACTGGCGGCCCTGGCAAGGGAGGGCGACCCCGGGCGTTACCACTTTCCGCGACCGATGACCGATCGCCCCGGGCTGGATTTCAGTTTCAGCGGTCTCAAGACCTTTGCGCTGAACACCTGGACGGGCTGCGGGCAAACGCAGCAGGACCGTGCCGATATCGCGCGCGCCTTCGAGGAAGCGGTGGTGGATACCATGGCCATCAAGTGTCGCCGTGCGCTGGAACAGACCGGCCTCGCCACGCTGGTGGTTGCCGGCGGCGTGGGCGCCAACCGGCGCCTGCGCGAACGGCTCGGCGTGTTGATGGAGCAGCGTGGCGGTCGTGTCTGTTACCCGCGTCCCGAGTTCTGCACCGACAACGGCGCCATGATTGCCTACGCGGGCCATTGCCGCCTGCAGGCAGGCCAGGCGGAGAGCCTGTCGATCCGGGCAACGCCGCGCTGGTCGCTGGAGGAACTTGTGCCGGTTTAGGTCTGCAAAAACACTTGCCACAGAGGGCACAGAGGGCACAGAGTTAAAAATATCTGTATGTCATTCCCGCGTATGCGGGAAGCCAGCCGAAATATATTGCACACGCTTCAGGGCCCGGTCCCCACCTTGGCAGGGACGAGAGGTATGTATGTGACTCGTGTTTCTCTGTGGCCTCTGTGTTCTCAGTGGCAGGGTTGTTTATTTTTTCCTGCCGAAACTGATCCTGCCTTCCTTGCCGGACAGCAGGTTGGCGATATTCGTACGGTGTCGCCAGAACAGCATGAGCGCCAGTATCAGCATGGCGATGATGACGGGAGGTTCCGGCATCAGCCAGTAAAACACCGCCGGGGCCAGCGCCATGGCCGTGAGTGCCGACAGCGAGGAATACCGGAAGGTGATTGCCATCAGCAGCCAGATGGCGGAGATCACCAGTCCTGCCTGCCAGTGCAGGCCGAAGCTGACGCCCAGCGCGGTTGCCACCCCCTTGCCGCCCTGGAAACCGAAAAACACCGGATACAGGTGACCGAGGAAGGCGGCCAGCGCGGTGCCGGCGAGGATCAGTGCGCCTGCATCCAGCGCATCTGCAAGCAGTACCGGTATCAGTCCCTTCAGCATGTCGCCCAGCAGTGTCAGGGCGGCGGCCTTCTTGCCGCCCAGGCGGGCGACATTGGTTGCGCCCGGGTTGCGTGAACCTTGCGTACGCGGGTCCGGCAGTCCCATCAGCCTGCAGACGATGATGGCGGCCGAGATGGAGCCGAACAGATAACCGCCCGGAATCAGCAGGTAATGAAGATCCATGGAGCACCATTGGAATCGCAAACCGTTCGCGCGTCAAGGTATAGTGTGCGCAAGCACCGGGAGGTAAATCTTCAATGGATACAGTCTTTATCAGGGATCTGCGGATCGAGACCATCATCGGTATCTACGACTGGGAGCGCAAGGTCAAACAGACCGTCAGCCTGGACCTCGAGATGGGTGCCGATATCCGCGCGGCTGCTGCGACCGACGCGATAGCAGACACACTCGATTACAAGGCCGTTGCCAAGCGTCTGATCGCATTTGTCGGCGCAAGCGAGTACCAGCTGGTCGAGACGCTGGCCGAAAAGGTCGCCGGGATCGTGATCGATGAATTCACAGTGCCGTGGTTGCGTCTCACCGTGCACAAGCCGGGTGCCGTGCGCGGCTCGCGTGATGTCGGTGTCATCATCGAGCGCGGCAGCAGGGAGTGATCCGGTGTGGCGCAGGTTTACGTCAGTATCGGCAGCAACATCGAACGTGGGAAAAACATTGCATTCGCACTGCAGCGGCTGGCTGCCGAATATGGTCAGCTGCAGCAGTCCTCGGTATATGAAAGCGCAGCGGTCGGTTTCGACAGCGCTCCTTTCTACAACCTGGTGGTCGGCTTCAGCACAGATATCGGCCCGGTCGAGCTGCAGCAGCAACTGCATGACATCGAGGCTGCCAGCGGACGCGAGCGCAGCGATACCATGACAGCACGTACCCTGGATCTTGATCTGCTGACCTATGACGACCTGAAATTGCGGGAAGGGCGCCTGCAGCTGCCGCGGGAAGACATCACCCGCTATGCATTTGTGCTGTGTCCGCTGGCCGAGATCGCACCCGGGGTTCGTCATCCTGTCACCGGTGAGCGCTATGCCGACCTGTGGGCGGCCTTCGATGACGACGCGCAGGCATTGACGCGGATCGAATGGCCGCCCGCGCACTGATTGCACAATGAATACCGATACCGGTCTTCCCGCACCGGGGGCGGACGAGCAGTCACTGAGCGAGGCACTGACCGCACGCATCCACCGGGAAATGGCTGACTGTGGCGGTGCGATCCCGTTTTCGCGCTTCATGGAGCTGTGCCTGTACGAGCCCGGGCTCGGTTACTACAGCACCGGGCACAGGAAGTTTGGCGCCGGTGGTGATTTTGTCACGGCACCGGAGATCTCGCCGCTGTTCGGGCGCTGCATCGCACGCTGTTGCGCAGCGGTGCTGGACGACCTGGATGATGCAGACATTCTGGAATTCGGTGCCGGCAGCGGACGCCTTGCCGTCGACCTGTTGGCCGGGCTGGACACGCTCGGGCACCTGCCGCGGCACTATTTCATTCTCGAACGCAGTGCCGAGCTGAAACAGCGTCAGCAGCAACTGCTGCAGAGCGAGCTGCCGGGACATGCCGGACGTGTCGTCTGGCTCGATGAACTCCCGGCACCGGGGTTCCGCGGTGTGATGCTGGGCAACGAGGTGCTGGATGCCATGGCGGTGGAGCGTTTCCGCTGGCAGGCTGCAGGGGCGCAGCAGTTTTTTGTCACGGGCAAGGGGCAGGGTTTTGCCTGGCAGACCGGACCGGTTGCAAGCGCCGGACTCGAGCGCGAGATCGCGCGCATTGCCGCTGAATGTTCGTTACCCGAAGGTTACGAGTCCGAGCTGAACACCTCGCTGCAGCCCTGGCTGTCCAGTGTGGCCGCGAGTCTCGAACGCGGGCTGATCCTGCTCATCGACTACGGTTACCCGCGCAGCGAGTACTATCACGAGCAGCGTTCCAGCGGCACGCTGATGTGCCACTACCGGCACCGTGCACACAGCGATGCGCTGCGCTGGCCGGGGCTGCAGGACATCACGGCGCACGTTGATTTTACGGCTCTGGCCGAGGCCGCGGTCGCGGCGGGGCTGGCCGTCAGCGGCTATACCACGCAGGCGCATTTCCTGCTGGACTGCGGCCTGCAGGACCTGCTGCAGGAGGATGGTCCGGCAGACGGCGTGGACTACCTGCGCAAGGTGCAGCAGGCCAAGACGCTGATCCTGCCCGGCGAGATGGGCGAGCGTTTTCAGTGCATGGCGCTGACGCGCGGACTGGACAGGGATATCCCGGGTTTCCGCCTGCAGGACTTCCGGCACCGCTTGTAAACAAGCCTGTTACCTGAATAGTCAGTAAAACTTTGCCACAGAGGACACAGAGCACACAGAGATCCTGAAAAGTGGTCGCGCGCTGAAAACACCCTCCGGCGTCATTCCCGCGCAGGCGGGAATCCAGTACATGTCTGTGAATCTGTAAAACTTCGCCACAGAGGACACCCGGATCCTGAAAAATGAGCACAGGCTGAAATCATTCTCCGGCGTCATTCCCGCGCAGGCGGGAACCAGAAAAAGTCTGTGAAAGGGTATCCTTAATAACAGGGAGGCATGCCGCTCATGAAATGTCCTCCTGCAGCATATCCCGTTGCCTGAATCCCACGGAAATCCGTTATCCCGCCAATGCGAGAACCAGGGATCACAGGAATATCTCTGTGTGCTCTGTGTCCTCTGTGGCGGATTTTATTACCTGTGCGGGAACCTGCATCTGTTATTGAGAAAAGCCGCGCAACAGCGGAGAATGCGTGTCACTTATGGACAAGCTGCAGGCAATCTGGCTGGCGCTGCTGCAGGGGCTGACCGAGTTCCTGCCGATCTCGAGTTCCGCTCACCTGATTTTGATGCCGCGCCTGCTGGACTGGGCGGACCAGGGGCTGGCGTTCGACGTGGCAGTGCATGTCGGCACCCTCACCGCCGTGCTTGCCTATTTCCGGGCAGACGTGTCGCGCCTGTTCGCGGCCTGGCTGCGCTCGCTGGCGACACGCCGGGTGGACAGCGATGCCCGGCTTGCATGGTTCGTCCTGCTCGGCACCCTGCCGGTAGTGGTATTCGGTCTTCTGCTGCACGATTTCATCGAGACCGCCTTGCGCTCACCGCGGGTGATTGCCGTGGCTACCATCGGTTTCGGCCTGCTGCTGTGGGTTGCCGACTGGCGCGGCATGCAGCGGCGCGATGAACACTCACTGCGCGTGCCGGATATTCTCGTTATCGGCCTGGCGCAGGCGCTGGCACTGATTCCCGGGACCTCGCGCTCCGGCATCACCATGACCGCCGGGCTGGCACTGGGACTGACGCGCACGGCGGCCGCACGCTTTTCGTTCCTGCTCTCCATCCCGGTGATCGCCATGGCCGGCGTGTACGAAACCGGCAAGCTGGTGCAGCAGGCGGCAGCGGTCGACTGGGGCGCGCTCCTGCTGGGCATTGCCGTGTCTGCGGTGAGCGCCTGGCTGTGCATCCATTTTTTCCTGAAGCTGATCGAGCGCATCGGCATGTTGCCGTTCGTGATCTACCGTATGCTGCTGGGTGCGGTGTTGCTGTGGATGTTCGTGTAGGAGCGCTCCGCGAGCGCGATCCGGGGTAACGAAGATCGCGGATGCGATCCGCTCCTACACCAGGACTTTTTCAATGGCCTCGATGCGCCGTGCGCGTATCGCCGCGCCGATTTCCCTGCCTGATTTTCCCGTGGTGTCGACGGAGACCGACTCCGCTGCCTGCAGTGCACGTTCCAGCAGGCCGGACGGTGTATAGTCATGCGCCTCCGGTTGCCTGCTGTGTGCCTCCGCGGCACAGACGGCAGTAAAGTCGGCAAGCCGTTCCGGGCGCCGCAACGCATCCAGTGCACTCAGCAGATCGAACAGCTGTGCGGCGCTCAGTGCGGCGCTGTCATGCAGCTGTTGCCGGTATTGCAGGGCCATGCCGGCCAGCTCGCGGTAGCTGTTCGGTGCACGCAGCCGATCGCACAGCCCATCGAGCTGCTGGCCTGTGAACCCCGTGGCGTTGTCGATATCGCAGACCAGTGCCGCAAAGCGGATGGTCGGGTTGTCCGACATGCCGGCGGCGCATGTCAGCACGGGCATGGCAAGCGGCGCCTGTCCGTGTGTTTCCGTTGCGCCTGCCTGCAGTGCCGCCAGCTCCGGAAACAGCCTGTCGAGTGCTCCGCAGCCGGCCAGCACCTCGAAGAATCGGCATGGTGTTTTACAGGCCAGCGCCTTGTCCAGCTCCGCCCAGACACGCTCTGCAACCAGGTAATCGACCTCGCCGTTGTCCACCATGCTGCGCATCAGCCTGTTGGTGCCGTGTGCGACACGGAATCCATAGTGAGCAAAGCGTGCGGCAAAACGTGCAACGCGCAGGATGCGCACCGGGTCTTCGGAAAATGCCGGTGAGACATGCCGCAGCAGGCCGTTGTCGAGGTCATCGCGGCCACCGTAGGGATCGATCAGCCCGCCTTCCCTGGTTTCTGCCATCGCATTGATGGTCAGGTCGCGCCGTAACAGGTCTTCCTCCAGCGTGATACCGGGGTCGGCACACACTTCAAACCCCGTGTAGCCCGGGGCCGTCTTGCGCTCGGTGCGCGCCAGTGCATATTCCTCGCTGCTTTGCGGGTGCAGGAACACCGGGAAGTCCCTGCCCACGGCACGGTAGCCCAGCTCGAGCATTTGCTGTGCGGTGGCGCCGACCACGACCCAGTCACGTTCGGTGACCGGCAGACCCAGCAACTTGTCGCGTACCGCGCCGCCTACCAGGTAGATGTCCATGCGCTTCAGTCCCGACCCGACCTGCGTCGCATCTCGTGGTAACGCGCGCGGGAGTTTTTCCCTCCCAGGTAGCCGGGTACCACTGCCGCTACCGGTGTCGGATTGATGCCGAGGCGTGGCAGGGCATTACAGGAACAGATACTGTCCTGCTGCAGGGAGTGATAGTTATCCATGGTAAACGGTTGCCCCGGCATGACACCCAGCACACGTGCCTGCAGGCGTGACAAGCGGTCATCCAGGCCGATGACCCTGCGCTGCAGTCCGGTCAGTTCACAGGTGTATTCGACCAGTGCCTGCAGCGTAAACACCTCGGGTCCGCACAGTTCAAGGCGTTCTCCAGCGGTGGCGTCGTGCAGTGACCGGCACATTGCCTCCACCACGTCGCCGACGAACACCGGGGCAAACTGGCTGCCCGGGCAGGCCAGCGGGAAAATGTACGGTGCAAGCCGCAGCAGGCCGGCAAAGCGGTTGAAAAAACTGTCGCCTGCACCGAATATGACGGACGGACGAAAGCTGGTAACAGCCAGCCCGCTGTCACCGGCAGCATGCACCAGGTCCTCACCGATTCCCTTGCTCTGCAGGTAAAGGCTGCGTGATTCACCCGGATCGGCGTTCAGCGCGCTCATGTGCAGCAGCCTGTGCACGCCGCACTCCAGCGCGGCAGCCACGATCCTGTCCGGCAGTTCGACATGCGCCCTGTGGAAACCCCGGCCTTTGCTGTCCGGGTCGTTGAGTATCCCGACCAGGTTGATGACAGTATTGACCCCGGTAAGCAAACGGCGCAGCTGCGCCGGGTCATGTATGTCTGCCGCGTGCAGCGTGATGTTCGGGTGGATGGCGAGCTCGCGGTGCCGCTCGGGATGCCGGGTCGGGATGCGTATACGAAAACCATCCGCTGCAAGCCGGTTTGCCAGGTGTTGCCCGACAAAACCGCTGCCTCCCGCTATACAGATTGTCATCATGCTCATGGCCGGCCTGTTACCCGCAACAGCTGTCAGTCTGCTGTCTTGTCATATTGTCCCTTCGGCCGGATATCCGGCATGCGTTTTTCCAGCGAGGTAAACGGACGTTTCATGCGCCAGTCATAGACCGTGGCGTAGGCAAGGATACGTTGTACGTACATGCGTGTCTCGCTGAACGGTATGGCGGCAATCCAGTTCTCCGCCTGCTGCCCGTCCTCCTCGGGCAGCCAGCGTTCAACCCTGTGCGGGCCGGCATTGTACGCCGCCGATGCCAGCACCATGTTGTCATCATACTGGTCCATGACCTCCTTGAGGTAGGCGGTACCGATACGGATATTGCGTTCGGCCTCGTACAGCTGGTGGGTTCCGGGCAGTGGTATGCGGTTTTTTCTGGCAGTGATACGACCGGTTGCCGGCATCAGCTGCATCAGGCCCATGGCGCCCGCGCTGGAACGCGCATCCTTGTTAAAGGCGCTTTCGGTACGGATGACCGCCAGCACGTGCCCCGGGTCAAGCTGGTATTGATCGGCGTAACGCTCGATGTCCTCTTCATGATCGATCGGAAACCGCAGCACCAGGTCATCATAGTCTGCACTGCGCGCGACGGTAAATATGGCGTTGTCGTGCCAGCCCCATTCGTTAGCCAGCCGCGCCGCCAGCTTGAGGTCCTTCTCGTCCAGATCCGCTGTTGCGGCTGCCCATTCCCTGCGGGCCTCCGTCAGCAGGTTCGCCAGGTACAGTTCGCGCGCACGTACAAAACCCGGCCGCCTGCGCATGGCATCCAGTTCTTCCGGTCTTGCCTCGATCGGACGGTTGTCCATCTCGTACGGCCAGCCCAGCACGTCCGCGGCGAGAAAACCATGATATTCGCGCTCTCCTGCCAGTGGCGCCAGCTGGTCGGATGCGCGCTTTTTCGCGCCGGTGTTTCTCAGTGCAATAGCCCTCCAGTAGCGCCACTCGCCGGTATGGGATTCGGTTTCAGGCATGTCCTCGATATGGGCCAGCAGGTCGTTCCACAGGCCTGCACGAATGGCGCTGCGTGCGCGCCACTCGCGTACCGTCTGGTCGGTAACGGCATCGGGAACCCGGACCAGCCAGGCATGGGCCTGCGGGTGCTGTCGCCAGGCTGCAAGCAGGGCGATGTGCTTGTCGAGCTCGCCTGCAGCATGGGCATCGAATTCATGGCGTGCCCTGATTTCCGTCCAGCGGTCATGTGCCTGGTCGACGCTTGCGCGTGCGATGCGGTGCAGCGCATAGAGGATGATTTCACGCGCGATGGGCGTGTCGTGTGCCAGCCTTTCGTCCTGCAGCGTGTCTGCCGGGCGCTGCCGGGCCCTGCGCCACAGCTCGACCCATTCCCGGTCTGCTTCCGGCAGCCGACGTGCCAGGTAACCGGCCAGGCTGGAATTGCCACTGTTCATGGCAAGCCGGACGCGTTGCCAGAGCAGGTCATCGGTGAGTTCGCCCTGTTTCTCCAGGTAGTCGAACACGGGATCGCAGGCCTTGTCCTGCGAGTGACCGACCAGCCAGAGTGACAGTGCTTCCTCTGCCAGTCTTGCTTGCTGCCCGGTGTCGAGTTGCGCACGCAGCCGGTGGCACTGCAGCCTGACCGGTTGCTGGCCCTGGTAGTGTGCAAGAAAGCGTTTCCAGTCGCGCTTGCGTGCGAGCTGGTACAGCCAGCTGCGGCGCAGCCGCTCGCTCAACGGCAATTCTTCATAACGCTGAATGAAATCAAGGATATCCCCGGGGGGAGCCGATCCGAGCCGGTCAAGCAGTTGCCAGTATTCGAGGTAGGGATAAAGCGGGTAATCAACGAGTTGTTCGCCCAGCCTGCGAAATTCATCCAGGCGTTTTTCGTTCAGTGCCTTGCGTGCCTCCAGGAACTGCCCGCGCTGTGCCTCGAATGCATCCGTGCCGGCCATGCTGCTGGCTGCAAAGGCTGCCAGCAAGAGTATCATGAGCAGCTTGCCTGTCAGGAGAGACATAGTTGCTATAGTTACAGAAAATGCAGCAACAAAAAACAGGAGGTGGCTGCGGTGTTCGAATCGGTGAATCCGGCAGATGGCAGTACACAGGAAGTGGCGCGGGTCTTCAGTGATGCACAGCTGGAACAGGCGCTGGCGCAGGCGGCGGAGGCCGGACCGGACTGGCGCGGGCGGCCGATCGGGCAGCGCTGCGAACTGATGCGCGAGGTCGCAGTCAAGCTGCGCGCCAACAGCGAATCATTTGCCCGCATGATGGCGCTGGAGATGGGCAAGCCCATCCGCGAGGCGCGCGCGGAAGTGGAGAAGTGCGCGCTGGGCTGCGAGTACTACGCAGACCACGGCGCAGCGTTCCTGGCCGACGAGGAGATTGCAAGCGATGCCGGCCGCAGCCTGGTCGCCTACCAGCCGCTGGGTACGGTGCTGGCCGTGATGCCGTGGAACTTCCCGTTCTGGCAGGTGTTCCGCTTCGCGGCGCCGGCGCTGATGGCCGGCAACACCGGGCTGCTCAAGCACGCCTCCAACGTACCGCAGTGTGCGCTGGCCATTGAAGCCGTGTTTGCCGAGGCCGGCTTGCCGGAAGGGGTGTTCCGTACCCTGATGATCCCGGCGTCACGGGTCGCCGGCGTGATCGAGGATGCGCGCGTCCACGCCGTGACACTGACCGGCAGTGAACCGGCCGGCCGCCAGGTGGCCGCCACGGCCGGTGCTGCCGTCAAGAAATCCGTGCTGGAACTGGGCGGCTCCGACCCCTTCATCGTGCTGGATGACGCCGATCTCGAACTCGCCGTGGAGACTGCCGTGGCTTCGCGTTTTCTCAACACCGGCCAGAGCTGCATCGCTGCCAAGCGCTTCATCGTGCTGCCCGGGGTTGCTGACGAGTTCGTCGCCCGTTTCCGGGTGGCCGTCGAGGCGCTGACTGTGGGCGACCCGCTGGATGAAGCCAACCGCCTGGGTCCCCTGGCGCGCCACGACCTGCGCGACGAATTACATCAACAGGTGGTAGACAGCATCGCGCAGGGTGCTGTCGCAGTGACAGGTTGCGCACCGGTCCCGGGGCCGGGTGCCTACTACCGGCCGTCGATCCTCGATCAGGTGCGCCCGGGTATCCGCGCATACAAGGACGAACTGTTTGGCCCGGTGGCCAGCATCATCCGGGCGGGCGACGAGGCCGATGCCGTGCGCATCGCCAATGACACCGATTTCGGACTCGGCGGCAGCGTCTGGACACGGGACAACGAGCGCGGCGAGGCCATTGCGCGGCAGCTGCAGTGCGGTTCCGCGTTCGTCAACGGACTGGTGAAGAGCGATCCGCGCCTGCCGTTTGGCGGCATCAAGAATTCCGGATTCGGCCGGGAGCTGTCGCATCACGGCATCCACGAGTTCGTGAACGCCAAGACGATCTGGATCAGGTAAAACCGGCCTTGGGCAAGGCAAAAGCCTGCCACAGAGGACACCGAGGACGCAGAGAATACTCATCCTCGTCGTTTCCATGCAGACTGGGGTCCCAGCCTGAATAAAGGTGCAGGAGATAATGATTCAAGACGCTATCTTCTGCCGATGAGACGCACATCTGATGGTAGTGCAGCGGTTGCTCATTGCATGACTGGATTCCCGCCTGCGCGGGAATGACATATTTTTATCTCTGTGAACTCTATGCTCTCTGTGGCAAGGTTTTTGTTTTTTCCTGGTCCGGATGTTTTTAGATGGAACTCATCGCCTATCTGCTCACCGGTGCGCTCGCCGGGCTCATGGCCGGGCTGCTGGGTATCGGCGGGGGGCTGGTGATCGTGCCGGCGCTGGCCTTGCTGTTTGCGGCACATGGCGTGGTGGACGCACACCTCATGCACCTGGCGGTCGGCACCTCGCTGGCGGCCATTGTGCCGACCTCGGTTGCCTCACTGCTGGCGCATCACCGCCGTCACAGTGTCCACTGGACGGCAGTACGTACGCTGGCCCCGGGTATCGTGATCGGCGGCCTGTGCGGCGCCTGGCTGGCAAGCCGGACCAGCAGTCCCGGGCTGGCCCTGTTCTTCGGCCTGTTCGAAATCGTGGTCGCGGTGCAGCTGTTCCTTGCAGCACAGCCGGCGGCACATCGCGATTTACCGGGGCCGGCGGGTATGGCCGCGGCGGGGGGCGTGATCGGGACGGTTTCGGTACTGCTCGGTATCGGCGGCGGGACGCTGACCACCCCGTTCCTGCTCTGGCATGGCGTAGACATCCGCCGTGCCGTGGGCACCTCGGCCAGCTGCGGCCTGCCGATCGCACTGGCCGGGGCGGCCGGCTTTGCCGTGAGCGGCCAGTCGCATACGGCGGGGCAGGCGTGGACCAGCGGTTTCATCTACTGGCCGGCCGTGGCCGGTATCGTGCTGAGCAGTGTGTCGCTGGCGCCGCTGGGCGCCCGACTGGCGCATCATGTGCCCGGCCCGGTCCTGCGTCGCCTCTTTGCCCTGTTGCTGCTGCTGGTCGGGGTCAAAATGGTGCTGGGAACCGTGCTGTGAGCACCCGCAGGGTCGTGCCCTGAAATGCCCCTTTCCGGGTGGGGAAAAAACATGAAAACATTACCGGATGCCGATATACTGTTGGACAAATAATTACTATAAAATCAGTAACATGTAGACCATAAGCCAGCCCCCTCGGGAAATAAGCTGGCTTTATTCCCGGCAAGATTTTACTGGTTTGAAATTCAGGGCCAAAGGCGTATCTTATGCCACCCCTGCCAAGAGCGGGGCGGCGTGCCCCTGCTGCAGCCCCAGCCATGCGAAAACATGCAGGAAACCAAGGCATTTCACAAAGACGCGGCATTGAAGGAGTCTCATGTCCACACTAGTTAAGCCACATGGCGGCGGAGAACTGAAGCCGTTACTGCTGGAAGGCGATGCGCTGGCTGCCGAGAAGGCGCGCGCAGAGGGCCTGACCCGAATCAACGTATCTTCCCGCGAGGCCGGCGACATCATCATGATGGGCATCGGCGGCTTCACCCCGCTGGAAGGTTTCATGACCCATGCCGACTGGGAAGGCGTCTGTGACGGCATGAAGATGGCCAACGGCCTGTTCTGGCCGATCCCGATCACCCTGTCCACCGATGAGGTCGCTGCCAAGGGCATCAGCGAGGGGGACGAAATCGCTCTGGCCGATTCCGAATCCGGCGAGATCCTCGCCACCATGACGGTGACCGAGAAGTACGGCATCGACAAGAAGCACGAGTGCATGATGGTCTACAAGACCACCGATGAAGAGCACCCGGGCGTGAAGATGGTCATGGCGCAGGGCGACGTGAACCTGGCCGGCCCGATCAAGGTGCTGTCGCTGGGCGGTTTCCCGGAGACCTACGGCGAGCAGTTCATGACCCCGGCACAGACCCGTGCCGAGTTCGAGAAGCGCGGCTGGAACACCATCGCCTGCTTCCAGACCCGCAACCCGATGCACCGTTCCCACGAATACCTGGCCAAGATCGCCATCGAGACGCTGGACGGCGTGCTGATCCATTCCCTGCTCGGCAAGCTGAAGCCCGGCGACATACCCGCCGAGGTGCGCAGCGAGGCGATCGGGACGCTGATCGAGAACTACTTTATGGATAACACCGTGATCCAGGCCGGTTATCCCCTGGATATGCGTTATGCCGGTCCGCGCGAGGCGCTGCTGCATGCCCTGTTCCGCCAGAACTACGGCTGCTCGCACCTGATCGTCGGCCGCGACCATGCCGGTGTCGGTGACTACTACGGCCCGTTCGACGCGCACCATATCTTCGACGAGATCCCGGACGGCTCACTGGAGACCCAGCCGCTCAAGATCGACTGGACCTTCTGGTGCAACAAGTGCGGCGGCATGGCCTCCATGAAGACCTGCCCGCATGAAGCAGGTGACCGTGTGCTGCTGTCGGGCACCAAGGTGCGCAAGATGCTGACCGATGGCGAAGACCTGCCGGCAACCTTCAGCCGCCCGGAAGTGGCCAGGGTGCTGCAGGACTACTACGCCACGCTGACCGAGAAGGTCGAGATCAAGATGAGCGGACATTCCGCCAAGTAACGACTCTAGAGACCGCTGCCGCCCATGAGCGGCAACGGAGATTTAAACTGCAGTAACATTAAAAAGATGGAGAACTGACATGCCAACATTTGTACGTACAGATAAGTGCGACGGCTGCAAGGGTCAGGACAAGACGGCTTGCATGTACATCTGCCCGCACGACCTGATGAAGCTGGACAAGGACGGTTCCGAGACCGGCCACGCCATGCGCGCCTTCAACCAGGAGCCGGAGCAGTGCTGGGAGTGCTATTCCTGCGTCAAGATCTGCCCGCAGCAGGCCATCGAGGCCCGCCACTATGCCGACATCGTGCCGCTGGGTGGTTCCGTGCAGCCGCTGCGCGGTTCCGATTCCATCATGTGGACCATCAAGTTCCGCAACGGCAACCTGAAGCGCTTCAAGTTCCCGATCCGCACCACGCCGGAAGGCTCCATCGATCCGTATGCAGGCAAGCCTGAAGCCGATCTGTCCAAGATCGAAGAGCCGGGTTTCTTTGTCCAGTGCAACGGTTACCGTGCCGGTGATCCGAGCGAGCTGATCAAGGTCTAACGGCAAGCAACAAATATTCAAGAAAAGAGGAATCTGACAATGGCAGGTGAATTTGGAAATCCTGAAGTCGTCGAGGAAGAAGTTGATATTCTTCTCATCGGCGGTGGTATGGCATGTTGTGGTGCCGGCTACGAAGTCATGCGCTGGGCAGAAGGCACCGATCTTAAAATCAAGCTGGTCGACAAGGCCGCCATGGACCGCTCCGGCGCCGTGGCCATGGGCCTGTCCGCCATCAACACCTACATCGGAACCGAGCAGGACCCGGCCGACTACGCCCGCATGGTCTCCAACGACCTGATGGGTATTACCCGCGACGACCTGGCCTATGACGTCGGCCGTCACGTGGACGAGTCCGTGCACCTGTTCGAGGAGTGGGGTCTGCCGATCTGGAAGACCGACGAGAACGGCGAGCGTTACGACGGCTCCAAGGGCATGACGGCCCTGAAGGACGGCGGCAAGCCGGTCCGTTCCGGCAAGTGGCAGATCATGATCAACGGCGAGTCCTACAAGTGGATCGTTGCCGAGGCCGCCAAGAAGGCGCTGGGCACCGACAACATCCACGAGCGCGTGTTCATCGTCAAGCTGGTCAATGACAAGAATGACAAGAACCGTATCGCCGGTGCGGTGGGTTTCTCCGTCCGCGAGGACAAGATCTTCATCTACAAGGCCAAGGCCATCCTGCTGGCGGCCGGCGGCTGCGTGAACATCTTCCGTCCGCGCTCCGTGGGTGAGGGCACCGGTCGTGCCTGGTACCCGGTCTGGAACGCCGGTTCCACCTACGCCATGGCTGCCGAGGCCGGCGCCGAGCTGACCATGATGGAAAACCGCTTCGTCCCGGCCCGCTTCAAGGACGGTTACGGCCCGGTGGGTGCCTGGTTCCTGCTGTTCAAGTCGCAGGCCACCAATGCCATCGGCGAGACCTACATGACCCGCAACAAGGACATGCTGGACGACTACCCGCCCTATGGCCAGGCTGCCGTTCCCGCTTCCTGCCTGCGTAACCACCTCATGCTGCATGAAATGAAGGAAGGTCGCGGCCCGATCTGGATGGACACCGTGACCGCCCTCGCCAAGCTGCGTGAGACCCTGACCCCGCGCGAGGTGAAGCACCTCGAGGCCGAGGCCTGGGAAGACTTCCTCGACATGTGTGTCGGCCAGTGCGGTATCTGGGTGGGTGAGAACATCGAGCCGGAGAAGAAGAACTCCGAGCTGATGCCGACCGAGCCCTACCTGCTGGGTTCGCACTCCGGCTGCTGCGGCATCTGGGTGTCCGGTCCGACCGACGTCGGTGCGCCGACAGACGAGGCCTATGGCGAAGGTATTCCCGAGCACCTGCCGAAGGGCTGGAACTGGGGCTATCGCGGCATGACCACCGTGACGGGGCTGTTCACCGCCGGTGACGGCGTTGGCGCCTCCGGTCACAAGTTCTCCTCCGGTTCCCATGCCGAGGGTCGTATTGCTGCCAAGTCCATGGTCAAGTACTGCCTGGACAACAAGGACCTCAAGCCCGAGCTGGACACCTCCGTGGAAGACCTGGTGGCCGAGATCTACAAGCCGGTCCGTAACTTCATGGAGTTCAAGGACTACACCACGGCGATCGACATCAACCCGAACTACATCACGCCCAAGATGCTTCATGTTCCGCCTGCAGAAGATCATGGACGAGTACGTGGCCGGTGTTGCGACCTACTACACCACCAACAACCACATGCTGGCTGTGGCGGGTGAGAAGATCGACATGCTGAAGGAAGATGCCGAGAAGATGCGTGCCAAGGACCTGCATGAACTGCTGCGTGCCTGGGAGAACTACCACCGCATCATCACGGCCGAGGCCCACATGAAGCACATCGAGTTCCGCGAGGAATCCCGTTACCCGGGCTTCTACTACCGCATGGACAAGAACTTTGTCGATGAGGAGAACTGGAAGTGCTTCGTGAACTCCATCTACAACAAGGAGACCAAGAAGTGGACCTGCTTCAAGCGTGCCCACACTGACCTGGTCGACAAGTCCAAGCTGTTCAAGTAACACCCGAACAGTGCTGTAACTGAAAAGTCCGGGTGCCGCCAGGTGCCCGGACTTTTTTCTTTTTCCGTCATTGCGAGAGTAGCGAAGCAATCTCGTGATGCGGAGCATGGTTCCACAGATTGCTTCGTCACTTCGTTCCTCGCAATGACATTGCGGGAGGTAGGCAAGATGTCCGATGACAAAAAGCTGATCAAGGATTCCCCGATTCCGGACAGCCCGGTGGTACCGTCCCAGATGTCCGGCGATGCAGTCATACAGTTTCGCTGTCACAAGGACATCGACTGTTTCAACGCCTGCTGCATGAACATCGACATCATGCTCACGCCGTATGACATCATCCGGCTGAAGCAGCGGCTCGGCATGACCTCGACGGAATTTCTCAAGCAGTACACCTATCCGTTCGAGTTTTCCAAGGACGGCGTGGTTGGCGTCAAGCTGAAGCCGTCGGAAGGGGCCAGCGCGTGCCAGTTCGTGACCGAAGAGGGCTGCAGCGTGTACGGGGACCGTCCCACCGCCTGCCGCTACTACCCGGTTGGCCTGCTCTCCACCCGCCGCCAGGACGAGAACTTCGACCGCGCCTCCTATGCGCTGGTACGGGAAGATCACTGCCACGGTCATTTCGAGGACCGCAAGCTGACCATCGATGAATACCGCAAGGAGCAGGGGCTGGAGGAATACGACGAGCTGAGCCGTCCCTGGCGCCAGCAGATCCTCAAGGTGAAGTCGGCGGGCCCCTACATCGGCAGGATGTCGAAGACCAGCCTGAAGTTCTTCTTCATGGCCAGCTACGATGTGGACCGTTTTCGTGAGTTCATCAAAAGCGAGGGTTTCAGCTCCACCTACGACGTGGACCAGGAAACCATGGACAAGCTGCTTGCGGACGATATTGCCCTCATGCAGTTCGGTGACCGCATGGTCCGCCAGATCATGTACGCCGAGGAGACCATCCCGATGAAGCAAGACGCCCTGGACACGCACCTGGCACGCCGCGGTAAAAACCGTATAAAAGATGAGGAAGAGGAGATTGAGAACCGCCCCAGCATGGCCTCATACGAGATGCCGATTGATGGAGAGGATGAAAAAGGAAGCTGATACAGTTAGTTATTGGGCATTACGGGGCGAGTCGGTTTTTTTATAAAACACTAATATTTTATACTGCTATTGTTATTGGCGGGAGCCGCCCTCGCCAGCCCGCCCGGGCCTGGCGGATGCCCGGAGTTCACGGGGGATGAGCCAGCTCCCCGTACCCGCCGTTTCCATTTAAATAATAACTATTACAGTAGCTTAATCAGATATCTGTTATTTTCAATAAAATTATAGTATTACCCATTTATATTTTTATAATCTTTATAAACAGCAAGTTACCATTCCGTTAGCCATTCAGATGCTTGCCGTGCGGCATGCCGACTTTGCCCGATGCCGGGCTAACGGCGCTGGCCATGGCCGCCTCCATGGCAGCCAGTATGCCAGTGGCATCCAGGCCGCATGCCGCCAGCTGCTGCTGGTGGTCACCGTGTCCGATGAAGCTGTCGGGTATGCCGAGGTTGATGATTTTCACCGGACTGCCCAGTGAATTCAGCAACTCGTTGACAGCCGAACCGGCGCCGCCCTGCAGCACGTTTTCCTCCACGGTCACGACGAGTTCATGCCTGTCCGCCAGTGCCTGGACCAGTTCTGCGTCCAGTGGTTTGACGAAGCGCATGTTGACCACGGTGGCGTCAACGGCATCGCCGGCCTCCAGTGCAGCGGAAAGGCGGCTGCCAAAGGCGAGGATGGCCACCCGGTTGCCCTGGCGGCAGAGCTCCGCCTTGCCGAGCGGAAGTGTTTCCATGGAATCGTCCGCCAGTACGCCGGGGCCGGTGCCGCGCGGGTAGCGTACCGCAGCCGGCCCGTCATGGCGGTAGGCGGTATTCAGCATCAGCCGGCATTCCCGTTCACTGGCCGGGGCCATCACTACCATATTGGGCACGCAGCGCAGGAAACTCAGGTCGAATACACCGGCATGCGTGGCGCCATCGGCGCCCACCAGGCCGGCCCGGTCGATGGCGAANNCACGTCGTAGAAGCCCTGGTGGGTGGCGCCGTCGGCGCCGACCAGGCCCGCGCGGTCGAGCGCGAAGGTCACGTCCAGGTTCTGCAGGCAGACGTCGTGGACGACCTGGTCGTAGGCGCGCTGCAGGAAGGTCGAGTAGATGGCGACCACCGGCTTCATGCCCTCGCAGGCCATGCCGGCGGCGAACGTCACGGCGTGCTGTTCGGCAATGCCGACATCGAAGTAACGCTCCCGGAAGCGGCCGGCGAAGTCCACCATGCCGGAACCCTCGCACATGGCCGGCGTGATACCGATCAGCCGCCGGTCTGCTGCAGCCATGTCGCACAGCCAGTCACCGAACACCCTGGTATAGGTGGTCCCGGAGGATGACTCCTGCTTCCCGGTGGTGCGATCGAACGGCGTGACGCCATGGTAGACGCAGGGATCCTGTTCGGCGTGGTGATAGCCCTTGCCCTTGCGCGTCACCACGTGCAGCAGGTTACGACCGCTCAGCTTGTGCATGTTGGTCAGGGTGCTGACCAGGGTCGGCAGGTCGTGTCCGTCGATCGGGCCGATATAGTTGAAACCGAGTTCCTCGAACAGGGTGCCGGGCAGGATCATGCCCTTGAGGTGTTCCTCCCAGCGACGCAGGAAGTGCTGGGCGCCCGGCAGGCGGCTGAGTGCCTGCTTGCTGCCCCGCCGTATACCGGTGTACATGCGGCCGGACAGCAGCTGCGACAGGTGGTTGTGCAGCGCACCGCGGTTTGGCGAGATCGACATCTCGTTGTCATTCAGCACCACCAGCAGGTCGCAGTCCTGGTCCCCGGCATTGTTGAGCGCCTCGAAGGCCATGCCGGCCGTCATTGCACCGTCACCGATCACGGCGACCGTCTTGCGCTTGCTGCCCTGCTGTTTTGCAGCGATCGCCATACCCAGCGCCGCGCTGATCGAGGTGCTGGAGTGTCCGGCGCCGAACGCGTCGTATTCGCTTTCCTCACGGCTGAGAAAACCGCTCAGTCCGCCCTGCTGGCGCAGGCTGCCCATGGCCGCGCGTCGCCCGGTGAGAATCTTGTGCGGGTAGGCCTGGTGACCGATGTCCCACACCAGACGGTCGTGCGGGGTATTGAACACGTAGTGCAGGGCGATGGTCAGCTCTACGGTACCCAGGCCGGCGGCGAGGTGCCCACCCGTGGCAGATACCGACTCGAGCAGGAACTCACGGACCTCGGCAGCCAGTTGCACCAGTTGTGCATCGGTCAGACCGCGCAGGTCCGCCGGCGTGTTGATGGTGTCGAGCAGTGTGTATCTGTCAGGCATGGTGTAACCGCCCGTAAATTCTAGCAAGGCCGGGGTAAAAATGCTTTATCCGGGGGCCGTGTAAGGGACTTTTTACACCCGGTCATGATACCAGGCGGGGTGCGGCCCGGTCCGGTTTCGGGGTGCGGCCCGGCCCGCCCGGCGGCGCACGCCTGCCCCGTGCCGTGCGCCGGGAAACTCCTGCAACAACCTGAAGTTGCGTGCGGTCGTGGGGAAATTCGCCGGCTGTCCGCCTGCTGCCGGGGGTGCCCGCAAGACCCGCGCCTATTCGTCCTTCAGCATTGCGCCCAGCTGCAGCGCTGCGCGGCGATCATCCTGTTCGTGCCAGCGTCGCAGGGCCGCGTGGCCGGCAGCCAGGTAGCGTGACTCCTCGGCATTTTCACGGAAGCCCTGCACGCGTTCGCTGATGCTGCCGGTTTCAGTGACCGGCATGTTGAAATAGCGGTTGATGAATGCAACGAGAATGGCGAGCGTTTGCGTTTCATCAAGGCCGTAGCGGCCGGCCAGGTATTCTATTGCACCGAAATGAAACGCCATCACCTTGTACTGCTTGGCCGGGTAGCGCCCGATGTCCTCGCGATCCACAGCCAGGATGGTGGCGCCGGTGAAGCGTTCAAGAATCGCGTTGACTTGCTCCGTGGCTGTGGGTTTGCGCGGCCCGCGCGCAAACAGCCTGCTGAAGATACCCACTCTGCTAGAACCAGCGCCGTACGCGTTTCTTGTATTCCAGGTATTCCTCGCCAAACAGCTGCTCCAGATAGCGCTCCTCGCGCCTGATGGCGTAGCGGGAGATAACGACGATGGAGGCCGGCGTCAGCAACAGCACCCACAGGTTGTTGAGCCAGATTGCCGCGGTGATCTGTACCAGCATCAGCACGATATACAGCGGGTTGCGGGAATAACTGTAGGGGCCGGTGGTGATCAGTGCCGTGTCCGGCCGGTCCGGCCGCACATCGGTGCCCTCGCGCAGGAACTGGACGAGCGCCCACAGGGCAATGGCGAATGCCACGGCGATGATGCTGCCGCCGAGCACGCTGCCCTGCAGACCGGGCGGCATGTCCAGCGGGTACAGGTTGCCGATGCCGATGCCGCACAGGATGCTGATGCCGAAGATTACCGGCGGGTGCAGCCGTACCCCCGGGCCGTGGCGATCAGTCTGCTGTGAGGTTTCAGTCATCGTCTCTCATTGCTCGCGCGGGCCGGCAAAGAACCAGATGATCAGGCCAAGCAGCGGCAGGACGACAACCAGCGCGATCCACAGCACCTTGCTGCCGGTGGTGGCATCACTCTGGATGATGTTGAGGATCGCCCAGATAGCCGCGATCAGTATCAGAACGCCGAACAGGCTGCTCACTTCCATCATTGCCGTTCTCCTCCTGGTGTGCTGGCGGGCAGGTCAGCGGACCCTGGCAGCCCTTTTTCAGCATGGGACCGGTTATGCAGCATGATATCCATCACGATCTTCAGCGCAACCAGTGCCAGCAACAGGCCGAGCGGGGAATCCAGCTCCCTGACCAGGAACCCGCCGGCGATCACGGCCATGTGCAGGACGGCCACGCGCCGGTAGGGGGCGGTCATCAACTGCCTGACCGTGTAGCGGCGGAATTCCTGCTGTCCGATGAACAGCAGCAGGAACGAGATACCGTGACTGACCAGCAGTGCCAGGCAGGCCCACAGGAACTGTTCGGGCGCGGCGGCAAGCACCTGTCGTGACAGGTCGATGAACATCTCGACGATTACCAGTGGCCCGGGCCAGCTGTGCGCCCCGGTCTCCGGCATGGCTGCAAACTGTGTCAGCTTCAGGACGAACATTCCGTGGGCTGCACAGAAGCCGCCGTAGTGGACGCTGAAAAACAGCATCAGTGGCAGGCCGCGCAGCCCGCCGACGGTCAGCATCCTGAGCAGGGTATAGGCTCCGACAATCAGGTTCTCGGCCCAGTACAACACCACGATGGAGCCCACGTCCCAGTCCAGGAACAGCACGCCGAACAGGGGTATCAGGTTGGCGAGCAACAGCGCCAGCTGAGCAACGTCGAACCGCAGCCCGCCTGGTACCTGCATGTCAGGCGCCGCTGCCGGGTGCGCGCAGCAAGGGAAAGCAGCTGTTACAGGCAGGCAATAGGTGGCGGCTTGCTGTTCCCGGGCATGTACCGAAGGCCATGCCGTGGTGTTGCGGATGGCCGTGTTGCGTGCTTGTCATGTCCGGCTTATCCCAACGCAGCATGCTGCACCACGATCAGTCATGAGGTCCGGCAGGTGGTCCCCTGGCCGGCCAGGCCATGGATGGTTATTCGGTGTGAAACAGCGTAAGTGTTGCTTCCAGGTGCCGCCTGTGCCACCAGGTACCATCCAGCCGCCAGGCGATGGTGCCGGCAACCGCATGGTCTGCCTCGATCGTGATCCACGCCACCACGTTTTCCCGGTTGCCGTTGTTGTTCAGACATACCGAGTTCACGCGCGTGAGCGGCCGGCACAGGTGGCAGATGTCATCCTCGGTGACATCGCCGGGCAAATTATCGATGCGTATTAACATGGTCAATGCGTCTTGTTGTTATGTACTGCAATTCAACTACCGATTCTTTTCCATTTTTCATTATCACGGACCAGCTCATACCTGGCCCATTGTGCAAACCCGGAGCGCGTTTCCACGCCCGAGCTGCGCAAGCCCTTGCCCGCCACCACCTTGTAGACCACCATGTCACGTTCCGGATCCGGGTGTGACGACTGGTCTACAACCTGGCGAACCGACCACTCCGTACCGACAGCACCGTTGCTGTAATAACCGCCCAGTACGATCTGTTCCGCTTGCAGCTGGCGATTTTGCGCCTGCCCGCTGGCCAGTTCGTAAATGCGCAGCAGGTCGTTCTCGGAGACATCGATATAGGAATCGATTTGCCCCAGTGCGGCGACCAGGTCGGCATGCTGGATTGCCGGTCCGTTGCTTTCCTCCTTCCCGCCAGCAAGCCCTTTTTCTGCCAGCCAGGACGGATAGCGCCGCCACCTGAAAGCATAATTAAATATGACTGCCACCGCCAGCATGATCAGTGCATTTTGCAGTACCGGGGTCACAACGAACTGGTAGCCCAGCTCGTGGACGCTGTCTCCGCCGATGACGGCCACCAGCGCCGTGGCGCCACCGGGCGGATGTATGCAGCGCAGGTAGTACATGACGCCGATAGCCAGTCCGACCGCCATTCCTGCGGCAACAAGCGGTTGCGGTATGAGCAGGAAGCAGCTCACGCCAACCAGCGCGGAGACCAGGTGGCCGCCGAGTACGTTCCAGGGTTGTGACAGCGCGCCATGCGGGACGGCAAACAGCAGTACTGCCGAGGCGCCCATCGACGGCACGATGAGTAGTGCACCTTCCCTGCCCAGGTAGTACGCGGAGATGCCCATGATGGCAACGATCGAAACAAACCCGCCCAGCGCCGAGACCAGGCGTTCTACATGGCTGACCGAGCCGGGAGTGAAATCGAAGAATCTGGCGAACAACGACATGCCCCATTCTAGCCGCGTGTTTTCCGGAAGCCGTACTGTGGCAGCTGTGTCTTGTCCGGGGTATGACCCTCCGTCACCGCGCCGGCCTCAGAAACCCAGGCTAGCGCGAATCCTGCCTGCCGTTGCCAGTGCATCTTCCACGCGATCCGACACGCAGTTGTAATGCCCCATCTTGCGACCCGGTCTCGCCTCGTGCTTGCCGTACAGGTGCAGGTGTGCACTGGGCTCCCTCAGGATGTTCTCCCATGCCGGTTCGCCACCCTGCCAGATATCACCCAGCAGGTTGGTCATCACAACGGGTGAATACAGCGTCGCTGCACCCGGTTGCATGCCGCACAGGCAGCGTACCTGCTGTTCGAACTGTGAAGTACTGCAGGCATCGACGGTGTAATGTCCGCTGTTGTGTGGTCGCGTGGCCAGTTCATTGATCAGCAGCCTGCCATCCCGGGTGCAGAAAAATTCCACTGCCAGTACGCCACAGTAATTCATTGAATCCGCGAGCACGCCGGCCATTTGCGCGGCGCGTTGCGAAAGCCCGCTATCCACCCGTGCCGGCACAATGGTGGTGTCGAGGATGCCTCCGCTATGCCGGTTTTCTCCCGGCATATAGTTCACCGTGCTGCCGTCGACACCCCGGGCCAGGATGACCGAGATTTCGCATTCGAGATCGACGATCTCTTCCAGCACGCAGGGGCACTCGCCCAGTTGTTCAAACGCAGGTTCCGCCTGCTCCAGGGTGTCGACGGCTACCTGGCCCTTGCCGTCATAGCCCAGCGCTGCGGTCTTCAGCAGCAGCGGGGGGGTGAGTTCGGCAAACGCATCCTCCAGGTCTCCGCTCTCGTAGATGGCGACAAACGGCGCGGTGTCGAGCCCTTGTTGCTGGATATAGGATTTCTCGCGAATACGGTCCTGCGCGATGCGCACCGCATCCGCGTCCGGGCGCACCTGGCAGAACCGTGCCAGGTATTCCAGGCTGTCTGCCGGCACGTTTTCGAATTCAGTGGTTACCGCTGCACATTCGTTGCCCAGCATCTGCAGGCCGGCATGGTCGGTGTAACCTGCCTGGATATGCTGGCTGGCAATCAGGCCGGCCGGACTGTGGGGATCCGGATCCAGTACCGCTACACGATATCCCATGCTGTGGGCCGCCAGGGTGAACATGCGGCCGAGCTGGCCGCCGCCCAGTACACCGAGTGTTGCTCCGGGCAGGATCACGGTTGTGGCGGCAGGTCCATGGCCAGCACGGCTTCCTGCTGTTCCCTGCGCAACCGGTCGAGCTGGGCAGCGAGGCTGTTGTCCGTGACAGCCAGGATACTTGCGGCATACAGGGCGGCGTTTGCGGCGCCGGCTTCACCGATGGCAAAGGTTGCAACCGGTACACCCTTTGGCATCTGTACGATGGACAGCAGTGAATCCATGCCCTTGAGATAGCGTGACGGTACCGGTACCCCGAGCACCGGTACGGTGCATTTTGCTGCCAGCATGCCCGGCAGGTGTGCGGCACCTCCGGCGCCGGCAATGATGCAGGCCAGTCCGCGTTCGCGCGCTGTGGCTGCGTACTCGTAGAGCAGGTCCGGGGTGCGGTGTGCAGACACGACTTTTGCCTCGAAAGGAATGTTCAGGCTCCCGAGCATGTCGGCTGCATGCTGCATGATGCCCCAGTCACTGTTGCTGCCCATGACCAGTCCGACGCGGGGTGCTTCGCTCATGCTGCTATCCATTTGTAGTGACAACGGAAGCGCCTCATTCTAGCACCCAAAACGGCGTCCAAATAGGGTGTGCGATGTGATTTTTTCCTGAAAACCGGGCGCCCGGCAGGCGACTCCCTGTACAATGCGGGGTTTGTGAATCCGGAGCCCTGGCATGCTGGAAACCCTGTACCAGTCCAACCTGACCAGCCTGCCGCTGCTGATGCGCGGCAAGGTGCGCGATGTGTATGGCGTGGACGACAGGCACCTGCTGATCGTGACCACCGACCGCCTGTCGGCGTTCGATGTCGTCATGCCGGACCCGGTGCCGGGCAAGGGTGCGGTGCTGACCGCGGTATCCAACTTCTGGTTTGCTTTCACGCGCGACATCGTCGCCAACCACCTTGCCGATATGAAACTGGAAGACGTGTTGCCCGACGCAGGGGAGCGTGCCCAGGTGGAAGGGCGTGCCATCATCGTCAAAAAGATGCAGGCGTTGCCGGTCGAGGCGATTGTGCGCGGCTACCTGATAGGTTCGGGGTGGAAAGACTACCGGCAAACCGGCAAGGTCTGTGGTATCGAACTTCCTGCCGGCCTGCAACTGGCAGACAGGCTGCCCGAGCCGATCTTCACGCCATCGACGAAGGCCGATGTGGGTGAACACGATGTCAACATAGATTTCGCGCGCACACGGGAACTGATCGGCAACGAGCTTGCAGAGCAGGTACGCGAGGTAAGCATCCGTATCTATGCTGCCTGCGCCGCCTATGCACTGGAGCGCGGCATCATCATTGCGGATACCAAGTTTGAGTTCGGGCTCGACGAAGACGGCAGCCTGGTGCTGATCGACGAGATTCTTACCCCGGATTCCTCGCGTTTCTGGCCCGCCGACAGCTATCGGCCCGGTACGAGTCCGGCCAGTTTCGACAAGCAGTTTGTCCGTGATTACCTGGAAACGCTGGACTGGGACAAACGTGCGCCCGGCCCCAGGCTGCCCGCGGAGATTCTGGAAAAAACCGCCGCCAAGTATCGCGAGGCACAGGAGCGGCTGACGGGAAAGGGGTGATATTACCCTGTCGCGGATGAGATGCGCTGCTGCAGCCGGTGCACCGGTTGTTGGAGCGCCTCCCGGGTGCGACATGACACTGATTGCAATTCATGATCATGAGGGTCGGTTAAATGTATGGTTTCGATGTTTCTGTGAAGGGCGATATGCAGTCCGTTCGCGAGCGGGTGACGGACGAGCTGCAGAAAGAGGGCTTTGGCGTGCTGACGGAGATTGACGTGGCTGCCACGCTGAAGAAGAAGATCGGCGTGGAGCGCAGGCCGTATCTCATCCTGGGCGCCTGTAATCCGCAACTGGCCAACCAGGCCATTAACGCCGATCCGGACATAGGCCTGCTGTTGCCCTGCAACGTGGTGCTGCGCGAGGAACAGGACGGTTCCATCACGGTCGGCTTCATGGATCCGGCCGCGGTGCTCGGTCTGGTCGACAGGGAGGGGGTGGAGGAGCTTGCCGCCGAGGTGCGCAGCCGGCTGCTACGTGTCAGGGATGCTGTAGCCGCTGGTTAGCGAACCGCGCTCAGCAGCCGCCAACAGCGCGCTGCTGCCGGCGCTGGCACTGACGGCGTGACGGGTATGGCTGAATGCAGGCTAGCCGGCCCTGCCGGATTCGCTGGCCAGCGTTGCCTGTACAGTGGAAAAAGTGACCACCAGGTAAGGCACGGCAGCGGACAGGATCGACTGCAGAAAACACTCGACTGAATAGACCTCGTCCATGATGCAGGCGCCGTGATTGATGAGTATCAACAGCGTCCCGACGACCAGTGCATAGCCGGCCGATCGCCTCACCACGGCTGGTGACAGCGCGATGGCAAACCATTTTTTTATGACCGCTTGACTCATGCGAGATACCGCCGGCCCTGTCTGTGACTAAATACCGTCGCCCCGGCAGCAGTAAGATGTTTTATCAGGGGGTTTTATTCCGAATTTCAGCGTTTTTACCGGACTTCCGGATGGTAATCCGTAATGTCATGGCCGTAGATGTAGATCAGGTCACTGTCGTCGATCGGGTGGTACGACCAGATGATCGTGCGGCCGGCAACCCTGCGTTCCCTGATGACGGGCTTGCCGCTTTTCAGGCAGTTGTTTATCAGCTCCAGGTGGTTTTGCGGGAGGATGTCTTCCGTACTGCCGAGCTCCAGCTGCCTGAGCAACTCGGAGGTTGCATGATTCATGAAGCGCGGAATGCCATCGACACCGGCGGAAAAAACCGGGTTCGGGTTGGCCCTCGGGAAGCCCTCGATGCAGAAGATCTTCGGGTCGCAGCCTGACAGGTCGTGGCCATAGATGAAAATGTCTTCACTGTTGCTGGTTGAGCGGTAGATCCAGCCCAGGGTTCTGCCGCGCACCCTGCGTTCTTCGGTCAGGGGCGTTCTGGTGTTGAGACAGGCCCGTACCAGCTCGTGATGATGGCGGGGAAGGATGTCTTCGATATTCCTGAGCCCGAGGTCCTGGAGCAGCTGTGATGTTGCCGGGTTCACAAAGTGCAGCGCGCCATCGGCCCCGGCGGCGAGTACCGGGCTGGGGTTTGCCATGGGAAAATCGACGGAACCGCTGCCGCTGGACAAATAGTCGGTAATATCATGACCATAGATATAGATTTCTGGCCTTCCCTCGACGGGCTTGTACGACCAGGCAAATGTCCTGCCCCGCACGCTGTGCCGGCTGGTCAGGCGGCTGCCGGCTGCCAGGCAATCCCTGACCAGATCCTTGTGCTGTGCGGGAAGGATATCCTCGGCGTTTTCGAGCAGCAGCTCATCGAGCAGCTGTGAGGTCGCGGGATTTACGAACTGCAGGCTGCCATCCGGGTCGGCCGACAGCACCGGGTTGGGGTTTGTCTCGGCAAACCGGGTTTGTGCGTCTTTGTCCTGCGTTACACTCATCTGTTGCGACCTGCTTGACCCGGTGCCTTGGCTGTGGCGGGGGGCGGTATTTGTTCCGCTTCGTTGGCGCCTGCCTTCCGGGTACTCACAATACTACCCCCGCATGCATCTGTAACCAATGCTTGCTGCATACTGTAGCCCGTCCCCCGGCCGGGTTTACAGGCATCAAGCTGCTGTTAAATATGCATATTTATCATTTCTCGTGCCGGGCCGGGAGCCCGGCAGGGGCCGGCCGGAACCACCTTGTCGATACCGAGACCCTCGGCAATACACTGATATTAAAGAAATATTACATATACGCGGCGGTCTGCTTGCACTCACACGTCATTTTGCCGTTATCATCGGGGAACACAAACAAGAACCTCATCCATGAACCTGCCGAGAATCTCAGTCCAGTTCGATGCCGCAGATGAGCCGCTGCGCAAGCGTGCCCCCACGCATGACGAGCACGGCAAGGCACTCAGTGATTTCATGATGCTGGTGCCGGGCCTGCGCGAAAAGCCGAAGCACCTGATCGATGCCGCCATCCAGGACATGCACATCGCACTGACGCACTTCAGCGACGTGGTGGTATTCGCCGAGTTCAACCTGAAACTCAACCTGCTATGGGTCTCGATACGTCCCGTGCACGGCATCCGCTTCCGGATTGCCGATGCCATCCAGCAGCAGGTGCCCGAGGCCCGGCTGGTCTCGCATCTCTAGCCCTCCTGTCGCCAGGCCGCCTGAATGCTGCCTTCCGCTGCCGGTTTGCTCATCCTGCAGGGACTGTCCGGTGCACTGGTCGGGGCGGTGCTGTTCTACCTGCTGGGTTCGCTGCTGATCCGCCGCTGGATCCGCATCGATCACTACCAGCTGGCACTGTCGATGGCCGTTGCCTTCCTGGTGGCGATCGTGTGCGAGGTCTACCTGGGCAAGCTGTATTACCTGCTTGCCGGCAAACCGCTCTGGCAGTACCGGGTATGGCCGATTCACGACGGCTATACCTCGGCGCTGAACTTCATCGTCTGGCCGGTGTATGGCTATTACCTCTATTTCCTGCACCAGGTGCTGCAGGTGCGCCGTATCAACATCCGGCCCAACTGGCTGAAGGGGGTTGCCTCGGGTCTGGACGGGCCATTGCTGGAGATCCTTGCCAACGGGTTCTTCCTGCTGTTCTACGGGACCTTCTATTTCTATTACCTGCCCGGTGACATGCGGCACTACACCTCGGTGCAGGTGGTGCCGCTCTACATGGTGATGGGCATCATCCTCACCCTGCTGCTGGACCGGCTGCTGGACAAGCCGCCGCGCTGGCATTATCCGGCGGGTTTCTACCTGGCCGGTGTCGGATTCGTGCTGGCAGGCTAGGGCGACTGCGCGAAATACCAGGCCAGGAATTCGTCAAATGACATGGTCTCGGTCGCCTCGACCGCCTGCTGGTCCGCAATGGATTTCTCCACGTCCTGTTCGAACTGCGCGAGGCGCTCCATGTCTACCCCGAGGTCCAGGAAATAACGCTGGTGCTGTACCGACATGCGCCGGGCAAAGTCGAAGTATCCCTCGCCGTGTTCCTTCATCTCGTCCAGCACGCGTGCAGAGCAGGTCTGGCCGGGGTCGGTAACTGCTTGCAGCTGGGCCTGCAGTGCCTGCTGGTAGGGGGTGTCCTGTTCGGTAGCGTCCAGCGCTGCGGCAATCGGCTGCAGGTCCGCGCACAGTTCGCCGGCCCACTGCTGCAGGGCCACGGGCTGCCCGTTGCGATGCAGTACCAGCCCCGGCTCGCGGCCACGGTAACACACGGCGTCGAGATTGCTGTCGATCTCGCGGCGTTCCCGCGTGTCTATCAACGGGCTGTCCTGCAGCAGGCAGTAGATCATGAAGGTTTCCAGGAAGCGGCACTGTTCGACGTCGATACCGTGCGGATCGAACGGGTTGATGTCCAGTGAACGCAGTTCGATATAGCGCACACCGCGCTGTTCCAGGGCATGGGTCGGTTTCTCGAATATACCGGGGACCTGCTTGGGGCGAACCGAACTGTAATATTCGTTCTCGATCTGCAGCAGGTTGGCATTCAGCTGGCGATACTCCCCGTTGACCTTGACGCCGATATCCCGGTAGCGGGCGCAGGGCGTGGTAATCGCCTGGCGCAGGCTGGCAACGTAGGCTGCCAGGCTGTTGTAGTCCGCCTTGAAGCCGAGTTCACCCTCGCGCGTGTTCTGGTAGCCGATATCGCACATGCGCAGCGATGTTGCATGCGGGCTGTAGTAGGTGCTTTCGTTATAGGGCTGCAGGCGCGTCGGGATACCTTCCAGGAAGGACTTGCAGATGGCCGGCGAGGCTCCGAACAGGTAGGGGACCAGCCAGCCGTAGCGCAGCAGGTTGCGGATGGTCCGGAAATAGTGGTCGGATATGAAATCCTGCAATGGCCGATCATCCTGCTCCAGTGAACGGCAGGCGGTCCACAGCGCCTCCGGGAAGGAATAGTTGTAGTGAACGCCGGCAATGACCTGCATCATCTTGCCATAGCGGTAACCGAGTCCGCGCCGGTACACCGTTTTCATCAGGCCGATATTGGAGTTGCCATACTGCGCAATCGGGATGCCGGCCTCGCCCTGCACCACGCACGGCATACTGGCCGACCACAGCAACTCTTCGTCGAGTCGCAGGTAGACAAACTGCTGCAGTTGCTCGAGGAAGGCCAGCGCATCCTGCGGGTTTTCCCTTGGCGGGGTTATCAGTTCCAGCAGCGCCTCGGAATAATCCGTCGTGATCCATGGATGCAGCAGTGCGGACCCCAGCGCGACCGGGTGGGGTGTCTGGGCAATGACACCGTCCTTGCCAACGCGCAGGCTCTCTTTCTCGAGGCCGACCAGCCCGCCCCTGAGCAGTTCCGGTGCGTGCTCGCTGAGCAGGCGCGCGAGTTTCACGGCGGCAGCGGATTTCACGGTCCCGGGTCTCCGGCAAGGTCTGGGCTGCTGGCTGCTGGTGCTGGCATGGGGGGAATTTCTCAGGAGTGTTATATAAGTATAATATAAATAATAACTTACCGTGCGAATGCGGGCATGCAAAGTCGCTGTACCACACACCGGTCCTGAGGTACGCTAGACTCAGCTAAGGGCGTGGCTTGCCTGCCAGCACATGGTAAGCAACATAAAATGTCCAGCACAAGAACATGACCCGAAAAAGGTCGCTGGCAAGGGCATGTGGGAGCTGTATATGCCGGGAAAACAGAAGAAGCTCGACATAGAAGAACTGAAGGTTACCTGTAAGAACTGTACGCTGGCCGACCTGTGCCTGCCGCATGGCATGGGACAGCAGGAACTGGAGGAACTGGACCGCATCATCGTGCGCCATAATCCCTACCAGCCGGGCCAGCACCTGTTTCGTCCCGGCGATGACAGCCATGCCCTGTTTGCCGTGCGCTCCGGTGCACTGAAATCCTATTGCATTACCGAGGACGGTGAGGAGCAGGTGCTGGGGTTTTCCCTGCCCGGCGAGCTCACCGGGATGGACGGGCTGAGTGACGGGTGTTATTCCAGTGCTGCCGTGGCACTGGAGACATCGAGTGTCTGCGAGCTGCCCTACAGCCGCCTGGAAGGCCTGTGTCACGACCTGCCGGGGCTGCACAGGCAGATGATGAATGTCGTGGGCCGCGAGATCACCACGGACCAGCACATGCTGATGTTGCTGGGCAAACGTACGGCCGAAGAGAGGCTGGCATCGTTCCTGCTCAGCCTGTCGACCCGTTACCACAGCCGGGGCCTGTCGGCGACCGAGTTCAACCTGCCGATGTCACGCCAGGATATCGGCAACTACCTGGGCATGGCGATCGAGACAGTCAGCCGCCTGTTTGCGCAATTCCAGGAACGGGGGCTGCTGGAGGTGAATCGCCGACAGGTGAGGATCCTCGACCTGGAGCGCATCAGGCACATGGTCGAACCCTGCATGCGGCAAAGCATCCGCGCCATGTAACTGATAGCGGCGCGCTGCGCGCGGCCGGTCCTGCTTCAGATCACCTTCGAGAACTGGCTGCCGCCGCCGTTGCTGCTGTGCAGGTAGAAATCGAACACCATGCAGATATTGCGTACCAGCAGGCGCCCTGCCGGGAGCACCTCCAGCCTGTCTTCATCGATGGTCAGCAGGCCGTCCGCCTCCATGAGCCTGAGTTCCTGGATTTCGTAGCCGAAATGGCGGCCGAAATCGAACTTCCAGTTTGTTTCCAGCTCACGTATATCGAGCCGGAAATGACACATCAGCTGCATGATGATTTCACGCCGCAACAGGTCGTCAGGTTCAAGTTCGATACCCCGCTCCAGCGGCAGGTGCCCCTCGTCCAGCAGGGCGTAATAGCGGTCCATGTCGCGCACGTTCTGGTTGTAGTTGTCACAGACGCGGCCAATCGCTGACATGCCCATGCCGATGATGTCGCAGTCGCCGCGCGTGGAATAGCCCTGGAAGTTGCGCTGCAGGGTACCGTTCTGCTGTGCGATGGTCAGTTCGTCGTCCGGCCTCGCGAAGTGGTCCATGCCGATATAGACATAACCCGCATCGGTCAGCATCTGTATGGTCAGCTGCAGGATGTCGAGCTTCACGTCCGCAGAGGGCAGGTCGCTTTCGGCGATGCGCCGCTGTGGCTTGAAGCGCTGCGGCAGGTGGGCGTAGTTGTACACGGCGATACGGTCCGGAGACAGTTCGATGGCCTGCTCGAGGGTGCCCCTGAAGGTGTCCAGCGATTGCAGCGGCAGGCCGTACATCATGTCGATGTTGACCGACTTGAAGCCCAGCGCACGCGCGGACTCGAGCGTGGCCCGCGTGATCTCCGGGCTCTGGATCCGGTTCACGGCGCGCTGGATATCCGGGTTGAAGTCCTGCACGCCCAGGCTGACGCGGTTGAAGCCGCAATTACGCAGCACGGCCAGTTTTTCGTTGTCTACCGAGCGCGGGTCGATCTCGATGGAGTACTCCCCTGTATCGTCATCACGCAATGTGAAATGGCTGCGCGTGATGTCCATCAGCTCGACAATCTGGTCATTGTCCAGGAAGGTGGGTGTGCCGCCGCCCCAGTGCAGCTGTTCAACTATCCGGTCACGGTCAAACAGGCGCGACTGCAGCGCGATTTCCCGGTACAGGTGTTGCAGGTATGCACCGGCGCGCGCGTGGTTCTTCGTTACCACCTTGGTGCAGGCACAGTAGAAACATACCGTGTCGCAGAACGGGATGTGAAAATAAAGCGACAGCGGGCGCGGGATCGGATCCTCGTTGCTGTGCTGCGCCCAGCGCCGGTAGTCATCCTCGGAGATATCGCCGTGAAACTGGGCAACCGTCGGATAGGAGGTATAGCGCGGCCCGCTCTGGTCGTAGCGCCTGATCAGGTCGGCATCAAAAACAATATGCTGTTTCATTCCTGTGCTGAAGAGAAATTCTGCTCACGTTGAAAGAAATTCTCCACACATGGGCAGTGCCCGGCATTGACGTGAGTCAACTCTACATTGCTTAGTGTGACAGGCTGCGCTGTTTCTCGGCCTCCAGCACGTGCTTCAGAACAACAATCAGTGAATCATGGTTTACCGATATGGCATCGATCCCCTGCTGCACCAGCCAGCCGGACAGCTCCGGGAAATCGGAGGGTGCCTGGCCGCAGATACTGACCGGCTTGCCGGCCCGCTTGCCGGCCTCAATGGCAAGGGCAATCATTTTCATGGCGGCCGGGTGGCGTTCGTCGAACTCCCCCAGCAGCGGGGAATCCCGGTCCACCCCCAGGGTGAGCTGCGTGAGGTCGTTGGAGCCGATCGAATAGCCATCACATTTTGCAAGGAATTCATCTGCCAGCAGCACATTGGCCGGCAATTCACACATGGTGTAGACCTGCAGGCCGTGCTTGCCGCGTTCCAGTCCGTAGCCGGCCATCAGTTCCAGTACCCGGTCCAGCTCCTGCACGCTGCGTACGAACGGGATGACCAGTCGTACATTGTCCAGGCCCATCTCGTGGCGCACCCGGTGTACCGCACGGCACTCGAGTGCAAAACAGTCACGGAACTGTTCCGAGTAATAGCGTGCGGCACCGCGCAGGCCGAGCATCGGGTTTTCCTCTTCCGGTTCATAGCTTTCACCACCCAGCAGGCTGGCGTATTCATTGGACTTGAAGTCGCTGAGGCGTACATTGACCGGCCGCGGATAGAATGCTGCGGCAATGATCGCAATGCCCTCGCTGAGCCGGTTGACGAAGTAGTCGACCGGGCTGGCATAGCCGCGTATACGTGCCGTGATCTGTTGCTGCAGCGCGGATTCCAGCTGATCGAATTCCAGCAGTGCGCGCGGATGTATACCGATGGCGTCCGTGATGATGAACTCGAGACGGGCCAGCCCGACGCCATCGCAGGGCAGGGCGGCACGGCCCAGCGCCGTGCCCGGGTTGCCTATATTGAGCAGGATCTGCGTCGCGGGTTTTTCCAGCTCGCCGATGTCATGCTGCTCGACGGTGAACGGAAGCTCTCCCTCCAGGATGAGGCCCTCATCCCCGCTGGCACAGGAGACCGTGATCTTGCTGTTGTCCGGGATGATCTTGGTGGCATTGTTGGTGCCGACCACGGCGGGTATACCCAGTTCGCGGGCGATGATCGCGGCATGACACACTCGCCCGCCACGGTTGGTGACGATCGCGGCCGCCTTTTTCATGATCGGTTCCCAGTCCGGGTCGGTGATATCGGTCACCAGGATCTCGCCAGGCTGCAGCTCATCCATGTGCGTGGAATCGAGGATGATGCGCGCCGTGCCGGTGGCGACCTGCCTGCCGACACTGCGTCCGCGCGTGATTACATTGCCGCGGGTTTTCAGTTCGTAGCTGACCTGCTGCAGGCCGCTCTGCGCGGCATGCACGGTTTCCGGGCGCGCCTGCACGATATACAGCTTGCCGTCGTCACCGTCACGCGCCCACTCGATATCCATTGGCTGGGGCCTGCCATGGAGTTCCGAGTAGTGACGCTCGATGGCGACCGCCATGCGCGCCAGTTGCAGCACCTCGTTGTCGGTTATGCAGAAGCGCTGCTGTTCCCGGGGGTGGACCGCGACATTGCGCGTCGACGGGCCGGTCACGCTGTCACGCGCATACACCATCTTTATCTTTTTATCGCCAAGCTGGCGCCGCAGTATGGGCGCATGCCCGCTTTCGAGCGTCGGCTTGAACACCAGGAATTCGTCCGGATTCACTGCGCCGCCCACCACGTTCTCGCCCAGTCCCCATGACGCCGTTACCAGCACGACGTCGCGGAAACCGCTTTCGGTATCGAGCGTGAACAGCACGCCGGATGCGCCGCGGTCCGCGCGCACCATTTTCTGCACGCCGATGGACAGGGCGATGCTCATGTGGTCGAAGCCCTTGTGGGTACGGTAGGAAATGGCCCGGTCGGTGAACAGCGACGCCAGCACCCGCTTGCAGGTCTGCAGCAGGTTCTCGATACCGTGTATGTTCAGGTAGGTTTCCTGCTGGCCGGCAAACGAGGCAGTGGGAAGGTCCTCGGCCGTGGCGGAGCTGCGCACGGCAACATCCAGGTGTTTGCCGTATTCCTCCTCCAGTACCCGGTAGGCGCGGCTGATCTCTTCGGCCATGTCGTCCGGAAAACTGCCGCCGCTGATCCAGGCGCGGATCTGCGCGCCGGTTTGTGCCAGCGCCTGGACGTCGGTGGTGTCCAGCTTTTCGAGTGCCGTGCTGATGCGCTGTACCAGATCGTTGTGGCGCAGGTAGGCGCGGTAGCCGTCCGCTGTCACGGCAAACCCGTCCGGCACCCGGATGCCGTGCGCGGTCAGCGCACTGAACATTTCACCCAGCGATGCATTCTTGCCACCGACCTGCGGGATATCGTCGATGCCAAGTTCGGCGAAGAACCTGATGTACTTGTACCCTGACATTGTCCTGGAGTTACCCCTGTTCGCGTTATGCTGCCTGTGCTGCGTGGCAGCGGCCCTTTACTATACCGGTTTGCGCTTGTCAGCAGCGTTCCGCAGCTTGCACAATTCCATCCATGCCGGGTATTGGCCGTGCGCGGCAAGCCGCTAGCGGGTGCTGCCGTCAGCAGATCCTGGGCAGCGGATCATCCTCGAGTTCTTCCAGGATGCGTTCGCCGCCCAGCGCGGTTGTCATCAGCACGTGTGCGTGTCCCGCATCCATGCTGCCGATGAGCGCGGCCTCCCGTCCCTGCGGCAGCGCCTGCCACCTGTCCAGCAGGTCCTGGGCCTGGTCCGCACGGATGACGGCAAGCACGCGGCCTTCACAGGCAAGATACAGCGGATCGTATCCCAGCATGTCGCATACCGATTGCACGGCATCGCGCACCGGCAGCTGCGGCTGGTTGAGCATGACACCCATGCCCGTCGCGCGCTGCAGTTCGTGGCACACGGTGGCGAGGCCGCCGCGCGTCGGGTCACGCATGAAGCGCAGACCATCCAGTTCCAGCGCCGCCTGCGTAAGCGACAGCACGCTCGCCGCGTCGGAGCGGACATCGCCCCGCAATCCGAATGCCTCGCGTGCCAGCATGACCGCGATGCCGTGATCGCCCACCGGCCCGCTGACCAGCAGCGCGTCGCCGTCCTCGATGCGGTCGAGCCCCAGCGGATGCGGGTGCCGGATACCGATGCCGGTGGTTGCCAGGTACAGCCCGCCGCCTTCACCGCGCCGCAGCACCTTGGTGTCACCGGCCACCACGGTAACGCCGATCTCGCGTGCCGCACCGGCCAGGCTGGCGATAATGCGATCCAGGGTGGCGATTTCCATGCCTTCCTCGATGAAGGCGTTGAGGCTCAGGTAGCGCGGCGTGGCACCGGCCACGGCCAGGTCGTTGGTAGTGCCGTGCACCGCCAGTGTGCCGATGTTACCGCCGGGGAATTCCAGCGGCTGCACCGTGAAGCCGTCCGTGGTGAACAGCAGCTCACTGCCATTCAGTGCCAGCGGCACCGCGTCGGCCTGCACGTCCAGACCCGGGTTGCACAGGTGACGGGCAAACACCTCGTCGATCAGTTCGCGCATGAAACGGCCGCCGTTGCCGTGTGCCAGTGAAATGTGCGTGTCCTGCATGGCTGTTATCCGCTGCGCGCGGCGAATTCGACTGCCTGGCCATAGCACAGCCCGGCATCGTTCACCGGTACCTCCCGCGGCAGGCTGACTTCAAATCCCTGTTCCTCGAGCAGCAGGAACGCCTGCTCGGTCAGCACGCGGTTCTGGAACACGCCTCCGGCCAGGCCGATGCGCCGGATACCGTGCAGTGTGCGCGCCAGTTGCGCCTGCTGTGCGATGACGCCGGCGAGGCTGGCATGGAAGATGGCGGCACGCTGCGCCACGCTGCGCGCGCTGTCCTGCAATAGCGGCAGCAGCGGCGCCCAGTCGCTGACCCACACACCCCGGTCATCCTGGCTGAGCGGGAGTTCGATGCCGTCCGCACGTTCCCTGCAGGCGGCTTCCAGCAGCATGGGGCCCTGTCCCTCGAAGCTGGCGACACTGCACAGGCCGGTCAGCGCCGCGGCGGCATCGAACAGGCGTCCTGCGGCGCTGCTTTGCGGCGTGTTGAGGCGTTTCAACCAGGCCTGTCGTGCCAGCGCGCTGTCGTCCGGCAGGCAGTTGCAGGGTGCGTCGGCCTCCCAGCACAGCGCCGCCGCGCTGCGCCACGGCTCCCGACCGGCGCGTTCGCCACCGGGCAGGAAGAACCGGCGCAGGCTGGCAAACTGCTGCCAGTTGCCGGGCTGGCCCAGCAGCGCCTCGCCACCCCACAGGCTGCCATCGGCTCCGTAACCGACGCCGTCCCAGGTAAACACCAGTGCCGCTGTCCGGGTATCCGCGCAGGTCGTGGCGGCATGGGCATGGTGGTGCAGGATGCGCTCGACCGGCAGTCCGCAGCGGTCCGCCCAGCGCGTGGTGGCATAACCGGGGTGTGCATCGCACAGCACGGTGGTGGCAGTCACCTGGTAAAGTGCCTGCAGGTCGTGCACGGTTTGTTCGAATACCGAGCGGCTGCGTGCGCTGTCCATGTCGCCGATATGNNCGGTTGCCCGAGCCTGGTGGGCAGGGTGAGTTCCAGCGGCGCACAGCCGCGCCCGCCGCGCAGCAGGCGCGGACGCTGCTGGATGACCCGGTAAACCGGATCGTCGGCCGGGCGTGCGATCGGACGGTTATGGTGCAGGAAGCTGTCCGCGACATGCGCGAGCCGCTTTTCGACCTCGTTGTTATCGGTCAGCACCGGTTCGCCGCTGATGTTGGCCGAGGTGGCCACCAGCGGCCCGCCGAACTGGTCCAGCAGCAGGTGATGCAGCGGGCTGTATGGCAGCATCACGCCGAGCTCGTTCAGGCCCGGCGCGATCCGTTCTGAAACGTCGGCATCGGGTTTCCTGCGTGCCAGCACGATCGGGCGCTGCGGCGACAGCAGCAGGTCGACCTCATCGCGCGACAGCCAGACCACCGAGGCGGCACAGCGCAGCGGCCGGCCGGCCGGGGCCGGGAGCATGATCGCGAGCGGCTTGTCGGGGCGCGGTTTGCGCGCGCGCAGCCGCTCGATGGCCTGGTCGTTGCGGGCGTCGCACACCAGGTGGTAACCACCGATCCCCTTGATGGCGACCAGCCGGCCGGCACGCAGGTCCTTGACGGTTGCATGCAGCGCCGCTTCATTGCCGGCGACGCGGCCGCCGGCATGACGGAACTCGAGTGACGGTCCGCACGACGGGCAGGCAACCGGTTCCGCATGGAACCG
>JABAHR010000508.1_pt2 | contig 42049 bp, 46 predicted proteins | sample 7062101 | NCBI WGS metagenome assembly JABAHR01 (sample SAMN14534553, study PRJNA622989) | marine sediment metagenome | biome: marine biome [ENVO:00000428]; feature: marine pelagic biome [ENVO:01000023]; material: deep marine sediment [ENVO:00002113] | place: India: Gulf of Kutch | collected...
CGAGCACGAGAACCGGGCCAAGCCCTGCGAGAAGTGCGCGATGGACGCAGAGACCGGGTACGGCAAGGCCTGGCACTGCGACTACTACCACACGCTCCAGAATCGCATCGAGAAGTATGGCCGGGAGGTTGATCGCTGCCGAGCTGCGGTCAGGGACGTGGAGGAGAAGATGAGGAAGGACTTGAAGGTCGGAGATCCCGTCGTGGCTCTCCGCAACATCCTGGAGGGCGGAGGCTCTCCGGGCAACCCGAACGCGGTGTTCCCGGACCCGCAGTACATCCACGGCGCCAAGGGGGATCGCGGAGAGGTGATCCACATTGACCAGCGTGGGTATCCGACGGTCCGCTTCGAGCGGACTGGAACAGCAACCATCGTCGACCTCAACGAGATCGACAAGATCATGGAAGGTACGAAGTGAACAAGATCCTGCAGAAGCTGAAGAAGCACATCGCACTCGCCCGCAAGGCCCCTGACTGCGCCGTCACGGGGAGCACAATCCTCATGGTTGTGAAGGAGGGCCCCTCGGCCGGCAAGGAGAAGCAGTACTACTGCTACCACCTCGAGCGGCACTACCGTAGGGTGCACACCAGCAAGAAGACGACGGAGGAGACGAACTTCCGTTTCGGTCTGATCCTCCGGAGCGAGAAGCATCTTGCCTTGACCAAGGTGGTCAAGCTCCGGGACGCCGGGGCGGAGTTCATGTACCCGCCCACCCTCTTCCACGTGGACACGGAGGACTTCCCGGGAGATCTGCGCGAGGAGCTCTGCGACTTCCTGCAGGGCCTGTGGGAGCACTCCGCAGCGAAGTCCCTCGACCTCACCTACAAGCTGGTGTCCTGATATGAAGGGACCATGAGGATTGAGGACTTCCTGGCTCTACCCGGAACGCTGTGCATCCGCCTGAAGGTCGGTCCTGGCCTCGAGGACGTGATCGAGATCAGCCAGATGCACTACGACACCAACAAGGACGAGCTCCGCGAGTTCTGCCTGGGCCTTCCCGACGTCGAGGGGAGGAACTGGAGGACCATGAAGGAGTTCACTGGCGGAAACGGGACGATGGCGAAGCTGCTCATCGTCCTGGGCGACATGGTCGGAGCCTGGAAGATGTACCCGGACCGCGAGCTCGGCGCAGCTCTGTGGAATCGGGACCATCCCAGGATCGTGAGATCTGAAGCTCCTGCCAAGCGCCGAGTCCCGAAGCCCAGCGCCGGCGAGCTCGAGCAGGGAACGAAACCTTGCTTCTGCTGCAGCCGGCCGATGGGTCCACCGGACTCGGTGGTCCACGACCTCATCCAGGCGCAGGAAGGCAGCACCCTCTGCCTGGAGTGCGAGGTCATGGGCTGCGACGGCCAGGTGAAGGGGCCGTGCATGATGTTCCCCGAGAAGACCGCGGAGGAACAGGGTCCGCGTCCCGTCGAGGACGTGGAGGAAGAACAGGCTGGACCGCCTGCTGGGTTGGAGGCATACCTCAAGCAGTTCCAATAGGCGGGTCAGGCGTACGGGTGGACCGTACAGCCACCGTCTGCACGTAGGCGGGCTCGAAGAGCGAAGGCCGGCCCTTTCGGGGGCCGGCCAACGTGTTGGGCTCTCTTTCTTCGCCTACGACCCGCCACCGAACATGCGGCGGAACATCTGCTTGGCCTTGGCCCCGCGGAACTTCGGAGTGGCACGCATCCCGGAAGCAGGCTTCATGACCCGCTCCTGGAACGCCCTCCTCTGAGCAGGGCTCAGCCTACTTCCGGGCCGACCCCACGGCTTCACGCGCGCTTCGGGCTTGGGCAGCTTCGCCCACTTCTTGCCGAGTGGGGTGGGCCTCATCTTCTTCGTCCACCGCATCTTCTCCGAGGGTCCACGCGCAGTCGTTACCGGAGTGGAGGGGCCGTACTTCCGAGCCATCCGAGCATCTCGGATAAGGCGGCAATTTTCTCGAGCTCCTCGTGGAAGCTCTGGAGGACGATCTCATTCATGTCTACTTCGAGAAGAAGCGGCCCAGGCGTCGCATCAGCTGCTTGGCCTTGCCTACGGTAGGTGACGATACCCTTGGGGGCTTGGGTCCAGGCAGCTTCTGGAAGCTGCCGGGCTTCGCGGCACCGACGTTGGGGTGGTACTGCCGGTTCTTGATCACATCGGCCAGGTAGGCCTTCCGTTCACGTCCCTGAGCCTTCGTCGCCTCGGACCACTGCTTGTGAGCCTTCCGGATCTTGGGTCGGTTCTTTCCGTACTCGTAAGTCTTGGAGAAGGAGTAGAGCCCGTACTGGGGACCACGTGCCTTGTGCTTGGCAACCTCCTTCCCCTTCTCGGCAACCTCACGCATCACCTGGCCGGCGTAGCCTCCGCCACCCATACGAACAGCTCGAGGAAGCCCTGCGATCTTCTCCAGCTCATCCTCGAAGGCCTCGAGGAGGACCAGCTCTTCGTACTCGTTCATGCCATGCTCCTCTTAGGCGGTCGCCGAGGGCGGGCCGGCGGCCGAGCCGATCACGGGAGCGCCGAGGATGGCCTCGATGGAGCTGGCATCCTTGATCAGGCTGACGGCCTGGATGTCGATGGGGACGATCCGCTCATACAGGACCGAGCCCTGCTCCGAGAGGATGGTGCCGCCGGCGTCGGTGGAGAAGCCGTAGTTCGCAACGTTGCAGTACTCGAAGTAGAACGCGCCGACCGTGTCCTCGTTGGAGTCACGGAAGTAGATCAGCAGCCCAACTGGCTGGTTGAACACATCCGAGGCCAGATCCATCCACATGTTCTCGTAGCCGGGCGGAAGCGCGTACTCCGACTTGAGAAGCGTGTAGGTGTTGAGCTTGGCCTTCTGCGAGTTCGGGTACAGCGACTCGAACTGGGCACCGGGTGCCTGGCCGTCCAGGTAGGCGTAGAGCACCCGGAGGAGGCTGGGACCGTGGTACATGATCCGGCCGAGGCCGATCTGGCCCTGGGTACGACCACGAACGAAGTACGACCGCTCCGAGCCGATCTCCCAAAGGCGCAGCCACTGGGAATTGATGCCGAGGTTGATGCTCTGCAGCACCCCGATCGGGTACGCCAGGTCTCCAGGAAGGTCTTCACCTTCCACACCCTGCAGCGCGCTCGCACCGCCGGCAACCGTGGCAGCCAGGCGGGGAGGGCCCGCGGCGACCATCGTGAACGCGGCGTTCATGAACCGACCTTCGAGGAGGCCGGACTGGACGTTCGAGTTGAAGAAATCCCAGTTGTCTACACGGGCCATGAGTGCTCCTGAAGGGAGTGTAGCACGCGGCTACTTGCCGATTCGGATTGTAACGCCCTTGCCGCCACCCGACGGCCTCTGACGTTGCTGTTCTTGGTTTCCGCCCTCGGGCCTGCCGGTGACGCCTTCCGGCGACTGGAGACCCTGTACCGCTCCCTGCGCCTGCTGCTTGGCGTACTCCCTCTCCAGCTGCTGCTGGGAGAGCGCATCCGCGTACTGCTGCTGCTGGGCAGCGGCCTGCTGCTGAGCCTGCTGTTGCTGAGCCTGCTGAACCTGGGCCGCCGCCTGCTGCTCTGCCTCAGCCTGGGCCTGTTGCTGAACCAGATCCTGCTGACCCTGCTGGTAGAAGCTCTGCGCCTTGGCGGCCTCTGCTGCCTGCTCGGCCGAGACCCACCCCGGGTTGTTCTGGTCAGGAATGAAGGCCTGGAGCTCGGGAGCGTAGACGTAGCCAGGAGGTGCCTGGATGACCGGGATCCCGCGAGCCTTCTTGTCGTCGAGCTGCTCGACACGAGAAGCCACGACACCGTGGGCCGGAGAAGCCTCCTCACTGCCCTCGACCTCACGCTGGACGGTGCCCTGGAGCTCGCCGGCCTGCTGGTCGCTCATCTCGGTCATCTCTCCACCGACGCCCTGGGCGATCTTCTCCAGCTCCGCCCACATGTAGTGGGCGATGCGGCGGCCTCGGAGATCTTCTTCGGTGAAGTCCATGGGATCCTCGATCAGGAGATGCTGCGGCCGTAGCGCATGCGCTCGAGGCCGGACATGATGCCGGGGGTGGCATCGATGGCGCCGTGACCACGAGCTCCGGTCGCTGCCCTCGAGGCAGCCTGCTGGGCCTTGGTGCCGAACTGCGCCATGCGGGAGAAGGCCGGGGAGGCAGGCTTCGGCTGGCGGAGCCTCTTGATGAGGGCCATGTTCGGAGCCCGCAGCGCCAGCTTCCGCATCATGGACATCTTCTGCATCATCGGAGCGACGCCCCAAGCACCGCTACCTCCCGGCTTCCGCGCCTTCCAGGCCTTGCCGGTGGCGGTACCTGCAGTCCGCACCTGCGTCTGAGCACCGCGGCTGACGTTCCCGAGACCGGAGATGAACTTGGTAGAGGGCTTCGGGATCGCCGCAGGAGCCTTCTTCGCGACGCCGAAGAGGGTACCGAGCATGGCAATCTTCTCGAGCTCGTCCTCGAAGGCCGCGTTCATGATCAGGAGTTCGAGGTCGGTCATGGGAAGTCTCCGTAGACAGCCCGAAGGCTATCAGAGATTCGAGCTGCGGCGCGCTTCTGAATTACAACAGGGGCGCTCTCGGCCTTGTATTGGTTTTCGGGTACAACTGCCCGATACGCTCCTCGGATCGACCCAGGAATGCCGGCCACTCCAGAGGCGGTAGCAGCTCCCATGACCCCCGAGAGTGCGCGGCCAGGTACGGTCTTGAGAGACCCTACGGGAATCATCGGGAAGAGTCCTCGAGGACTGAACAGGTGCGGCGACGTGTACCCGGCCACGAAGCCGGGTACGACCGCTGCACCAGGAGCCACGTCGAGCGCATCCCCCTCCTGGGCCATCTTCCCCATCCCCTGCATGCGCCTGGACTGCTCCTGCCGCAAGGAGTGGAGCTGCTTCTGGCGCTTCCTCTGCGCACCGACCGCAGCGATGCCAGCAGGGACACCAAGGAGCAGCGCAGAGGGGCCGGCACGCTTCAGTCGCTTGAACAGCTCCTTGCCGAGCACCTGCACAGCATCGGGCAGCTCTTCTCCGCCAGCCTCGAAGGCTCGCTGCGCCTCGAGCATGATCTTCTGGGACCTGGCTGCACTCGGGAAGACGGCACGGCTCAGGCTCGGTCCGGGTTCGATCTCCCGCGCCTTGCCCTCGTTGATCATCTTCTTCAGCGTGGCCGCCCCGATCCCAGGAGGAGCTCCTGGGAGCTGGAGGCTTTGTGCGGCGTCGTCGAGGCTCTTGTAGAGCCTCTTGCCGGTGGCCGTGTCCACCTCGATGCCGCTGATGGAGCCGCGGAGAACGTCCTCGATGTCTTCGTCGAGGCCCATGCCGGAGTTCTGCAGGAACTTGTAGGCCGACGCCGCCTGGAGGTGAGCTCTCTCCTTGGGGACACCCTGCTGCTTCAGCAGAGCTGCGAGCTCGGCCTTGGCTTGGGACTCGTCCAGGAGCTTCTGGGCATCCAAGGCCATGGGCACGACGTTCATCGCCAGAGGCACGGCCGCACCCGCAGCGAGACCCTGCGCAAATGCTGCGACAGGATTCCCCTTGCGGGCGTCGAGGATGCTCTTCAGCTCCTCGTCCGCTTTCCGCTGTGCGTTGATCTCACTAAGGGAGACGCCCTTGACGGCGGAAGGCGGGCTGTATGGCGATGGAGAAGTCACACAGCCCTCCAGATCAGATCTCGATGGTGATCTCGATAAGGTTGGCCGGGTACGGCGGATCCACCTCGATCTTCACGTTCACCTTGTCCGGCCGCAGCTCGTCCACCTCGATGGACAGGAGGTTGGCCGACGTCACCGTACCGCTCTCGATCTGGCTGCGCAGGAGACCCTGCACCGTGGTTGCCAGGGCGTCGAGGTAGCTCTGGGTGATGTTGAACGTACCGACCTGCTTCCTCAGCGCCGAGCGGAGGAACTTCGCCAGGAAGTCAATAGCAGTCGTGATCGACTGCTCCTGCTTCTCGATGCTGCTCACGTCGGTCGAGAGCTGGTGACGACAGCGCAGCGGCTGGTTCTGGCTCTCCTGGATGGTGATGAAGGTACCACCACCCGCGATGCGGTCGAGCTGGGACTTGCTGAAGTACCCGTTGCTGTTCCGGACCCCGGTGAAGCCGGCGATGGTCGAGTTCGACAGACCCTGCTGGGGAGCCGCGCTCGCACGCTTCGCTGCCCAAGCTGCGGCAGCGTAGAACCCTTCGATGAGGAAGGCCGTGCCACCGATGTCCGCGGTGACCTCGTCGGGCCACACGTGGAACATGCGCCGGTTCTCCAGTCCCTCGCCCACAGCGGCAATCACCTCGGCCTGCTGGGAGGGCAAGGAGATCGCAGCACCGGCACGGTAGATCGTCCAGTCGACGTCGATCAGACCATTCCAGTTGGTGAGGTTGTCCGGAGCCCCCTCGGCGTCGGTGTCGAGCTCGGTGCCCGTGATCTCGGCCACGAAGTCATCGGCACCGCTCACTCCAGTCAGAACCACGCCGTACAGCGGGCCCACCGTACCGTCGACCGAGCTCGGGCTCGAGTCGGAGTCGGCGATGGCGCTGACGACCAGGATGTCTCCGGCCTGAACTCCAGCATCGACCAGGTTGACGCTGGTGGTGAACTCCTCGACCGCACCAGGCGTGTCGCTGGCGATCGTACCAGTGTTGCCGGACACGCCAGAGGCGACCACCGTGGCGTTCTCGAAGTCGGGCATCGGGGAGTTGAACCACCCAATGCGCTCGCTCTTCTCGGACGGGGACGACATCGCATCCACATGGGACTCGAGCGCCTGCGCCACAGTGAGATCCTGGGTCAACGGGCAAATGCTGTAGATGTCCTGCCCCTCGAGGAACTCGAAGGCCTTGGAGAAGGACTCGAGGGTGCCGTCAGGCTTCGTAGCGGAAACGGCACCGACGCCCAGCGCAAACACCGACGTTGCCGGAGTGTTCAGCAGCATGAAGAACACCGCCAGGGAAAGCGGGTTCTCGATGGTCGCCGGTCCGAGGAGCGCCTCGCGGGTGTCCTGGTTGTCGATCTCGAGCAGGGCCGGAGAAGCAGAGTCCGCAGACAGATCGACCCGCAGCGCCCGGTAGGTGACGTACACCTGGCCGGTCGGAGTGGTGGAGCCGATGAGGTCGGCGTCCAGGAGCAGCTGCTCCTCGTCCGCGCCACCGTCATAGGGGATGCTGCCGAGGTCGGCCTCGGTGAAGGTCCCGGCGCCGACGAAGGCCGCATCCGTGATGTCAGCCACCGCCACGTTGTAGGACGGGTTGGTATCCACGGTGATCGCGAGAGTCACTTCCTCGTGAGTGCTCTCGCTGATACCATCCACCCGGGCGAGCTGGACGATGATCTCCTCGGCGTCCGAGTCCCAGGTCAGGGTCAGTGCCGCGGCGGTATCGACCACAGAGAAGGAGTTGCCGCTCGAGCTCCCAGAGAAGGCCGAGTCGACCTCGAGCTGCTTGTCGTTGGTGATCGTGGCGATGGTCTGGGACTCGGTACCGCCCAGGTTCACATCCTTGGTGGTGTCGAAACCGGTCAGACCCCCTTCCCGGGTGAAGAAGGTGGTCAGGGCACCGGTGGTGCCATCCGTCTGGGTCTCGGTCCCGTCGATCAGGGTGTAGGCGTTGCCGGTGGCGGGGGCGCCGGAAGCAAAGCCGAGGGTGAGAGTCGTGCCTGCGGCATCGATCTGGGTGACTCGGTAGACTCCGTCCGGGAGCTCGAGGAAGGTGTCGGTGTTCGTCGGAGCACCGGGCAGACCGCCGTTCGGGATGATGGAGCCGAAGTTGACCCCGCTCGTGGTGGTGAAGCTGGTACCTCCAGACACTTCACCGTCCGTGCCCGTGTCGAGCTGGGAGCCGACATGGAAGGTCAGACCCGAACCTCCAGGAGTCTCGCCGTCCTCGATGATGAGGACACCCGTGCCGATCGTGGCGTCACCGACCTCGAGGACCTCGCGGAGCGTCAGGAGGTTGGTGGCGCCGTCGGGGTTGCCGGTGAACAGGAAGTAGCCCGAGATCGGGCCAACCGCACCGACATTGGAGCCGAAGTCGGCCAGGGCGGAACCGAAGATGGTTGCACCAACCGCACCAAAGTCTCCCTCGAGGTAGCGCTCGGAGTCGGTGATGACCAGGGTGAGGTCGTCGCCGAGGGAGCCGATGTACTCGGCCGGAGTGACGCCGTCCGTCTTGAGCGTCTGGGCAGTGACGCGGAAGTAGTCGGTGTTGGTTCCGATCTCGGCGTTCGCCTGAGTGGCCACGTCGAAGATGAACTGCGCGGGGTTCCGTACGATGTCGTACTGGATACCCACGAGAGTCTCCTGGATCACGGACGCGGCGAGCTGGAGCTCGGTGTCGGACAGGACCGCCAGGATCTCGATGTCCAACGCCTCGGCCCGGAAGCCAGGACCGGCCAGCGGTGCCTCGATGCGAACCACGTCCCCGGGCTCGATGCCGGTCTGCTCGAAGAGCTGGGTCGCATCGGTCAGGATGTTCGAGGGCCAGGCGATGTCTCCGGTGGCGTCGTCGAGAAGGACCTCCTCGTCGTTGACCGAGTCGAGCTCGGTGGGCTCTCCCCCGATGACCAGGAACACCCGGATGTCATCCTCGAAGCCGACCAGGCTGGCTTCGGCGACCAGGCTGGGCAGGTCGTAGGCGATGGTGCCCTGACCGTCACGGTACGTACCCGCGAACGCCTCGTCCTGCGGGTTGCCGTTGTCGTCGAAGGCGTCCACGATCTGCTTCGCAACGCCGACGGCCACAGGGGGCAGGGCCGGAGCAACGACGCTGGGGGACTGAGTGACGAAGTCCTGAATGACTTCGACGCCGGGGGGAGAGATGCTGCCCATGGGTCACTCCTAGGGGACTGAGACGGTCCAGGTCTGGATGATAACGCCATCCGACCCTTCGATGGGGTTTCCTTCTTCGTCCACCGACCCGGGAACGAGGAGGGACCCGTCAAACTGCTTCGCCACGTACTCCATCGTGAGCGCGAGGCAACGTAGAAGTTCGGCTTGAGTCTCCACGGTCCAGGACTCCTGGTAGTAGACGGGGAAGCTGACGGGAACATTGATGAAGTCCTCGTCCGAGTCTCCACTGACGAGGGCGCCGGCTGGTGTTTCTGCTCCAATCTGCACCAGCGTCCCGATGTGGAAGAATCCGGCCTTCTGCAGTAGCCTGCGGTAGATCCGAATGGCCTTCGAGACGATCAGCGCAACTTCCTCTGCTTCCAGTCCTTCACGCGAGAGGCAGTTTATCACGAAGGAGCCTGTGAGCAGATCGGTGTGCGCCCTTGTGTTGCTGGAGATGCCGGGCTTCTTGTGAAGCAGATGATCAAGGCTCGTGTTCCCGTAGGCGAAGGGTCCGCGAGAAACGATAATCGCGGGCCTTTTTTCCACGGAATCCGTACTCACGCTTCCGGCGTCGGTGATCACGACTTCCGTGTTCTCCTCGTCCGTGCTCCCCGCCTCGTGCCCCGGCTCGAAGTGGTAGCACCCCTGTCCACGGGGCATCTGGAAGAAGATGTCCTGAAGGAACCTGAGAAGGATGTCCTTTGTGTCGCTGAGCCAGTTCCCCGTCCTTGGATTGAACTGCTCCCAGATCGCGTAGTTTTCGAGCTGATTTGGGCGGTGGGGCATGTGCGTAGGAACCGATGCTGGCGAGGAGAGCTGCTCCGGTCAGGCCGGAGAGCGCAAGAAGGGCCTTGCTGGGCTTGCCCTTCTTCTTTGATCCCAAGATAGCAGGAAGCAGGTATCGATGCGCGAGGTAGCCGGCGGTCATGCCTCCAATCGCCCCAGCAGTGGCCTGGGCATACCTCCTACGCTTTCGATTTCTTCCTGCCTGCGTCTCCGCTGCCTTGATGAAGGGGAGCACGGCGCGAAATGGGTCGGTGCCCGGGTAGAAGAGAACCTGGCCGCCGGCGAGGTCCTTGGCGATCTTCGCGAGCTCATCGCGGAATGCCTTCTGGACGCTCATGGGGTAGGCTCCCGGGAGAGGTTGAGATGCTCCGTCGCTGGAACACCTTGAAGTTCACGCTGCTCGTAGGGTACATGAACCGAGCTCCCCATATCCCGGGAGATCCGGTCCTCGAAGCGCTCCTGTGGTGGTGCGGCCTCAACCACGACGCATCGCCGCCCGACGCAGGAGCTTAGAGGCATTCCCCATCTTGGGCTTCCTTCGGATCCCGAGGGACTTCTTGAGGTTCTTGAAGGCCCGTGATGCCAGGGTTCCCCTGTCCGGGAGCACTCCCTTCCTGTCCAGGACGGTCATCATCCCCTTCGCGCCGCCGGCCTGGCTCTTCACCTGCTGCATCAGGCCAGGGCCTCCGCCTGCCCGAGCCTTGGCCCGCTCGATGAGGCTGGGGTCGGCCTGGATCTTCTTCCGCAGCGCCTTGCGCATGCTGCGGTTCATTCCGCCCTCGTCCCAGAACTGCCCTGCTCGATCCCCGAAGGCCTCCTGCATCAGGGCGCGCATGTGGGCATCCTCGCCACTCGCACCCCGCATGCCTCCCATGGTCTGCTTCACGTAGTCAGCGCCCGGGCCGGTGAGCCTCTCACGCATGTTCTTCTCGCGCAGGAGGACCTCGGGATGGACATGGCTGTAGACCGGGGCGAGCGGATGCTTCATCATCGCCCGCTCCTGGAGCTCGTGCGCCCCTACGGCTGCGCCCATGGCACCAGTCTGCGCCACCCTCGAGGGAGGTGCGGTTCCTCCCATACCCGACATCGTGTGAGCCGCGATCTCCGGATCGACGAGGATTGCCCCCGGGTGCTTCTGGGCCGCAGCTGCGGCCTGGGCCTGCCGCTTCGCCAGGCTCTCCTCGTACCCCTTCCGGGCTCCCTCCACCATGGACGTTGCCGGGCCCTGCAGAGGTCCAGGAAGCCTACCAGTCATTTCCTGCGCCCTCTGGAACCTCTGCCTCCAGGGAGCGGCCCTGGCCTGTACAATCGGGCCCACAGCCTGCGGGGTGGGGAGGGTGACCCCGCCGCCACCCATGGCCGACTGGAGACCTGCCAGGCCTCCCATCTCGACACCGTGAGCTCGGCGTACGTTGCGGAGGAGGTCGACGGTGTCGACGGCGATCTTCTCGAGCTCGCTCCAGAAGGCCTCGACGGTGGTTCTACTCAGGGAGTGCATTGGAGTCCTCGACGTTGGTGGCAAAATCGCTCTTCGGCTCGAAGATCTCTTCGGTCGCCACATTCTTCCGTCGGATCGCTGTGTTGTAGCTGTCGATGTCGGTCGCCCGGATGTGTTCCCGTACCGCGCCGACGGTCAGGTTGTCGCGGTTCCAGTCATCCTTCTGGATGGGGATGCGGTACTCGACCTGGTCGCGAGAGAGCCGACGCACCTGGACGGTCTGCCTGGTCAGCGACCAGGCCTTCTCCGAGCGGTTGATGGCGATCACGCGGAAGCGATCTCCGTCGATGGAGGTCACTACGTCCCGCGGCTTCAGGCGAGGGTAGCGACTGAACCACATGATGCGGTCATCCATTTGGAGCTCGAACAGAGACGTGAGCTGCGCCATGACCTTGTGTGGAGGCTTCATTGCCCAGGCTTCCATCGGGCTGAAGAAGCCTCCGGCCAGGCCGGTGTCGAAACAGGTGAGACAGTTGCTCTTCTTTCTCCGCCGCTTGAGAGGATCCCAGCAGACAGGACACCTCTGTCCCCAGGTCCGCGAGACAGACACCAGGACGCGTCGACCACCGAACTCGCGGAGCACCAGGTTGAAGCGCCGGATGGACTCCAGCGCGAACATGTCGGGCGGGGCCTCCATGACCACGCCGCCGGCGTCTTCCCCCTCGAGGACCTTCCGCCACTCGTTCGAGCCGTAGTCGCAGAAGTTGTCGGAGTCGTTCTGGTCGATGATCCGGATGCGGTAGTAGAAGTACCGCCACTTCGACAGCAGGTTGACCGCACGGTCTTGGAAGTCGAACACGTCCCCAGCAATCATGGTGAGGGACACCCGCTGGTACGGGCCTCCCTCCGCCTCGGATCGCCACACCTCGACCGCGTACTGGGTCAGGTCGAGCTGCGTCGGCTCGATCTCCCACTCGACCGTGATCGCGTCATAGTCGAGGGTGTAGACCCGGATGTTGCGGACGATGGGTAGGGACATGACCTACTTCTTGATGTACGGGCCCTCGAGGGCCGACTTCCAGAACTTCTTCCCAGGCACTGGCGGCTTGGGACCACCACGCGCACCGCGGATCAGACCCTTCATCTGCTCGTGCTTCCGGGCCCGGAAGGCATCGCCGTAGCCCTTCTTGAAGGCACCGGGGGTGGCCTTCCACATCCGCCTGAGTGCGGCCTGGCGGGTGGGGCCTCCGCCGACGATCTTCTTCACCATCGCGTGGCGCTTCCCGCCGAGCGGGCCGACGGCCTTGCCGATGACACCCTCCCAGACGTGTCCGAGGCCCTCACGGACCCCCGCGATCTTCTCCAGCTCATCCTCGAAGGCGGCCAGGAAGATCTCCTGCTCGTACTCGTTCATGTCGTGATCCTACTTGGCCCTACTGGGATACTCGTGATGCGGGTGACGTTTCCCTTCCCCCAGAAGTTCCTTCCCCTCTGGCGGCGGCTGTTCTCGACAGCCTTCCTGAGGTCTACCGGAGGGGCGTCTGGCTTCCATCCACGCCTCCGCAGCTCTGCATCGAACTTCCGGAACTGCGACCCCTTTCGATGCCTACGGAACGAGAAGGCTCCGCGACTCATCGGGTCCCGCCTCCTGGACGCCTTGAGAGCCGCCTCCCGCGCCCGGATCAGGAGCTCCTTGCTGAGGGCGATCTTCTCCAACTCGTCCTCGAACGAGTCCAGGAAGACCATCTCTTCGTACTCATTCATGGTGGTCTCCTACTTCTTGTTCGACCGCGGGAGCCGAAATCCGAGTTCCCTCTCGACGTTGAGCGCCTCACGAGCCGAAGCAATGTCTTTGGTGCCCATTGGGGCAGAGCCTGCAAACAACCTTGCCTGTCGAGTACGGCGCCTGTACGCCCTGTCCACTGCATCCCTCAAGCGGACTGGAGGCTTCTCGTGGAACAGGCCCCACCGCAGGTTCTTTGCTCTGCGGTACGCACGAGCCTTCAGGGCGGGACTCAGGGCGATCTTCTCCAACTCGTCACCAAAGGCCTCGAGGAAGACCATCTCTTCGTACTCATTCATCGCTGTCTCCTAGAACCCGAGGATGCTCTTCGGGATGAAGAGGCTGCTCGGATCGACGTGCGACAGCTTCATCTTCCCGGGGAACATGGGAGGCGTCGCGCCAGGGAACTTCCCCTTCGGAAGCCCTGCGGTTCCCGGGAACTTCCTGCCCGCGGGAAGGCCCGGCACTCCCGGAACGCTGGGCCTCTTCTTGTAGGGAAGACTCGGCACTCCCCTCTTCGCCTTCTTCGCGGCGCCGAGGAGGGCCTTCATCTTCGCCGACGGCTGACCGAGCATGGCCGTCTTGCCCATCACCTTCCCGGCCAGGCCGTAGGGATTCTTACCTTCCTTCTTCAGTCGGAGCGTCTCGGCGACACCCACGGCAGCCGTCACGGGGACCAATGCTCCCCCGAGGAGCGCCATTTTCGAGGCCGCCTGTTTGCCCATTCCCTGCCGAGCACGGATGGCGCGGATCACATCCTGCTGACCCTTGGCGTAGGCGTACTGGACCTCCTGCGGCGTGAACATGGAGCCACGCATCTCCCTCTTGCCGTGCGCCTCGCCACCGACGAAGCCGCCAGCTCCTCCGGCAGCGGTGCCGACGCCTGCGGCGGCCAAAGCTCGACGGGATCCCCGACTGATGGTGGGCAGCTCGGGCATGGGAATGCGAGGGAAACGAGGCATGGCCTTCTTCTCCTTCCACTTTCCGTGGACACGTCCAGCACCGTAGCCGGCACCGATCATATGGCCGAGGTAAGCCCCAAGGACAGAGCCGCCCCTTCCTCCAGCGAGGGTTCCGAGACCTGCCCCGGCCGCACCGCCGACAACACCACCCAAACCCGCGCCGGCCATACTCTTGAGCCTTTTTCCGGGCTCAGTGGCAGCGTAGGCTCCGAGCATGGCTCCAGGCTGCATAGCGAGAATACCCCCGACAACAGCTCCGGCAGCAGCGTTGTCTTGGATCTCCCGGAGCTTGCGGTCCTTCTTCGACATGGCCTTCTTCTCCTGTCCAATGCCAGGATACCTCCTCGCGACGGCAGCGCGCACGATAGCCTTCTCGGCAGGGGTCCCGTGCTCTGCCACTCGCGACAGGGCATTCCTGGCGTGAGAGCGGTCGTGGATGGGGTAGCGGCGGCCAGGCAACGCGAAGTTCTCGTCGCGGATCTGCCTCCGACCCTTGGCGGTGAGGACCCGAGCGGTCTTCTGGATGTTCCTTGCCGCCTTCAGCCGCTCGAGCTGCACGGCCGGGGCGGCAGGTCCTCCAACCTTCCCGTAGAGGTCGGCCCCTCCATACCTGGCCTTCTTCTTGGCGGCCTGGAGGACCTCCATCGGATCTGGCCTCTTCTTCTTGAACAGCCCCTTCAGCCAGTTGAGGATGGCTGTTTTCTCGAGTTCGCTGCGCTTCTGCATGGTCTTGTCCCGCTTTCGCATGGCGGTAGTGTACTCCGAGCGGATGGGCCCCTTGTACGGAGGACCTTGTCGCTGCTTTCCGGGCTTGCCTTGCTTGGCCGCGATGCGGGCCTTCATCTCCGGAGGCATGTTCGGATGATCCCGCTTCAGGGCGCGGTAGATCTCCTTGACCTTCTCAGGTCTATCCTGCTCCAGGAAGGGGACGCCGGCCTTCTTAGTCTTGCCCCGGGCCTTCTCCACACGCCTCAGCAGGTCTTTCGCCGCCTGCTTGTTGGCTCTACCGAGGCTGATGGTTCGAGCCTCCCACCAAGACCCGCCGCTCTCCGGAAGACCATACAGCTCATGCTGGAACTTGGAAGTGGCCATTGACTCCGCGGCCTGTCTACCTCTCACATGCTTGCCGAGGAGGGCAGCCATGTAGGCGTCCTGGTCGGTCTTGGCTGCGCTCCTCGCAGCGTCAAACACAGGAGTTCCGGAATCCCATCCGCGCTGCTTGTGCATGTTCTTGAGATACCGAGGGAGCCCTGCAACCTTCTCCGAGGCATGCTTCTCGACCACGGAGCGACTCCCTGCGGTGTTGGTTTCCTCGTTGCTCACCCAAGCATCGCAGGTGAAGCCCGGATCTGCGTCGAAGTCGAACATGGTGCAGTGCCCGTCCTTGAAGTAGGCGCAGGTCCCGCAGCGCTCATGGCCGCTGGCATCACCGTAGTTCGGAGCATCGNNGGAAGCGGCCCTTTGGACACACGGCCCGGAAGCGTCAGCCCCTGCGGGCCAGCTCCTCGAGCACGGCCTGCTTGATCGCAGCAGCCTCTCCGTGAACCCCGCCGTCGTCGACGACGTCGGAGAAGAACGCCTCGAGCTCGGACCAGTCACCCTCGGACGCCGACTTCTCCATCTCGGAGAACTGGGCGTGGGCAGCGGCCCGACCGCTCATGTCGTAGTAGGCCAGCTCATCGAGGACATCGCCATGCACCGAGGCAACCTTCTCGAGGTCCGACCCCTGCGGCATCTCCTCGGCCACCAGGGCGAGGGCCAGGTCGGAGAGCGTGGCAATCTGCCCGCCCTCCGAAGCGACCTTCTCGTGACCCCCGGTCCCGTAGATGCCTGCGAGAATCTCGTTCATGATCTCGTCCTCTCTGGAGTAGGTGACCTAGCGGTTGCGCCGCTTGTAGGCAGCGCCGGCACCCAGGGCCGCAGCCGCCGCAGCGCCGCCGCCGAGGGCCTTCTTGTGCTTCTTGCCGAACTCGAGGGCCTGGCCACCGCGCATCTTGGCGTAGCGCGGGAGGTCACGGGTCCGCATGGCGGCCTCGATGCTCAGGCCGCGACCGGTCCGGCGACGCTTCCGCATGGCCTTCTGCGCGGCCTCGCGGGCCTTGCGGCCACGGCCGGCGGTGCGGTCGTAGCCCATCGACTGGGCCTTCAGCACTGCGCGGAGCTCACGCCTGGCTTCCGCGGTCAGCTTGCCGCCGCCGAGGTGCTTGGGCGCCTTGGAGCGCCGGGCGGTGCGAGCCATGCGGCCGAACAGGGAGGCGGCGGTCTTCTCGGTGTCGACGAACTCGTAGCCCGCCTCGAGGAGCTCCATGAGGTCCTCGCCGCTGATGGCCTCGAGATCGACGTCGATCTCGTCGGCACCGGCGAACTTGCCCATCTCGTCGGCGTAGGCGTGGGCCATGATCCGACCGGCGGTGTCGAAGTAGTCGAGGGTGCCGTCGGCGGCCATCTTCTCGATCTCGCCGTACTCGTCGAGCTCGTCGGCCTCTTCCCAGAGCTCCATGAGCTCGGCGGCCGACAGGTCGGACAGGTCGAAGGCCTCCTTCTCGAAGTCCTCCTCGTCCTCCATGAGGGCCAGGAAGTCGGCGGCGCTGATGTTGTCGAGGTCGAGCTCGTAGTCGTCGTCGTAGGCGACCTTCTCGAGTCCGGTTCCGTAGAGCTGTGCGAGGACGGGGTTCATGTCCAATCTCCTTTCGGGATGTTCCCGAGAGTATGAGGAAAAGGTTCCGAGGTCAACTCAATCCGTACCATCCGTGAATCCAACCATACTCGGAGCCAACTCCGCCACCCCATCCACCCTCGATGTTCTTGGCAACCTTGAGGGACTGCATGTGGGGCATTGTCTGGCTCGCGAAGAGCTGAATCCACTGTTGGTAGAGGGACTCCTGCTGCTCGGTCTCGACGGAGAAGCCTCCGTCATTGTAGGAGAAGCGATTGCGGCTGTGGAGGATCCCCACAGACGTCAAGATGTTGATGATGGTCAGGTTGAGAAGGATGGTCCGCGAAGGGAAGTTGCTGATCTCATGCCGAGTGAGGGGCGGCGTGGTGTTGTACCTGTCAACCGCCAGGTGCGCGCAGTAGGTGATCAGCCTGTTGCTGGTCTCCTCACCAGAGATCAGCCGGTTGAGCTCCGGGAAGTCTCTGATGAACTCGCGAACTTCTTGAGCGAAGTTCTCGAAGGTCAGCGGCTGCGCGTGGGGCATCGATCACCTAGAGCGTGCAGACGATCTGCACGTGGCCAGGCTTGTTGGACTTGCGAACTGAGATCTTCTTCCTCGACACGAGCTTGCGCTCACGAGGACCGACGGCGCCTTCAGGAACAGTGATGGACTGCCCGCTGCGAAGAATCTTCCCGCAGACAGAGACACTGTTGGCCTGGGCCGACCGAAGCGGAGAGGTACGTGCCATCAGGTGTTCTCCTGCGCGTCGAGGATGCGATCGACCATGGCCTTCTTCTTGCCCGACGCCTTCACGTCCAGATCCTTGGCGATGGCCTGGACGTCGGAGTAGGGAAGATCCATCAGAGAATCGAAGGTGTGTGCAGGGACGGACTCAGCCGGAGGCTCTTCTTCGGGAAGTTCCTCGACGACCGGTTCCGGCTCTGGCTCGGGTTCCGGAGCAGGCTCCGGCTCTGGAGTCGGTGCGGGGGTCGGCTCCACGGGCGCGGGCTCGGGAGCGGGCTGCTCCTGCTCCTCTCCATCGGAGAGAAGGGCCTCGAGCGCCGGGGGTGCTTCTCCCCGAACGAGTTTGATGCGCGAGACGCGCAACAAGCGGACACAGGAAGAAGAGAGGAGCTCCTGCTCGGAGACGTCCATCTGCGACTTCCTGCCAGATCCGCGAGGGGCCAGAACCCGGCCGAACAGGTTGACCGTTCGGCGCGGGCGCTGGTTCTCGACAGTGTAGGGCTTTCGCTCGGCCACGAGGGCCTCCTACTAGAAGTGGCTGACCTGCGGGAAGGTGATGCCGTCGTCAGCGCGGTTGAACACGCCGCCGCCCACATCTTCCTCGGCCACCAGCGCATCGCTGGAGTCATCACCGCCGCCCTGGCCGTTGTACAGCTCGAGCTTGGCGATGCTGGCCACGTTTCCGATGGCCATGCCGATGTCCTCCCACGACTGCCACTGGATCAGGTTCGCGACCTTGTCGATGTAGAACTTCGTGTTGTTGAGGACCAGGAACTTGCCCAGGAACTCCGGCGAGGTGAAGCCGTAGATGTTGCCGGTCTGCAGCACGTCGGTCTTGACGGTGCGGACGACCATCCGGCCCATGATGCGGTCGTAGGTGTAGCCGTCGACCGCGACCTTGCCCTGGACGGTGTCACCGAAGTCCTCGATGGTCCAGGCCAGGACGTCGTCCCAGTCCTCTTCGTTCATCAGGATCTTCTGGAGACGACGGCGCTTGCTGTCGAGCTCCTTGAAGAGCTTGATGAAGTCGGAGCGCTGGATCACGCCACGGAATCCAGTGCCGGCGCCGTTGGCCGCAGCGTCGTCCTCGGCCTGCTCGCCACGGACGATCTGGTTGGTCGCATCCACGCAGGCCTCGATGTAGACGAGGAAGCGGTGGTCCTCGACCTCCTGGATGTCCNNCTCGCGGTCCTCGATCTCCTGGATGTCCTTGACCGAGTTGTCCTCGATGACCTTGGTGATGGGCATCTCGTAGGACAGGAGCTCCTGCTCGGTCTTCTCGAACCGCTCGGACGAGACCGTGAAGATCGGAATCTCGTACCGGGGGGCGCGAATGAAGCGGGCCGTCGGCTGACCGCGGAAGGTCAGGGTCATGGCGCGGCTGTTCGGCTCGATCTCGTCGATGTAGACCAGCGTGTCGTGGTTGACGCTGACCTGCATGTCGTTCTTGGTGACCATCTGCGGAGGCAGAATGCGACGGGCGAACGAGTTCTCACGCAGCTTGTCGCGGACGTAGGCCTGGGCCACGGCGGCAAGCTTCTCCTTGCCCTCCGCGCTGTCGAGGTGCGCCGAGAACAAGCTGTTCAGAGTGGCTGCAGATTCGGACATTGTTGGATCTCCAGATCAGAAGATGTGGGTGCCTGCTACGGCGTGAGCTGCGTGGGCGAGTGACAGACGTAGCGCAGCTTGTTGCCGTTGGCCGACGGGATGCGCGTGACGTAGCCGATGACCAGACCATTGGAGGTGGTCTGGACGTCGAGGCCCGAGCGGCCGGCCACACCGTCGATGGCACCGATCGCGGGGACCAGCGGAGCACCCACGGTGAACGCGACGGACGGGCTGTCCAGGAACATGGTGGTCTCGGCCTCGTACTCGTGGAGCTGGAGGGCCGCGACCTTCTTCAGGGCCTGGGCGGCGAGATCGCCACGCTGCGAGAACACCTGGGCGGCGCTGCGCTGGGTGCCGTCCGCGCGGACGTACTTACCGGTGGCGGGGTTGATCTGAAGCCACTCGCCCTGGACGAGAGCGTCCGACTCGTTGGGGTCCAGGATGCTCTCATCCTCGACCTCAACGTCACGACGGAAGACATCGTTGACAGGAGTGATGGTGTTGAGTTCGTCGGCCATGGGGATCCTCCACAGGGGGTCCGATGGGTTGTTCTACCCCGAGTATTCACTCGAAAGCAAGAAAGAGGTGAGGACATCGGTCGCGGCTTCCCCGTGGGAGGAGTCCGAGGCCGTCTTCTCCAGCGTCTTGCCGAGGGGAACGCCGGCCGCTGCACGGCTGACGAAATCCTCGACCATCTTCAGGTCTTCTGCGCTGTTCGCGAGGTCGTTGGCGTAGTCCTCGGCCTCATCGACAGCCATGATGCCGCGGTCCACCGCGGAACTTGCGATCTTCTCGGCGTACTCGATGCGATCACGCCGGGCGAGCTCGTTTTCGAGCTCGCGGATCCGAGCACTCTGGTCACGGATGGTGGACGCGGCCTTGATCATGATGTGATCGACCTGTGCTGCGCTGATCTTCTCGAGCATCAGTTCCTCCCCTGGGCGCGACGGGCGAGCTCGGCGCGGATGGCGCCCAGGTCGTTCTCGCTGGCCTTCTTGGTGTGGATGTTCTTGTCACCCTTCCCGCTGGCGTTGGAGAGATTCTCCTTCAGCTTGGGATCGGAGAAAGCGGATGCCTTGAGCACGCGGCTGAGGGCGGGAGAAACCTTCTTGGCTTTCTCACGCTTGTCGTAGTTGATGGCCGACTCGTTGCTGGAAAGCGCGGAGTGGTGCGTGCCGTGACCGGTCCCGGAGGTGTCCACCGAACCGGCACCGCCGCCAGGCTTCTGCCCAGCATTGGTGATCCCAGCCCCGTGACCGGGCTGGCTCATCGGCGATGAGTACCTGTTGTGCGGAACCTGCCGCTGAACATGCTCGCGGTGCATCTGACCCGCGTTGGTTCCCACGTTCCCCAGGCCGTGCTCCGCGGCCTTCTTCTTCATGCCGCCACAGTACGGGCACTTCTTGCCGCCCTTGTGGGACTTCCCGCACTTGGCGCACATCGCGAGCTTCTCGTGCCCGCCCAGGAGATTTGCGATTCCTCGGCGTCCGAGAAACTCGAGAGCGCCGGCAACCTTCTCGGCGTCTGCGAGATCCGCGTAGACCTCAGAGTGGGCAGGGGCCTCATGGACGGTCTCCACTCGGGGCGGAGCGACCTCTTCGGCCTCTTCTCCGCCAAGGACGGCGGACTCGATCAGCTGATTGAGCGTTCGGGACATGGGTTCCTCACCGGGAAGACATCATTGCACATTGGTCCCACCGCCGACAGGGGGAGGTGGGGGGTTCTTGCGTGCGGGATCCATCTTGGTGCCCATGTTCTTCAGTCCCGGAACCTTGTTCGTGGGAGCCAGCCCCTTCGGGGGCTTGGGCATCGTGGGACGGGGAACTCGCGCACCAAGAGAAAGAGGCTTGGGCACCGCGCCCTTGAAGCTCTTTGACAGCGCACTCGTGAGAACAGGCATCCCCTTCCCCGGAGCGAAGGAGAGCTTCACGAGCTCGTCTGCAAAGTGGCGGGTGCGACTCACTACTGGGCCTGCTCCATGCAGCCGGAGCACACGCTGGCGCCCTCGAGATCCATGGGGCTCGACTTGCAGACCCGGCACAGGCCGTGAAGCATGGCTTCCTTGATCAGACCGAACTCGTGGACGCAGGCGTGGGCCATGACCTGGCCTCCCAGCATCTCGGCAGCGGTCTTCTCGAGCATGTCGGGGTCTTCCCCGTTCTCGGCGGCCGAGGCGAGCTTGACCAGGTCCTCGGTCGACATCGAGGCGTAGGGGTTCTCACCAATCTGACCCTCGCCACGCAGCTCCGCGATGAGGGCGTCCTCAGCGGTCTTCTCCATGGAGACGGTCTGGTCGTTGGCGTAGAGGTTGTTCAGAAGGGAGCTGATGTCGGACATGGGTTCCTCACTGTGAGGTGTAGAGAGCCCTCGCAGGCGAATGAAGGGCGGGAGCCTCCCAGGAGGGAGGAGGTTCGGAGACCATACCCCGGTGGGCGCTGTAAAGGTACATCGTCACGGGGGACACAGACAAGGAACTCTCCGCCCGAGCACCGGACAGCTTCTCCATGGAGTCCGTAAGCAGATCCGCGAAGAAGTGGTCTCGGTAGTACTTCGGGTTCTCCTGAATGGCAACGTCCAGGAAGCTTGGAAGCGTGCGGAAAGCCCTTCGGTAGGAGTCGTAGGCCTCGGCCACCTTGCGCAGAGGCTCGGAGTCTGGAGCGTAGGCTCGCTTCTCCGGACCTTCGGGCTTCAGGACACTGATTCGGATGACGCGACGCTGCAGGTGCGGCGCAAACGCCGATCTCTCACCCAGCAGCGGGGCAAGAAGCTTGGACAGCATCGAGTCCAGGCCACCACCGAAGCGGAAGTGCCCTTCTCCAGACCTGGGACGGAACACGAGGCCCTTCCGATCGAGCTCGTCGGAGAAACGTCCCATGCCCATGCGGTGCAGAGAAGCGTGCTGGAACTCGTGAGGCTTCAGGATGACTCCCAGAGCCGCCAGAGTGGTGAGAAGCTTTCCAAGGTCTCCCTTTTCCAGGAGTCCCTTTGGCAGATCTTCTTCCTTTGAGGCGCACTCGGACACGGAAGCTTCCCCGGCATTGGGAAGAACTTCCTTCTTGATCTCCGCCTCTTTGTCTGACGCGGCCTTCTTCTCACCGAGCGGGAAAGTTCCCCGGACGCCGGCAACCTTCATGAGAACTCCGGACTCCTTGGCCGCCGGAACGAAGACGTCGGAGAGGTCGAAGAACCGAGGGAAGAAGTTCACGGCCCCGTTGATGGACCCGTCGGAGTTGACCTGCCCCATCGCAAAGCGCAGGTGTTCGCAGTAGTCACGCGGCGTCCGAGAGATGTGTCCGCACTTCGTGCAGACGTCGAAGGGAACCTTGCAGCCCATCGAGATCTGGCGAGGTTTGCCACAGTCCAGATCGACGATGATCTCCTCGGCGCCCACTCGCTTTGCCTTCTCTCGATCGTGGCGCGCGATGACCTCGACCCGGTACATGACAGGGTTCCACACCGACAGCACGATGTCGCCATAGGCGATCTCGGGATTCTTGTTGACGTGGTGCCGGTAGCGGTTGGCATCCATGAAGGTCTTGTGTCCGAACTCCCGGTAGTTCCCGGGCGGCAGACGCTTCCCGAAGGGAGCCAGCCATCGCTCTTCAAGGGCACGGGCAACTCGGCCCGGGTCATCCTTGTGCATGTTGTGAGCGAGACTGATCTCGGGGAACACATCCCCGTTCACGTTCATGCCCCAGTACTCGAACGCACCCATCGGAGTCATGAGCACGTACTGGTACTTCGGATCCGGACGCAGAGTACGGAGGAATGCCTCGACCTCTGGATGCTTCCGGCCGGCAATCTTCTCCAACCCACCGCCGCGCGGTGTGATGTCTACGGCCTCGGCGAAGGTGTTGCCCAGGCTGTCAACGGAGCTGAAGTCGATCCGCTTCTCGTGCATCAGTCCATGTCCCCAGGCATCTGACCCCTACCGAACGACGGGCCGCGCAAGGCCGGGAAGCGGGTCTTCTGTCGACCCTCCTCGACCTGCATGACGCTGCGCATCATCTCGGGAGCCGTACCGTAACCCTCCGGCGCCTCGATCATGGCACGCAGGGTAGCGGCAGCGACGTGCGGCTCGGTAGCGATGTAGGGAGAAGCCTTGTGCAGCACGTTGAAGTACGGCCTGGCCATCTTCTCGCGCTTGAGGCCGGGGTCGGCCTTGAGCACCTTCTTGAAGTGCCGATCACGCTGAGCCTTGTGGACCCCTTCAGTTCCCTTCCCGACCAGGTGAGAGGCAAGCTGTCCACCTGCTCCTGCGGCGCCGGCACCTGCGGAGAGTAGCGCTCCTGCCATGAACAAGGACACAGGGTCTCTGATGATCTTGTCGGGGGAGAGGCCCTTTGCGGCATTCTTCTCGAGCTGGCGACGGATCGCCAACCCCTCTCGGAGCTCTTCTTCGCTGAACAGGGCGGATGCACGCTTCATCTGCTGGCTCTCTCCGAGTTGCTGAGCGAGGAGCCTTCGCTCCGCTGCACGTTGCTGTGTAACCGGGTCTGCCGGTCCCATGCCCGGCATGATAGCAGCCGGGCCCATCGCCAAGGGCATCCCAACGATCATAGCAGTCTGGAAGGGAGCTTCCTCTGCCGATCTCATGAGAACTTTCCCAGCAGTCCTACCCGCTCCCCCTAGAACCTTTGCTCCAACGTATCCAGCGCCGAGAGCAGGAAGAAGAGGGACTGCCGCGGCGCGAGCGGCAGTCTCTCCCCAGGTTTCACTAGGCGTCGGCCAGATCCAGCGAGCAGGATTCATACTCGCTGCTGTCTTCTCGAACCGGCCGAGAAGCATTCTAGCCAGACGGCTGCTGTGCATCAGAGCCCTCGGATCTTGTCTCGAAGGATTCGACGAGAAGCAATCAGCCTCTTGGAAAGGTCGTCGTGCTTCTCACTGGCCGAGTGGTACGCGTAGGCCACCTTCTCGAGAATCACCGCAGCCTGGAGCAGGGGGTGCTCGGTGTTGACCACCATGGGGTGCGCGAGCTTCTCGAGCTCCTTGCGCTCGTTGATCTTCACTCCCTCGGAAGTGAGACGCGCACTGGCCTGCTTCACGATCTCCGAAGCGAAGGAGCTGTCCTGCACCACCTGGCCAACGGCCTGCGAGATCTGGAGAATCCCCACATCGTCACGGATATGGGCCTGCTTCACCAGCTGGTAGAACTCGTCGCTCTTGGTGACGAGGTCGTTCAAGAGGATGTCTGCCCCGTAGCGCGCCAAGTCGACGGCGGATGCAGTCTTCTCGACGTTCTCGATCTCAGGACCAGCCTTCGACACCGAGTCATACTCCTCGGTATCCCCCTTCAACCCGAAAGCCCCTTCCCAGTCAACGTCGTCGCTGGATTCTTGGTTGGGCACATCGCTGAAGAAGTCGAGGCTGCTCAGGTCACCGTCCACCAGGTCGGGCTTCGGGGCGATCCCCTCTAGAACACGGTCCGCGCTGGCGGGCTCGAAGTTCGTCTCGATGTCCCCGCCATCGTGGAACTGCTCCTTCCAGGTGGACTGATTCGCCACCTCGGAGACGCGCCGAACCTGGTCCTTGTTGAGTCCCTCTTCTTCCACCACCGACTGGACAGCAGAAGTCAGACTCTCGGCCTCCTTGCGGAGGTACAAGCCCGCGGCACGCTTGCCTAGGAGCTTGAGGTGCTCCGAGGACTCGCCTCGGGGATTGGAGTTTGCGAGCTTCTCGAAGAAGGAATTCATGGCGCCCTCACGGTACCTCTGCCTACCTAGCACGTCAACCGAGGTATGGTAGCTACGAGCCCCGCAGTGCAGGTGAGAAAGAGATGAAAGGGTTCTACACGAAGCAGGAAGCTGCTTCCATTCTCGGCGTAAGCGTCAGGCAGATCAACAACTACTTCAACGAAGACAAGCTCACGCGCGTCTACCAAGGGAAGCGCGCATGGGTTCCCAAGAAGGAAGTAGACGAGCTCTATGCCCGTGTGACGCGCGGCCCCCGAATCAGTAAGGAGGACGTGTTCGACCTCCAGGACCGGGTAGTGAAACTGGAGCGCGAGGTCGGTGTACTCAAGCTCGGACTGGGCTTCGGGAGCAAGCGAGCTCGCAAGAGTTCCACGGACCTGATGGTCTTGCGCCAACGCGCAATGGATGACCTCTCCAAGAAGTCGTGGAACATCAAGAGGATGTCCGAGGTAGCAGACCTGCTGATGACTCTGCAGGACGAGGAGATCGCCGAGCTGCTCCAGAGCTACGGGTCAGGGGCCTGGGTGCCTCTGTGTGACCTTTCCCACCGGATGCTTCTCTGCATCGAGGGGCACAAGGAGTACCCGGGGAAAGGGCTCGACGTTCTCCACACCCGCATGATGCGAGCTCGGGATCGGTTCTTCGGATTGATCTACGCGTCGACCCGATCGAACACCGCAATCCCTCCTGACAAGGCGCGCAGAGCGTACGAAGCGCTGCAGGTATCGATGAACACCATCGAAGATCACATCATCAAGTACCTGACCGCTTGAAAGTGAAAATCTAGCAGGGTTTTCCCCCATAAGGTTGTGCTGGAGGAATAGCGCGTTCGCGTCTTTCCGAAGGCTGGCTGTACAACCACCCGGAGGAACCATGGCCAACGTGTATCGATTGGACAAGAACGGACGTCCCTACGTCCCTCGGCCCAACGGTCGCGGGATCGAAAGGTACCTCCAAAACTCCGTGCTCACGGATCCCGAGTGGACCCGTGTGTACAAGAACCCTGCAGAGGAAGACAACATGACCGACGAGCAGATCAGCAACCTGGGCGACGCCATCGGCGATCGCATCGGCGCCGCCATCGACAAGAAGATGGGCAACCCCATCAGCTCCGAGGACGCCCAGAAGGGCATCTCCACCTTCGACTCGAAGGACCTCGAGGCCTACGAGCGGGCGCTCCACGAGCGGCAGCTCAAGGAGGCGAACACCTACCTGGCGAAGGCGGATGTGTACCGCAAGCGCCACCAGGTCGGCTTCATCGCCGGCGTGGCGTTCGCCCTCGGTGGCGCCTACGCCCTCGGCCGGCTGGACGTCAGCGCCCGTGGCGAGGACGACCTCGACCTCGGTGTCGACGGCGAGCGGAACTTCCGCGTCGTCGGCGGCTAGTCCGCACCACATCCCGTACCCCCGCCAGCTCCGGCTGGCGGGGGTACGTGCGTATGCTCTACTTTTTCTTCGCCCTCAGATCTTGAACTTCTGTCCAGGCGCCGGGGCGAACAGGTCAGGCCTCGGATGGTCGAACATACTGGCCAGGAAAGCGTAGACCGCGGTGTGCAGGAAATCATCGGGCACGCCGCGCGGGTGGTCATAGACGAGCTCACCCCTACGCTCGTTGTTCTCCTGGTAGACAGAGAGAATGTCCTGCGCAAACTTCTCGAAGGATGACCACTTGGGGAAGCAGATTCCTCCCGACTTGGGCCCTCGCTTGATCAGCGTGAAGATGAGCTGAAGGACGCGAGTGCGGTGGGTGATGAACTTGATGCCCAGCTTGTCCCACTTCACGGGCTCCTTCTGCTTTCCGGCGTGCTGGTACAGGAGAACCTTGGCAGCGCCAAAGGCTTTCTGGAGCCTGGGGTTGGCCTGGAAGCCGAAGCCCCAGTCCGCACCGATCCGATTCACGTTGAACGCTCGACACCACTTGATGATATCCGCAATGGAGTGGTCCGAGTCAGCTTCGACACCCTCGTACCTCTTGGCGAAGATGCACAGGAATCGCCCCTGCGCGTCGTAGCGCCAGATGGACAGAATGGTGAAGCTCTCGTCTCCCGTACCCCAGTCGACGCCGGCCCAGGTGTGGGTGGACTTGATGTAGGTGGTGATGTCGCTTCGGTCCAGGAAGTCCACCTCTGACAGACAGCACCGGCGCACCTCCTCGTAGGTGACCGGCTTCGTACCGGAGTCGTAGCTCCGCGCCATGACCTCGTTCTGGAACTTGGCGCGGCTGTACTTCCTCTTCTTCAGGAGCAGGTCTTTCCACTTCCGCTCGAACACGTCCGGGCGATGCGCATAGGCGTAGATGACGACAGGCTGGGGAACGCGGAAGCCTTCCCAGGGAGAGTCGTCGTTCCCCAGGCGGATCCACTGCCCGTCCCTCATCGGGTCGATGGGCTTGGTGCATTTGATGCACACAAGGCCGTCGTCCCTGATGTTCTCGAGCTCGATGCAGTTCCAGTGGTTGCAGCCTCGGCACTTGACCAGCCACTCATTCTGCGTGGAGTACCGGGACCAGTAGAACTCCAGGCTGTTGTCGAAGGTCTTGGGAGTTCCGGCGTAAATGGAAATCGGCCCGCCGTCCAGGTCGGAGGCGAACTGGGTCTCCTCGATGACCGGGAGGGTCTCGGTGTAGATGTCCTGGATCTCGTCGCAGCCGAGCAGGTCCGTCGAGATACCACGAACACGGTCTGCAGATCGGTACACGGAGCGGAGCAAGATCTTCGAGCGGTTCCTCCACCTTTTCGTCTGGACGTTCTGTGTCTCCGCCTTCCCGTCCGCGCCGCGAATCATTCGCATCAACCTCGGACTGTCGTTGATCACTGCGCGAAGCCGCTCATCCGAGAACTCCCGCATCTGGATGTCAGACGCAGAGATGTAGAGGGAGCGTAGGTAGGGGACCAGATTGCTGGTCGAGATGAGCATGTTCCCGATAGTGGTGGACTTCTCGCACTGCCGACCGAAGATCATCAACATCTTCCGGCGGTACTTCAGATCCTTCGTCGTGAGGAAGGGCTGGTCGTAGATCCGCCAAAGCCACGGGCGCCGGCTCAAGTCGATTGGCGCCCCTCGAAGGTACACCGCGAACTCGGTGAACTCCCTCGGGCTGAGGCTGATAGGTTGTGCGATGGACGGAGCTGAAGACATGCTGGACCTGAAACCTGTACTCTCTACTCTATCGAAAATCACGAACGGACGGATTCTCCCGGAGTTCTCTGTGACCTCAGAGGGTGACCTCCACCAGGCGACGATCCCCGTATCCGATGCGAACCCCGGCGATGACACGGACCAGGCTCTGCGGCGATACGCTCGAGATTGGATCAAGAAGCAGGGTCGCTACTCAGTAGAGGCCAAGTTCCAGAAGTTCAAGCCGTCCGACCACAAGGTCTGGCAGCATGACGACGGGAAGGAGACGCGCCTGCACGGCGCAATCATCCTGACCTGGTGGCCTCAACCAGAGCTATCTGACTTCGAGCAGCTCGAGCGCATGCAGCGTGAGCGGCGAAGAAGCTAGACGCCGAAGGTGTCGCTCTCGTAGACCAGGAGGCCCTGGGACAGGAACGGCCCGGTCCCGATAGGGCCGCCGAACTTGATGTCGGCCTCCGGGATCGCGTCGTTTTTCACCGCCCTCCAGACCGCGGGAGGCGGTGAGGTCAGGGTGTGCTCGGCCACGATGTTGTTGTCCAGCACCAGGTTGTTGTCGTCGGTCTTGGTATCCACGAGGAACACGGTGCCTACGGACTCGCCCGAGATGTAGATCCGATCACCGACACTGACGTCGGCGAACGCTCCAGGGGTGAGGTCCTGGAAGTTGGGGCTCCCGGCGGTGTTCGTGCCAGCATCTCCCGAGGCGACAGGAGTGCCGTTCAGGATCGCCCGCAGCTCTTCATGGCTGGTGAACTTCCGTAGAAACAGCATCTCTAGCTCCTGTCGAACTCGGCTTGGACCGCGTCGAAGACACGGTGCTTCATGAACTCGTCGGCCATCGGGTTCTTGAGACCGTCGATGACCTTCACATAGATCGTCTCACGAGGGAACACCAGAGGTCGATCCATATCCTTCTGGGGAACCATTCCGATGCCTTCCTTGTGCATCACGTGAGACTCGCTGATGTCCGTGTACTCGGCGCGGACATCCATGTCGCGGCTGAGGACAGACTTGAACCCCTTCTCGAGGAGCTCGGGGAACATCGGAGGGAACTTCGACTCCTCGCCCGGAGGCCAGAAGTGGTAGATGATGTCGTTTCCTCTCTCGGTGAACTCCACGTGGAAGCACCGGTAGTCCCGCGTCTCGAACTTCTGGACAGCCTCATTCGTGAGATATGGGGAGGAGGTGGACGTTTCCTGCGCCTGCTTCTGCGTACTCTGCATCGATCACATCTCCATCCAGGTCGTCGATAGAGGGAATCTCCCGCGCCTGGACAACTCGAACGACGAAGTCGGCAGCATCCTTTCGGAGGCTATCGTCTCCCTCGCCGGTCTGATGATACTCCTCGAGCATCCGGTGTGCATCCATGCCGGCCTTGAATACCGAGGCCATGCCCGCAGCAGTTGCTCCCGAGACGTTGGGGTTGTTGCGCAGACGTAGAGCCTGCTGGTTCGCAGCCTCCATGATGTTCTGGAGAAGAGTCTCGCCCTTGATGCGCTGCTGGAGTCCCAGGACACCATAGGCCGTGACGAGATCTCCCTGGAGCGCGGGAATGTACTCTTCCCGCGCCTGGGAGGCGGTCAGGTAGCCCATGATGCCCTCGGAGGACATGTCGCCCACGTTCCAGAAAAACTTGTAGAAGTGGGTGAGCGCCTTGGTGCTCGGGACCATGTCCTCAGGGTACTTGACCAGGAGCTCGCGCCGAGCCTGGGCGATGCTCCCGTGAGCGAGGACGATGCCCTCGAAGTCTTTGCGGACGGCGGCGCGGTTCAGGAGCAGGAACGCCTCGTCGACCTCTTCGTCCCTGTCCCACAAGGGGAGGAGCTTCTTGTCTCGAAGCCATCGCCGGAACGGGATGTTCCCACGCACCACTCGAGGGCGCCAGTACTTCGGAACGGAGCCGAGCTCGGTGCNNAGATCTTTGGACTCGCAGTCCGCACGTAGCTCGTAGCTGTTGAGCTTTCTCGACAGTAGGTAGAGCAGGTACCGGCGGTGTGGGTACTCCATCAGCCCTTCAGCTTGTCCTTGATCTTCCCGCCCACTAGACGCGCTGCGGTGGCGAGGTTGGAAGCGGTGGTGCCGACATCCTCTTTCTTCTTCTTGGCCTCCTCCTTGAGGCCTTCCTTCATCGCCTTGACCTTCTTTCCTGGAGCCTCTGCCGCAGCCTCTGCCGCAGCTGCCCCGAACCTCCGCGCCGCTGCTTCCGCCTTTGGTCCCTCCGCGAAGCGCTCAAGACCGGAGACGATGCCTTCCTCGTGCCCCTCACGGATTCGCTTTCCGAGATCGGCCGCCATCTCTCCGGCGTATGCCTTGAGCTTCGGCCCTCCGTAGAGCCCTGCAGCTGTGACACCGCCGGCGACTGCCAGGCCGGCACCGACACGAGCTCGGCGCTTCCGCCGACGCTCACGCTGCTCTCGCTCGTGCTTCCAGTTGTGCGCGCCGATCTTCTCGAGCTCGTCGAAGAAGGACTGCATGGTGAGGTCGGTCATCAGTCGTCCTTGAGAAGAGAAGCCGCAGCGACACCAGTACCTACTGCGCCTAGCCCCAGAGCTGCGGCGGTGCCGGGGTTCTCGCGGGCGAACCGCTCGACCTTCTCACCGCCCTTACCCACGGAACGGAGAGCGCGTCCGGTGTAGTACTTCGCCAGATCCGCGGAGGACAGCCCCTCAGCAGGAGCGTACTCCAAGACCTTCTTTGTCTTGGTCGGCCCTCCGTCGACGCCTGGAGTGACCTTCTTGGAGCGGACCGTGCGGGTCCGGCCCTTCATCAGCTCCTTCCCCTTCCTCTTCAGCTCGGTGAAGATCAGATTGCCGGACCCCTCTCCGTAGCCAAGAGAGCCCGAGATGGGACGCAGCCTCTTGGCGATGGCGATCTTCTCGAGTTCCTCGAAGAAGGCGGTGAGAACGACTACCTCGTCCATGGGAACCTCAGTGGATGCGCTCGCGCAGGGTTTCCAGGCCGCGGATCACCGCGTTCACCTGAGTCATGGCGTTCTTGGCCGCGGACTCACGCACATCATCCATACCGAGCCGGCTGGCAACCAGGAGCTCCGCGAGCTTCCCGGCGACCTTCTCCAAGTCGGGCAGGTAGTTGACGTACAGGGAGGCGTTCTCGGGAGTCACGAAGCCGAGCGACAGAATCGCATCGGTGGACTCCTTCGACAGCGTGACAGACGCCTGCTTCCAAAGCTCCTGCGCCTGCAAGCTGGTGAGGAGAGCGACCTCCTTGACCAGATCCACGCGCAGGTCAGGAACGCGCACAACCGCGCTCGCTGCCTTCTCCAGCGCCTCGTAGCCCCGCTGCGCCTCAGTGAGGACCGGGCGGCTGCGAGGAATCCGGAAAGAGCTGTGTACCGACGCGGTCTTGATCGCGTGCGAGGCCTGGGCTCCGGTAAGGCCCAAGGCCGCAAGAGCGAACTCTGCCTCCCCCTCGGTCATCATCTCGTTCCCGAACGCGGCCTTGGAGTTGTGTCCCCGGATGGAGAAGAAGGAGCCGTCCGAGATGAGCTCGACCGAGTTCGCGTTCGCGATCTTGGCATGCTCGTGGTCGTGCACCTGCCCAGGACTCGAGCTCACCCTCGACTGCTTCCCGTTGAGGGCCAGGAAGCGAACGGTGTCGGGAAGGGCGACCTCGGCTTCTCCGATAGTGGCGATCTTCTGGAGACCAGACACCACGGTCAGACGAATCGGAGCGCCGTTGGACATACGAGTTGCCAGGAGAGTCGAGTGGCTGCCGTTCTGGTGCGCCACCTTGACCTTCTGTTCGATGCGTACCGGCTCGGTGGCCACGGCGATGGGGCCTTCCTGGTAGACGAAGACACCGAGACCGCGCGGGGAGTCGGACTGAACGACTCGATCTTCGACAAACACCCCTGCAACCTTCTCCTGGAGGGAGTGGGAGTCAGGGCCAGCGAAGATCTGCATGTCGAGGTGTCGACCGTTGAAGTCGACCACCTTCGGGACAACGACGCCAGTGACCGTGCTTCCGTTGTGCTTGACCTCATAGACACCGAGGCGGTCGGCTTCCTGGGCCGTCTTCACGGTCAGGTTCTCGGTGTGGACGGGATCCGTGGTGAAGGTGACGCGGCCGTTCTGGAGAAGCTTGTCGAAGGCCGTCTTGGTCAGGAGCTCCTGCGCCTCGTAGCGGCTGATCTTCCTCTCTTCCGGGACGTAGCAGCGATGGTTCGCGGTCTTGAGGATGTACCCCTTCCCGCTTTCCCGCATCTGGATGATCGTGGGCTTCAGGTGAGCCAGCCTCTCATCGCGCATGGCGGAAGCCGTCTTCTCGTACCCACCCGCCAGGTCCTCGAGCGCAGCTCGGAGCACTGGAGTCGTGGTGTAGGCATGACGGAGCGGGGCGTCCGCCTCCAGGCGCAGGCCCAAGGCTTCGATGTCCTCCGCGCGGAAGGTAGCCATGGCCTTCTTGAGGAGAGACCTGTTCGTCTGCGAGGTGAATGCAGCGTTGATGGCCCCCATCTGCGACACGGGCTTCTTCACCAAGCTGGGAGTCATAGGGTTCCGTGCATGTCGAAGGGCGCGAGCCATGATGCCTACGCCCTCGACAGGATTCTTCAGGCTCGCAAGAGTCGCCTCCTTCACCGAGCCGTGCTTGTGCAAAGGCCTGCGAAGATGCGCCGGAACCTCCTTCTTGGCTCCCTCCTCCGCGGCCTGAGAAAGACGCTCTGCGAGGCTCGCCGTCTCCTTCTTCGCCCTGTCGAACGCCGGGTTCTTGTCCGACCACTCCAAGTACTTGAGGAGCTGCCCGCCGCCCTTCGGGCTCTTGACGCGCATGGCCTCCTTGACCGAGCCGTGCTTGTGCAAGGTGCCGGCGTTGTACTGATGGTCGGTGTTCGGCGGGGTGAGCTGGCCGTAGAGGTTGGTGCCCGTGAACTGATCCCGCGGGGCCGGGCGCTCGAAGATGCGAGGCTGGAACAGGATGGAAGCCACCTTGTCCTGATCCATCGGCAGCATGTTGCCCGAGTGCGAGTAGACATCCAGCGGAGCCATCTCGCTGTCCCGAACGACGATCGGCACCGTGATGAGCTGCTTGTTCTTCGCGGCTGCGGTCTTCTCGATCCGAGCAGGCCAGACGAGCATCTTCCCGACCGCGTAGCCACGAGCGGGCTCCATGCGGTCGAGCTCCACCTCGGTCTCGTAGTTCTTGAGGAAAGGGAGCTGCTTGTAGGACTCACGCGTGATGGCGGTCGGCCACTCCTCCGGATCGTCGTCCAGACGAGTGTTGTAGGCGACCTTCTCCATCGTGATGCGGGGGTCCAAGAAGAGGGGCTGTTCCATGTCTGTCCTCACGGGGGCGGGAAGAGGTCTCCCCAAGTTTCATCCAATGCTTCGTCTCGCTCGGAGAGTCCAGCCTTGAACGAGTCTACTTGTAGTCCGACCAGCTTCCAGAACTCCTCGAGGTGNNCTCGTCGGTCACCGCCAGCACCACCATTCCTATCACAACTCCGCGTGTGCCGAAGTCAGGCTTGTTGTCTGCGGCGATGGCCGCATTGACGAAGCCGTTGATGCCTCCACCACCTGTCTCGGCTGCATCCCCCGAGTCCGAGGTGTAGACGAACACGTAGGAGTCGGTCAGGAAGTCGATGATGGCCTGGATGAGCTGGATGAGCTCTCGCAGCTCCTCTACGATCTTGCGCAGGAGCTCGGCCTTCTCCCGCAAGAGAAGCGCTAGGTTCGAGAGGAGGCTTGCCTGGTTGATGCTGATGCGAAGCTGGTCTGCCACCTTGCGCACGTTGTCGAAGAACCCCTCGACTCCTGGGAGCAGGGCGGCCAGCGGGACGGAAATCCACTTCGGGAACGAGCCAGGACCGGGAGTGAACTCTTGTAGATCCTCCGCAAGCTCCCGCTGCAGGCTAATGAATCCGCCACGGTAGATGTACCAGGCCCTGCCACCGCCGGTGTTGTCGGGGAGGATCGCCGGGTCCACGATGATCTCATCGCCACTGACCTTCTCGACGATCTCGAACAGCTTGGTCCCGAGCCCCGTCTGGACGATGCGCAGAGTGTCCCCGACCTGGGCGTTGGAGAAGTCCTCCTCTCCCGGAGGCGGGCCCGGACCGATGCCGGGGTTCTGCACGAAGAAGGAGGTCGAGCCGGGCTCGTTGTAGCCCTCTCTTCCGGTGGCAATCTGGGTACCGTAGACTTCCCCGAGCTGCTGCCCGATGGGGATATGGATCTCCTGCGCCTTCTTCCACAAAGCTCCCGGCCCCAGCATGCGCATAGCCGCAAGGAGATCCTCTCCGGTGTTCTCGAGGATCTCCTTGGTCTTGAGCCACTCCTCTTTGACCGCACCGAAGTCGGTGAAGGCCTCGAACAGGGCAAGGAGCTCCTGGAAGTCCCCATCCGCTGGAACGCCCTTGATCACCATCATGCCGAAGCGAACGTCTGTGTCCCCGTCAGTCAGAGGCCTCCACGGGTCGGTGGGGTCGTAGGCGGAGTACGCCACCTCGAGAAGCCACCCGTTCGTCCCTGAGCCCGCCCACGGAAGGGCTGCATCGTTGATCCAGTCCACGACGTTCCGCTTCTCATCTCCCGGGAGTCTCTTTGGCTTCCAGTCCGGGTTCCAAATCATGTTCGTGTGAACGGCCAGCGCGGCGTTGTTCTGCAGGAAGTCGATGACCGTCTGCTCGAGCGCGTTGACCAGAGCGTTGACGATTGCGGCAAGCAAATTCGGGATCGCGATCAAGAGAAAGGCGAGGATGTCCAGTGCAGCTGCGATGATCTCCAAAGCAGCTGCTAGATCATCAAGAACCGCCTCGATGTCATCGATGGTGGTCGTCAGCCCAGAGATGTCCGGGATGTCGCCATTCAGCTTCCACTCAGCCATCCGACCTCAGCTCCTCCGCTGCCTTCTCCGCATCCTCTGCCTGCTTCTCGAAGTCGCTGGCCATCTTCTCAAAGCCCTCGACGGTCTGCTTCAGTGCCGTCACCAGGTTGACCAGCTTCTCGCTAGGCTGTGGCCTTCTCTTGACCTTCTCCCAGCCCATCACTTCTTCCTCGACCTGCGCCGGAACAGGCGCCTCTCGTGCTTCCGTACACCTCTACCTACCTCACGCCATTCCTTCTGGTCGAGGGGTGTACGGAAGACCTTCATGGCCTCGCTCTTGCGGACCTCCACGGGCTTCGGCCTCGAGCCGATGAACATCCTGGGCTTGAGATTCGGCTTGGGCTTCTCCGGAACCTTCCCCCTCCGAAGCATCTCCTCGGCCTCGTCCCGAATCGCTTGGAGCTCCCGCCCGAAGGCCCGGCTCTCCGTGCTACCGAGCGGGGCCGTCCGCTTGCTCCTCTGACCTGTCCGGGGGTCGGTGTAGTAGAGGTCTCCCGCCTTGATCTCCTTGTTGACCTCCGCGATGTCCACCTTGAGGTCCTTGATGGCCTGACGGATATCCGCGTTGATCGAATTGAGCCTCTTCCTCACGCCCTGTGAGCTGAGCCTGGGACCGACAAGCCCTTCAGCAGATGCCTCGAGGCCNNGGCCCTTCCCCTTGAAGCGACTCGGCCTCACCTCGACTTGAACCTTCCGAACGACGTCTCGGGTCTTGTCGTCCATGGATGCACGGAAGCTCATGGTGGTGGTTCTGGGCTCCTTCCGACCCCGCTTCCACGTCTTGGGGAGAGGCATCTGAGGGAGGAGGCTTCTGCGCTCCCTCTCCAGCTCGGTCACGATCTTCCGAAGTCTCTGCGCTGGCTGGGCACTGATGTTCTCGGAATGGGTGATCCTGCGCAGAACTTCGTTGACGTTGGCTCCGAAGCCCATGCCCCTCTTCTTGGCCACATGGTCTAGGGCGACGTTGAACTTCGCCTCGGTGTCCATGATCTGCTTCTGGCGAGCGAGGATCCCTCCGGGATCGGCCTTGCGCAGAACCTCCTGCAGCTTCCCCTGGCTCTTGATCGCCTCTTCGATGGACTCGAGCATCCTCCGCTCGTCCATGAGCTTGCGGGCCTGGACGACGCCGCCAGCCATGCCAGTCGTCATGGCGCCGAGCCCAGCTCCGGCGGTTGCACCAGCCCACGCCTCTTCCTGGTAGCCTTCCTTCCGACCGCCCTTCCCGTACAAGTAGCCGACAGTACCTCCAATGACCGCCCCGGGGACCATGCGCTTCAGCATGTAGACGCCCAGACGGGTATTGGCGATCTTCTCCATCTCCTTGGCGAATCCCGTTGTTCTCATACGATCGACCCCGAGTTGATGACGTTGCTGACTGAGCTTCCCCCGCCGCTGCCGGTGTAACTGACCGTGGCGACGATGGAGGCAACTCCAAGAGACAGGGCTGCCGCGTAGGTGGAGAGTTGCTCGGCCAATGTAGCATTGATGGGGTTGCCCGGAACATCCCCCTCTCCGAACTTCCCGGAGGCCTGGAAGGCATCGTTCAGGGTCTTTTCCATCTCGGCCTGAAGACGAGACTGAAGGTCCGGGTTGGCCAGAGGAGAGACGACAGAGGTACCCGTGCCCATCTCCTTGTTGTCCGACATCTGAAGAACGCCGAACTGCTCGGTGTAGCGCAGGGTGCTTCCGATGAACACGTCGATGACGTCATCGGCATCTTCTCCCACCCACCCACTCTCGACCCGGAAGAACAGCTTGGCCGTCTCGATGCCCGGTAGCTCGAATCGAACATCCTGGGCGACGCCGTCCACGTCGTCATCTCCTTGGCCAATGTCCAGGATGACTCCGTTCGCCAGCGCATTGACGTAGCCCTCGCACAGCGCGTCGAGGAAGGCAACGACGACGATGTGCTTCGGCACCCCAGTCTCGACATTCTCTCGGGTCGCGTCGACCGCGTCGGGGAACAGCGCCAAGTGGTCCCGCAGGACGAGAGAGGACAGGAACGGTCCTGTGAGCGCCATCAGGGAGTGAGATCCGGGATGAAGCCATTGATGCCAGATCCGGGAGGAGCGCCCGGGGAGGGACCGGGGGCGGGAGGCCCAAGCAGGCCTGCCTGTACGTTGGGGGTTCCGAGGATGGGAGTTCCCGTGACCCGATCCACGGGGTGCGTGAGCGTAGTGACGATGTTGCCGTAGGCGCCAAGCTTCGGTCCCAGGGTCACGATGCCAGCAGCGTCCATGGAGATCTGCCCAGCCGGGGTCGTCAGATTGACGCCAGAGCCGTTCTGCTCGTACTTCACCACCCCGACCAGGGTGGACAGGATGATCGCCCCGGTGACCTTGATCGTGATCTTCGCGTTGGGGATCGCGGGGTCCGCTCCGGTCGCGTAGACCTGCTTCCCAGTCGAGGTGTGAACGACCATCTTGCCTCCAGCAACACTGATGTCCAACGCAGTGGCCAGGGGATTAACGAGATCTCCAGCCACCGAAATGGACTTCTTCCTGCCAATGGTCTCCGACGATTGCTGCCCGACGCCGAGGACGTGGTTGGAGCCAATAGACTTGGTCTCGTTGTTGAGGATGANNCCTCGATGGGACCGGTCTCACGGAAAATGCCCCGCTTGATGGTCTCGGTGAGCTGGCCTCCAACCTCCACCGTACGATCTCTACCGACCTTCAACGTGTCCGTGGTTCGTACGTCGGTGACTCTTGTTCCGTAGTCGGCAGCGAGCAGTCCCGTGACGAACTGGCTCAAGCTGGCGTTGTTGTACTCGTACCTGGCGCCGACGTAGGAGTGATGAACCTTCCCCTGGATGAGGGTCGCACAGTTCCCCTGCTTGTCGATCCAGACCTGCCACCGGTTGTTGATGTTGAAGGTAGCGACGATGTTCCCGAGCTCTCCGAGAGGAATCTTCTCATTGTCCTCTGCCTTGATCCGACCCATGCGCACGTCGATCATCGGGACGTCGTCTTCGCAGAACTCTCTCCACTCGAAGTTGAACTCTGCAGGAGTGAGCTCGGAGCCGAACGTCTCATCGTCGTCTCGGCAGAGCATCGACATGCGACCGCCTCCAGTTTCGTGCTCGTAGTTCTGGGAGAACTCCCTGATGATGTTCTGGAGCGGTATGTAGATCCTCTTAGCGGACTCCGACGCGCCAATTTCCAAAACGCCGCCCTTGCGGAGAATCACCTTGGCAGTCTCCGACGAGGCCAGCACGATGTCCCCCTCGTTGACGACAGGGCGATTGAACCTGCGGTCGTTTGGGTCTTCCGAGTCATCACCTTCATCGGCCTGCACAGGCAGAGTTGCCGCCCCCATGATGAAAGGGGTGACCTCCGCATTGGGTCGACAGCACCACACCACACTGTTCGTCTCGGGGAGGAAGAACTGACCACCACCCTCGGAGTTGATGCACGTCGGCTCGATCGGCACTCCATCGTAGACCTTGTTGTCGAGCTCGCTCTGAACCGTGCAGGTCCACTTCACCTTGTCGACGGACAAGATCTTCGCTCGGTAGACGTCTGTTCCTCCAGGTCCCTCATAGATGGGAGCCCTTGTTCTTCTCTTCGGCATCAGTACTGTCCCTTCCAATCTTTTCGGCCGACGAGCTTGTNNAGCTTGTCGACACGGCCGAACTCCTCAGCTCTAGCAAGGGCGGGGATGGGATGGAAGCCGTGGATGTTGGAGCGCCACCCCTCCCTCGCGGCCTGGGCCAAGGTCTTGCCCAGGTCCTGGAAGTTCATACGAGCCACCCAGTCCTCTCCGAGCTCCTTCGGGAGCACGTCAATGCCCTTCAGGACCGGAGTGTGTCGGGCAGGCTTGCGCCCCTTCTTCCGATTCCACGCCATGACCTCAGAGGTCGGACGCAGATCCCCATGAGTCCAGTCCGGGTGGTCTCCCGGATCTTCAACTCGAGACACATTGGTCATGGCCTTCACCACGACCTCCACGTTGCGGCGCCGGACAGGCACCGCCTTTCCGAGCACGCCGTGGATCTGGTCGGACAGATAGTCCTGCACCGCCCGGACCCCCTTCAAGGGCAGTAGTTCCTTCGGGCTGATGAGCCCGTCAGACAGGGCGTCTCCCCTCCGGACACGCTGCCCCTTCTTGACCGTCCTCTCCTGGGCCTCGGGGACGTAGTGCCGGATGCTCCCCACGTAGACATCCTCACCACCAGCCGGCGACTTCTCGATTCGAGTGACCCGGCCGGATAGCTCCGCGAGAGGGGCCTTGTTTGGCAACTCCTGCGGCATCTTCAAGAGCTGGTCGAGGCGCTTGAACATGTTGTGGGTCTGCGCGCCCTTGCCCTTCGCCAAACCCCCGGTGTGGAACACACGCATAGCGAGCTGGGTGGAGGGCTCCCCGACAGACTGACCGGCGATGACGCCGATGTTGGTTCCGATGTCGTAAGGCCTTCCGTTCTCGCTGATGCCCAGACACTTCTTGCAGACGCCATCCTTTGCCTGGCAGCGGGTCGCGGAGCGCACCGGGATCGTGGAGGTCTTGGCCTTCCGTGCTGCAGCGATGAGCTCGGGCGTGACCAGGGTACCAGCCCTGTACCTGCGGCCCTTGAGTTTCACTCCACGGGACAGGTAGCGGTCCAGCACGTCACCATCGACTCCGAGGGTGACGCCGTCGGTGGTGCCACAGTCGTCCTCGGTGACCAGCTGGTTCATCGTGCTGTTGATGATGAGCTTCGACAGGTAGCCCGGATCGCGGACGCCCTGGGTCTTCTGGATGGTTCCCTTCCGCGCTCCGTGCAGAGTCGTCCAGTACGAAGCCACGTCCATACCCTCGGAGTAGGACCGCGGGATGAGGAACGGGACCGTGCGATCCTTCGCATCACGCACCAAGGCCGGAGTGCTGACGATCTGCTTGAGCTGAGAAGGGTCCCCTCGAGCTCCGGAGGTCACCATCCGGTAGATGTTGGTCGGGTTCTTCTTCAGCTCGACATCGTTGATCTTGTCCAGCTTGTCGTCTGCCTTCGAGAACGCACGAATGATGCGACGGTGGCGCTCTCCCCAGGTCAGGGTGGTCTGCCTGCGAATCTTGTCGGCCTCGCGCTCCGCGGCAGCGATGAGCTTGTCCCGCTCCTTGGTGTTGATCGTCTTGAAGTCATCCAAGCCGATGCTGAACCCGACACGGGTGCTGTAGTCGTTGCCCAGGTCCTTGAAGTGGTTGGCCACCTTGCCGTAGTCCTTGGGCTTCTTTCGGGCAATCTGCGTGAGGATGGCCTTCGTAGTGCCCTTGTCGTAGACACGCATGTCTCGGACGCGCTTCTTCCCGGTCTCGCGAAGTTCCGGCGGCAAGACATCCTCGATGAGGAGGCGGCCCACCGTAGTCTCGTGACCCCCGACTCGGATGATGTCGGTCTTTCCGATCTGACCCTTCCGCTCCGCAGACTTCGCGTCGTCAGCCGTTCGGAACTTCTTCTTGGTCCTCTTCCCGGGCGAAGACACCAGGTACATGCCCAGCAAGGCTTCGTGGCCCGGCGTGTACATGATCGCGCCGGTGGTAGGAGAGAAAAGGTTGTTGCTAGGGTGCAGCTTTGCTGCCTCCTTCACAGCCTTCTCCGAGATGGGGAGGTAGACACTCATCGCGTCGCCGTCGAAGTCGGCGTTGTATCCAGACGTGACGAGGGGGTGGATCTCGATGGCCTTCCCCTTCACCAGACGGGGCTTGAACGCCATGACGTTGAACTTGTGGAGAGATGGATCCCTCTTGAGCAAGAGAGGACGCTCCTCGACTGCCCGGTCGAGCGCATGCCGAGCGGCGGTAGACTTCTTCCCAACCTCATCGATCGCGTCCAGGTGGCGGTAGCCTCGACGGATGAGATCCCTCTCGATGAAGGGCTGGTACATCGTCCAGGCCAGGTCCTCGGGCAGGCCGAGCTCGTCCAGCCCCATCTTGGGCTCAGGGATGATGATCGACCTGGCAGAGAAGTCCTGCCTCCTCTTCATCACCGCCTTCTGGAAGAAGCCACCCTTCGAGGCTCCACGAGTCCCGCCGCCTGGAGTACGCGTCTTCCCCGCGATGATGTCGATAATGCCCCGGTACTCCCGGGTAAGGCCGGCGGCCTGCCCAGTCATGGCCTTCAGGCCGTCGTACAGATCCTTCCGCTGCTCGTTGAGGTACTTGTCCGTAGCTCCGGCCTTCTTGTTGATGTTGAAGGACTCGATGATCGACCCGATGTCCTTGTACAGGCCGTTCAGATCGTCGCTGGAGATGCTCCCGTCGTCCTTCACGGTGAGAGGCCGGAAGTGGGGAGGAAGGACTGGGACGGACTTCATCATGTAGACGGTAGGCTTCAGGCCTGCCTCGTCGAGAGCGCGGAGAACACGGATCTTCTTGCGAAGGTTGTCCCGCCCAGCCCCACGACGCTTCTTGATGCTCGTCTGGGCCGCGGCGAGCTCCTTCTTCACATCGATCTTCGAGAGAAGGTGCTCGATCGCAGCGCCCGAGTACTTTCCGTCGATCGCCTTGTCGCCGCGAAGGATGGCCTTGAACTCTCGCTCCGTGAGGCCAGTGAGCTTCTTGATAGCCTCCTCGAACAGCGGGTTGGGCATGGCTTCGGGGAGCTCGAAGTGAGACCAGCGGTCTCCGTCGAGGCCTCCTGTGACCTTTGGATCGAACAGGCCTCCCTCGAGTTCCTTCAGATCCTTGCCTCGCACAGCCAGGCCCGGATCCTTCAGCTTCCCGTTGGACAGGGCCTTCACCTGCTCCTCAGTGAACGGGACGAGCTGCAGGCTGTTGCCCTCCTTCTTCACGTTCAGCCGAAGGCCGTTCATGTACCCAAGGAAGCGGTGGTAGGCGAAAGGTACCTTCGGGGGAGGAAGCCGAGTCCCTTCCCGGATGGCGTCCCACAGCCCGTCGTTCCGGTTGCTCTTGTAGGCGTACATCTCCCACAAGTTGTCCCGAGCTCCGTGCGAGAGCAGCGCGTACATGCCGAGCTCTCCCATCGACTGGCCGCCGTGCGGAGACCCACCGGCCGGCGCATGATTCACGTCGTAGGGATGAGCCTTCCCGCCTGAACCGGTACGGGCCGACATCTTCTTCGTCGCCTGGTGCTTCAGCTTGAAGATGTACTGGTCACCCGTGAGCACATCCTGCTCGAAGGGCTTGCCTGTGGTTGGGTCGATCAGCGCTTCCTTGTCGGTGAGCCCAGCCTTCTGTAGATCCTTCTGAACTTCGTCGAGGTAGTTCTTCCCTGCCTCGAAGTTCCTGACCTTGTAGACCTTGCCCAACTTCTTCGCGACCTTCCCGGCCGCGGTCTCCAGAACCTGACCAAGGTTGATACGACCTGGGACGCCAAGAGGGTTCATGGCGATGTCCACGAACACCTTCTCCCCGGTCTTGGGATCCTCGGAGTAGGGCATCTGGGCCTGGGGAATGACCCGAGTGATGACTCCCTTGTTGCCGTGACGGCCTACGAGCTTGTCACCGACCTGGGCGGGCTCCTTGGTCTTGACATGGACAACCACCTTGTCCCCGCGACGCACAACGTCCGTCACGACACCCTTGTAGGGCTTGTTCCAAACGGAGGAGCGGTTCTTCCACTTCAGTTGACGGCCACGACGGAACACGTTGATCTGCTTGCGCTGCTGCGTCTCCGACGGCTTGCGCAGGACGAG
>JABAHR010000162.1_pt3 | contig 41742 bp, 37 predicted proteins | sample 7062101 | NCBI WGS metagenome assembly JABAHR01 (sample SAMN14534553, study PRJNA622989) | marine sediment metagenome | biome: marine biome [ENVO:00000428]; feature: marine pelagic biome [ENVO:01000023]; material: deep marine sediment [ENVO:00002113] | place: India: Gulf of Kutch | collected...
GCAGTTTTACATATTGATGGAAAACCTGTTATTACTTCTACAGCTGATGTTGGAAGTGAGCTTGGCGGCATGGGTGGTGGTCATTTAAACTATTTTGGCCTGATAAAGACTGAAAAAGACGGTAAAAAAATAAATCAGGTTGTAAAATATCCGATTCCTTTTAACGGCGGAGCAGTTGAAACCACGAATGTCAAAATAAATTTCACAGCACCAGAGGGTCATTCACTTAATAAAGTTAAACCAATTGCAGCAGAGCCTGTATGGGCTGTTTGGATGAAAGGAAGCTTTGTTTATCCTCAATATCAGGTTATTAATGAATTCTAGGAATTAAATAATTTTATTTATCAATAAATATCTTCACCAAAATATAGACCCAAAATACAGTAGAATATACAATAGCAAGTAAAACAGCAGAGCTGCCCATATCTTTTGCTTCTTTTGCAAGGGTACTCTGCTGGGGTGAAGCAAGATCAACAACTCTTTCAATAGCAGAATTCAATAGTTCGACTATTATTACAGAGACAATAGACAGGATAAGTCCTATTTTTACAAGTGTAGAAACGGGAAGAAGCACTGCGGTCGTGCTCAATATGGCAAGCGCAAGTAGTTCCTGTCTAATAGCAGCTTCATTTTTAAATGCAATATGCAGGCCGGATATAGAATATAAAAGTGCGTGCCAAATTCTAATAATTCCCTTTTTGCCCGGTTTATTACCCTTTTCCATTTAATTATTATAAAATATATAGAAAGTAAAAGACAGAAATTTAGATTAGATGAAACTTAAAAAAATAGTAGATTTTCTGGATAGCTATCTTGAAATTGATTCTGTAAAGGATTCCTGCTGGAATGGGCTTCAGTTTGAAGGCGAGGAAAAAGTCCAAAAGATTGTTTTTGCGGTGGATGCAGCAATAGAGACATTTGAGAAGGCTGTAAAAGAAAAAGCCGATATGATAGTTGTACATCACGGCCATTTCTGGAAGAATCAAAATCCATCTGTAAAATCATGGGCAAAAGACAGACTCGATATTCTCCATAACAATAAAATTTCACTATATGCCTGCCACCTGCCTTTAGACAGGCATAAAATAGTTGGAAATAATGCACAGATTTTAAAATTAATTGGAGCAAAGATAAAAGATGAATTCATGTTCTCAGGAAATAAGAATATTGGCTGGACAGGTGAATTTACTAACTCAAAAGATTTATCAATTATAGAAAAAACACTTACTGATAAATTAGATGCTGACTGTTCTGTACTGCCTTTTGGCCCCAAGCGAATAAAAAGAGTAGCAGTCTGCAGCGGCGGGGCTGGCTATAGCGGATTCTATGAAGCGCTTGAAGCAAAGGCTGATCTTTTAATAACCGGAGATGCTGTAGAGGTGTATTATTCTGCCAAAGATGCAGGTATTAATATCATCTTTGCAGGGCATCACGCAACGGAAACTATTGGGCTTATAGCACTCTCAAAAGTAGTGAACAATAAATTTCATATTGATACAAAATTTATTGATCTGCCAACAGGGCTATAAAATAATCCTTGCCCCAGTTGCAGCTACCACGGCACCAACTAATAAACCATAAACTATATGACCTGCCAGATGTGCTATGGCTACTTCAGAGCCTGCTGTCTTGAACTTTTCGATAGGGTGGTGCTCAGCTACAGCAACTACAAGAAGGAAACTAAAAGTTACCCCATGAAAAATTCCAATCATAGCTCCTGCGCCCAGGGTTTTAATAGCTGAAGTCGGATCTAAGATGCTTATAATAAGAACATAGAAAAAAGCAATTATTATACCTACTCCAAAATGTACAATTACCCCCGGGGTTACTGCATCATCATAAGAGCGGGTGAAAATGCTTCCAATTGCTCTTATCATATCTGCATGAGCAAGCCCAGATTTGGTTATAGCCCACATCACAAAAGTCATCCCTGCTGTACCAATCAAACCGGAAATCATAGCCTCGATAATTACTTTCATATCTACCTCCTCTTTCCGTTTATATTTATATTTTACTACTTAATGATTATAAAATGAATATATTTATTCTTTTTAATATTTATGATGTAGCAGAAATGAGTTTAGTTTCTTTTTAGTTTTATAGTATGATTATGAAATCATTAAAAAATTTTAATAAGATCAAGAGTTAATAAGTTTTAATGGAGGTATTAATTGAAGAAGAAAACAACATCAAAATTTGATACAAGAAAGTATTCATCACTTGTTGTAGATGGGGCCGACAGGGCGCCAAACCGATCAATGCTAAGAGCAGTGGGTTTTAAGGATAAAGATTTCACAAGGTCTGTTGTGGGCGTAGCTTCTACGTGGAGCATGGTCACTCCATGCAATATGCACATCAATTTGCTAGCAGATCATGCTGGAAGAGGGGTAAATGGTGCAGGTGGAAAGTCTGTAATTTTTAACACCATCACAGTTTCTGACGGTATATCCATGGGTACTCCGGGGATGCGATATTCTCTAGTATCAAGAGAGGTAATAGCAGACTCCATAGAAACAGTTTCAGGTGCAGAAGGTTTTGATGGAATGGTAGCAATAGGGGGATGTGATAAAAACATGCCAGGTTGTCTGATTGCTATATCAAGACTCAATAGGCCTGCAGTGTTTGTGTACGGCGGTACTATAATGCCGGGCAACTATAAAGGAAAGGATGTAGATATAGTCTCAGTTTTTGAAGCTGTTGGATCACATGCAAACAATGAAATGTCAGACAGGGAGCTTAAGGGAATAGAGTCTTGTGCAATACCGGGGGCAGGGTCATGCGGTGGGATGTACACAGCTAATACCATGGCTTCTGCAATTGAGGCATTGGGGATGAGTCTTCCAAACAGCTCTGCACAGGCTGCAATATCTAAAGATAAATCTGCAGACTGCTATAATGCCGGAAAAGCCGTAGTAAATCTTATAAAAAAAGGGATAAGACCAAGTGACATTATGACAAAAAAAGCATTTGAAAATGCTATCACAGTTGTAGCCACACTTGGCGGCTCAACAAACGCCGTACTTCATCTGCTCGCAATGGCAAACGCCATGAACGTGAAGCTCACAATTGATGACTTTACAAGAATAGGTAAGAAGGTTCCGGTGCTTGCTGATCTAAAGCCAAGCGGTAAGTACATGATGGCAGATTTTTGCAGACTTGGCGGGCTTACCCCGCTTTTAAAAATGCTTCTGAGAAAAGGTCTTATACATGGAGACTGTTTAACCGTTACCGGTAAGACAGTAAAAGAAAATTTGCGCGGAGTTAAACCTTACCCAAAACCACAGGACATTGTTAAGCCGTTTAGCAAACCAATTAAAGACTCAAGCCATATTGTGATCTTAAGAGGTAATTTGGCACCTGATGGAGGAGTGGCAAAAATAACAGGAAAGGAAGGGCTTTCTTTTACAGGAAAGGCTATAGTATTTGATTCAGAAGAAGCCTGCTTAAAATCCATCCTCAACGGAAGGGTGAAAAAGGGGCATGTTATTGTAATAAGATACGAGGGTCCAAAGGGCGGGCCTGGGATGAGAGAGATGTTAAGCCCGACTTCTGCCATAATGGGTAAGGGGCTTGGAAACGACGTAGCGCTAATAACAGATGGACGATTCTCCGGAGGGACACACGGGTTTGTCGTTGGACATATAACACCTGAAGCAATAGACGGTGGAGTAATAGCAGTGGTAAAAAACGGAGATGAAATTACCATTGATGCCAATAAAAGAGAGGTTAATTTAAAGGTATCCAAGGCCGAGATCAAAACAAGGCTTTCTGCATGGAAAAGGCCAAAGCCAAAGGAAACTGCCGGAGTACTTGCAAAGTATGCTAAGTTAGTGTCCTCAGCATCAGATGGAGCGGTTACAGATAGAAATCTTTAATAAAACAATAGACCATATAACTAAGTACCTTAATAAAAGGTATAATATTTATTAGTATGAATGTGTTACAAAATAAGAATATAGTGGTTGGAGTAAGCGGCGGTATTGCTGCATATAAGGCATGTGATCTTGTAAGAAAACTTGTCCTTAGCGGAGCAGACGTACATGTTGTAATGACAAAAAATGCACAGCAGTTTGTAACACCACTTACTTTTCAGACACTTTCCAATAATAAGGTTTCAACAGACCTTTTTGATCTTGATAGAGAGGCTGAAATAGGGCACATAGCACTTGCCGATAATGCAGACCTTATTGTGGTAGCTCCTGCAACTGCAGCACTTTTAGGAAAAGCAGCCTCGGGTATTGCTGATAATTTGCTAAATACTGTAATTTTAGCAACAAAATCACCTGTGCTTTTTTGTCCTGCTATGAACGTAAATATGTTTGACAATTCCATAGTGCAGGAAAACATAACCAAACTTAAAAAACACGGCTACCATATTTTGGAACCATCTGAAGGTGCTCTTGCATGCGGATGGGAGGGTAAGGGAAGGCTTCCTGATACTCCGATAATAGTTTCAGAAATCGAAAAAATACTAACCCCTAGTGATTTAATAGGTGAAAAGATTTTAGTTACTGCCGGGCCAACAAGAGAGTATATCGATCCCGTAAGATTTATTTCAAATCCATCAAGCGGTAAGATGGGCTATGCTGTTGCAAGGGCTGCCTGGAAAAGGGGTGCAGAGGTGATACTGGTTTCAGGTACCACTGATACAGAACTTCCCTATGGGGTGAATTCTATTGTTGTAGAATCAGCAGAGCAAATGTATGAAGCTGTGATGAAACTAGCAGATTGGGCTACAATAGTAGTAAAGGCAGCTGCAGTAGGTGATTATTATTCAAAAAAATATAAGAAGGATAAGATTTCTAAACGAAACGGCTCTTTTAAATTAGAGCTGGAAAAAACAAAGGACATTCTTTTTGAACTTGGAAATAATAAAAACGGAAAACTGCTTGTAGGTTTTGCTGCAGAAACAAATGATATAGTTAAAAAAGGCAAAGCCAAACTCAAAGAAAAAAACCTGGATATGATTGTTGTAAATGATGTTACTAAAGAAGATTGCGGATTTGCCGTGGATACTAATAGTGCCTTTGTTTTAACTAGAAATGGTGATGTTAATGAGTATGATGTTATGCCAAAAGATATGTTAGCTGATAAAATATTTGATGAGCTACTGAGAATTAATTCTTAATCCTTTGATTAAGCTTAATAACCATTTTTATTTTATCTATTATTTCATCATGTTTTTCGCCTTTTGTAATATAGCTTGCAGCACCCATACCAAGGCACTTATTAATCTCAGTATAATCCTGTGAGCCAGTGAGTATAACGACTGGAATTTTTTTAAATTCCGGATCTGCTTTAATAATTCCCAGTACATCCACTCCAGAGAGTTCAGGAAGTGATATATCTAAAATTACTATGTCAGGTTTACTCTGGGCTATTTTTATAAGTGCATCATTACCATCTTCAGCAGTTTCTACCTTAAAATCATCAACTCTGTTTAAATATTCGGTATAAACTGTTCTTATCGATTGTTCGTCATCAACTAACAAAATTCTAGTCATATAATAAAAGTGTGCTATTAAGAGTAAGTAAAGTAGATAAATTTTAATCCCTACTTATGAATTAATCAACGTATTAATAAAACTTTGAGAAAAAAGATATTGTAAAAAAACCAAAATATAATTTATTAATATCTGAAAAGAGGACTAACTAGTTGATTTTATTAATAATATGATGACTTTGGTGGGTTAGGCTCTAACCTTAAGCCTTACAAGAAGTTTTATTTTTGCAATAATTTCTTCATGTTCTTCATCTTTTTGTATGTAGCCAATGGCACCCATATCTAGACATTCTGTAATAGTGTTCATTTCAGCAACTCCTGAAAACATAATTACCGGTATGTCCTTGGTGGAGGGGTCAGATTTTAATGATTCTAAGACTTCTACGCCGGATTTGTTGGGCATAAATACATCTAATATAACAAGGTGGGGCTTGTCATCCGCTATTTTTTGCAGAGCATCATTTCCGTCTACTGCGGTCTTTACCTCAAAACCGTCAACAGCCTGAAGGCTTTCACCATACAGGTTTCTTGCTAATTCTTCATCATCTGCAAATAATATTTTTACCATGCCAAGCCCTTTGTGTAGTAGTCTAAAACAATTTTGAGCGTATTTACAGGGCGGGTGAAAATATTATATCAACTTTTGATATAAAAACAGTACAACTCTCCCGTACCTAACTGGAACTATAAAACACAATAATGACCTTAAATTAATGAATATTAAGGTTTATGTAGTATCTATCCTAAGACAGAATCTTTACAGGCTTTTGCTACCCTGAATTTAACAACTTTCTTAGCAGGGATTTTTATAGTCTCACCTGTAGCAGGGTTTCTTCCCATTCTGGCATTGCGTTTTTGTAATACAAGTTTGCCTATGCCTGGAAGGGTTATCTCACCCTTTTTCTTAGTTTCACTGTATGCAAGTGAAGCTAGTTCATCAAGTATCTCACCTGCAGCTTTTTTGGTAATTCCTGCACTTTCTGCAATGTGAGTAGAAATCTGGGCTTTTGTTAAAGGTTTTTTAACTGTTGCCATCGTTCCTCCTTACGGCTGGTTTAACTGAATAGTACAGAAATTTATTTTAAAAATCAATAGATTATTTATTGATTTGAAATATTTCAATTAATGATTTGTTATAATATCGATATAAGCAGATATTTATAAATCCGGTAATATGGATAGTTTATATGGCAGTGTAGAATTAAAACATTAATAATATTTTTTAGTTAGTAATAATATAGTGATAGTTTAGATACATCAGAAATATATTAGGATATAATTAAAAGATATGAAACAAAGAACAGTAAGTACAAAGCAGTGGAGGTGGTTTGCGGGATTTTTACTATGTTTTTTTATAGTAATTATTGCTCTATATATGCGCATGTCTTCAGTGAGATCATCTGCACTTGAGAGTGGTTTTATAAGAAAACCACAGCCGGTTACTGTGTATGATGCTGTAGTTTCTGAGCAATGGACAACGGCTAACTTTCTTGCCAGGGTCCAGGGTGGACAGACTATTGAGCTCAGATCAGAGGTAGGCGGCTGGGTAGAAGAAAAAAAGGTAGATATTGGGAGAAGTGTAGATGTTGGTGAAGTATTGCTAGTGCTTAATGATCAGCGAAAAGAACTTGCGTTAATTGAATCTAAATCCAGATTAGATGCAGCACGGGCTGACCTTAAAGAGCTCAGAAGGCTCTACAACAAAAATATTAGCCTTGTAGAAAAAGGAATTGTAGCAAGAGATACACTAGAGTCTCTTAATAACCAGATTGCTGCTAAAAAGGCAGAGGTAAATGCTCTGGAGGCATCATACAAAAGATCAAACTGGGACGTCGAACATCTTATAATTAAATCACCTATAAAGGGTAAAATCATAGATGTGCTGCCTGATATTGGACAGGAAGTATTAGCAAACGAGGTTGTAATCAATATAGTAAACAGCACAAAGAAAAAAGTGGTTGCAGGGGTCGATGCAAACTGGGCAAGAACATTAAAAACAGGTACGGAAGTTAAACTTAAAAATACTATAGATAATAAGCTGCAGACATCGAGAGGTTTAATAAAAGGAATTAGTCCAAATATAGATGCTGCAAGCGGCACTTATTCAGTAGAGGCGGAAATTACAGATGAGACCAACAACTGGCTGCCCGGCGAAATTATAGATATGGAAGTGCCGGTGGAAAAACTGCAAAATGTTATAAAAGTTCCAAGAAGTGCAATATTATCTGATAGTAAAGATGTATTTCTTTTTACATTTACTGAAGGAAAAGCAGTTAAGGTACCTGTGAGTGTTACATGGCTAAATGACAAGCATGGAGCAATTCCACAAGACAGTCTTCCCAAAGATCCCAAAATAATAATTGAGGGTCATACAGGACTTGCCGATAAGCAGCCTGTAAGGATAATCAATTAACTAATACTTTATCTAAGTGCATATATCTGAATTTTCAGTTAAAAATCCGGTATTGATGAACCTGCTTATGGCAGGAATCATAATAGTGGGACTACTTACGGCATTTAGACTGCCCCTTGAACTATTTCCTTCAATACAGCTTGAACTTGTTACGGTTACTACCATCTATCCCGGCGCTTCTGCTGAAGATGTTGAGCAATTGGTAACTATAGCTGTAGAGGATGAGCTTAGTGATATAGAAGGAGTAAAAGTTGTGAGGTCTACTTCTTCTGAAGGAAGGTCTTATGTAGTTGCCGAACTTGAAGCAGGGGAGGACATTCAAAAAGTAGCACAGGATGTTAGATCAGACATCTCACAGATAAGAAATAAGCTTCCTGCTGATATTGAAGAACCCTTAATAAGTGAACAAAAAGCCAGTTTTCCAATCATAAGCGTATCAATTGCCGGGGAAGTGAAACGAGAACTACTCAGGAAATTCGCTCTGGAGCTTAGAGATGATCTGGAGCTTATAAAAGGAGTGGACAATGTTGTAACATCCGGTCTTGGTGATCCTGTATTCTGGATCAGGGTAAACCCTGCACAACTGAGGCAGTACGATATATCAATTGAAGACATTGCAGCAACTATTAATAATAAAAATCTGGATTTTCCGGGAGGTAGTTTCAAACAGCAGGATCTTGAATATCTTGTACGCTCGAAGGGAAGAATTCAAAGTGTTGCAGACATCGAAGAGCTTCCTGTAAAAGTAAGCACAAGTGGAAAGCATATATACTTAAAAGACATTGCCAGTATTGAGCTTGGTGAAGAAAAAACCATATCTACTTCAAGAATAAATAATCTGTCGGCTATATCATTTTGGGTAAATAAGAGAAAAAATGCAGATGTGGTGGATACTGCAAAGAGGATAGAGCTAAAAGTAGAAGAATTCAGGCGTAGTCTTCCCTCTGAGATAGATATATTTTTAGCAAATGATAACTCATACTGGGTAAAACAGAGATTAAAAACAATGGTAATTAGTGGAATTGTTGGTCTTATCATTGTACTAATACTGCTCAACACATTTTTAGACCGAAGATCCGCATTTGTAGTAGCTGCCGGACTGCCTGTATCATTTTTTGGCGCCTTTATTGTTATGAGTTTTACTGGAGTAACAATTAACCTTCTCTCTATGTTTGCAATGATTTTAGTATTGGGAATTATAGTAGATGATGCAATAATTGTTGCTGAAAACATACAAAGATATATACAAAACGGCCTTAGCCCTGCAAGGGCTGCTGTGGTTGGTACAAAAGAAGTGGCACTGCCTGTTATAGCCACGATTCTTACGAATATTGCATCATTTGTACCTCTGCTGCTGGCTTCTGGAATAATCGGAAAGTTTCTTTCAATAATCCCAAAGGTAGCAATATTTGCGCTGTTGGTTTCACTTATTGAAGCATTACTAATACTTCCCACACACTGTTCTGATTACCTTAAGGCCATACCTAAAAAGAGATCGCAAAACAGAGGCATGGTTTATAAGATGAGAAGTTATTACCTTAAGGCACTAGCGTTTGTTTTACACAAAAGGTACATAGTCCTGGGATCTTCAATTGTAATATTGATTATGTCGATTGCTATTTATGTTCAAATCCCCCCTGTTCTTTTTCATACAAAGGATATAGCCCAGTTTGTTGTAAGAGTAGAAAACCCAACCAGATCAAGTCTTGGTTCGACTAAAGAATCTGTGAAAAAAGTCGAAACCGTTATAAAAGAAAATATACCGCCTCATGTTCTAAAAAATGTGTTTTCCATGATTGGAATTGATATATCACAAAAAGTACCTGAATTTGGTGATCATGTGGCCTCGATTTTAGTTGAGTATGAAGATTTTGAGAAGAGAAAGGAAAACGGTAAGGAGCTTATGAAACTGGTAAAAAATAAGTCACAGGATGTAATTGGCCCAAATTTTATAAAGTTTATACAGACTGAAGGACCTCCAACAGGTGACCCTGTGGATATAGAAATACAGGGTGATGATTTCAATGTCTTAAAAGATTTTTCGGCGAATATAAAAAAGGAATTGGGGAATATGCCCGGTGTTTATGGAGTGTCCGATAATCTTGTATGGGGAAAGCCTGAAATCCGTCTTATTGTAGATGAAAAGAAAGCTGCTATTTATGGGCTCAATAATACGACAGTTTCCAGGGCTGTAAGGGCAGCTATTGACGGTCTTACGGTTTCCAGAACAAGAATAGGAAGCGAAGAAGCGGATATTATTGTTAAACAGGACCTGCCTACAAACGATATAGAATATATTTTAAAAACCTATGAAATTTCAAACGGCAGGGGTAGTTGGGTACCACTTTCAAATATAGTAGATTTTGAAATGTCGCCAAGTATGTTGAGCATATCAAGATATGATATGGAAAGAGCAGTAAGGGTAACAGCAGAGATTGATCAGGATGTTAGCACTTCATCTGAGGTGAATTTACAGCTTCAAAACTTTATTAGAACAATGATTTCCAAACTTCCGGGATACAGCTATAAAGTGGGAGGTGAAGATGAAGAAACAAGAGAATCCATTGATAGCATTATTAATGCAATAGTTGTATCAGCAATACTTATATATCTTATTCTTGCTACAATTCTAAAATCATACCTGCAGCCTTTTATTATAATGTCTGTACTTCCATACACTATTATAGGGGTGTTATTTGGAGTACTTCTAAGAGGAGAACCTGTTTCACTTCCGGCACTAATTGGATTTGTAGCACTTCTTGGAGTAGTGGTTAATGATAGTCTGGTACTAATGGATTTTATCAACAAGAGGGTTAAAAATATGAATAAAGTAGTTGCTGTATTTATGTCAGCAAAACACAGGTTCCGGCCCATAGTTTTAACTACAATCACAACCTTTGGCGGGCTAGCATTACTAATGACAAAGACCCGGGGTGAGTCTGCATTTCTTGCCCCAATGGCAATAGCGCTTGGATTTGGGTTAGTCTTTGCAACGCTTATAACTCTTTTTCTGATACCTTCACTATATTTAATATTAGATGATATTAAGAAATATGTAGGTGATAAGATAAAGGAATACAAGGATCGCAGGAAATTAGCTGTTCAGGATAGTTTATAACTTACAATTTACGTTAGAGAGATAATCTCATAACATAGGTTTGTATACAAATTCTAAATTTGTGACATTGTTTAGTGGAATCATATATAGCATATGATATATTATCATATATGATAAATAAAAATAAGAAAAAGTCTGATTCTTCTTCGCGAATTACTTTTATAACTAAAATGAATAAAAGACAAACTCTTGATAAGATTGCAGACGGTTATGGTAAAAATCTTAGCTCTATTATAAATGAGGCAATTGACCATTATATTGAACTGCATGAATGGCAGCTAAAGCACATACAAAAAGGTGTGGATCAGGCCAAGCGGGGAGAATTTGCAAAAGAAAAAGAAGTTGAGGCTTTTTTTAGAAAACATAATTAATATTTATGAAGCTTAAGTGGACTCGCCTATCCATACAAGATATGCAGCACCTCTATGATTACATTGCAGAAGATAATCCCAAAGCTGCAAAAAAGATGATTTCTAGAATCGGAGAAGCAGCAGATAAACTCAAGAAATATCCACATATGGGAAAAGCCGGACGTGTTACAAATACCAGAGAACTAGTTATAGCAGCTACTCCATATATTGTTGTCTATGTTATTAATGGGCAAACCATTCAAATTGTTTCTGTGATTCATGGAGCCATGAGGTGGCCCGATAGTTTTGAGAATTAAATTATTCAGATAATAAGTAATAACATAGATATTCTCGGAAAATTATTAACAATATCTAACCCCAGCTTACGCACTGAACTGATATTGTTCCTTCATATGTTTTTTCTCCACTGGAAGAATCGACTGTGAGACTTATTGTTTCATGTAGTGTTAGGTCTCCGCTGCTTCCTGAGTATTTACCGGTGAGTTTAGAAAAAACTATATAACCGTCTGTAACAGTAAGACCGGTTTGTCTCGGTAATGATATTTCTGATGTCCTTGAATTGTAAGGGTCGTTTCCCTGTTCGCTTATCAAAATCATTTCGTCAAACAGCACGTCCCACTTCTCTCCATACCCTACATGTATGCCGTCTGGAAATTCTCCAAGAAGGTGAACACCTTTACCTTTTACATAATATATTTCAGGATAGCTTTCATCTTCTACAAGATAAACATCCATTACTTTTAGAGGCAGGATCAATTTTTCTCCATCAACATCGAGAGTGATTTTCCACTGAGAAGGGTCTCTATTTGGTTTACCACTATCACTGCTCGAACAAGCTGAGAACAAAAGAGTAATAATAGTAGTAAATAATAAAGTAAATATCACATTAATTGATCTGTTCATTAGCATTTACCTTTTAAGTGATATTAGAATACAATTATTTTAATATCATATTTCGAATATGCAAAATATATAAGTCGTAATTATTATGAATAAAATAATAATATCGGACTAGCTTAAAACGGTGGAGGAAGAATGGGCTGTTTTTCTTTTTCTGTCGTGGTCTTCTGTAGCTCAATTTCTGAAATTAAAATACTTGGAGCTATGGTTGAAACAGGTACATAACCTGATTCGGCTCCGCAAAAACCATTAAATGCTTTATAATCATTTCCAGTTGCAATGATTTTATTTATTGAGATTAGTGGAGTACCTACAATTTCAACTCCTCTTACCGGGGTTTGCTCTCCAGTCTCCGGGTCTACTTTATGTAGCAGTATTGGGGTTGCCTTAAAAGCCTGAAAATCGTAAGTAGATGTATTGGTCTCACCTCCGGTCATCTTTTTGATTATAAGGCCAAACTCTTTTTTTTGTTTTTTGACTTCTTCAATTAATAGTTTTTTAAGTTCATCTTTTTGTACTTCATTTTGAGATTTAATTACCAGATTGCTCATCCTTGCCATAGGGGAGCGGGAGCTGGATGACCTTGCATGACCGTTAGAATTTAAAAACCCTTTTATTGGTGTGCGTGAAAGAAGAAAGTTTTTAAGGATACCGTTTTTTACAAGTGTTACACTCTGACCCTTTATTCCCTGGTCGTCGTATACAAAATATCCCAGTAAGCTCTCGTTGTTAAATTCATATAAGGTTGGGTTATCTTCTATTGAGAGAAAGGCAGGGATTATTCTTGTTCCTACTCTCTCAGAGAATGTCTGTCCCTGAGTATCGTCAATTTGTCTCTCGCCTTCTAGTCTGTGTCCAACTGCTTCATGAAATAATATTCCCGCAGCCTCGGGTTCTAAAATTGCAGGAACGTTGATGGGGTTAATGGACTCGGCATTTTTTATTTCATAGGCTTCGTCTATAACTCTTCTAAATTCTTTTTTTAATGTATCTAAATCAGGAATATCCACGGGGTCTTTATAATGAAAACTTGCAAAATTGTTTATAATATTTCCGTCTTCTGATATGGCTGATAATTCGATATTGATAGAATACAATATGTCGTCTGTTATATATTTTGATTTTTCAGAGTTTATAAAGAACACGGTTTCTTTCTGAGCTGTAAAAGTAACAGTAGAATCACTGAGCTCCTTATACTCTTTTACTACCGAAGATATTTTCTTAAGTTTATTTTTCCACTCATTATTATTAAAAAGTATCTGCTTTTCCTTACCAATATAAGTGCTTGGCTTTTCCTTTGAGAAGCTTGGAAGGTTATCCTCATCAATTTCCTGCACTTTCTTTGCTTTTTTAGTGAAATACTGCGTAAGAGCTTTTTTGTATGTATCGTCAGTTATTTGCCAGATTACAGCCCTTATAGCATCAATGTCGTTTTCAACTGGTAAGTAATTGCTCCTCTTGTAGCTCTGGCTGCTTCCAGACTGACCGTTAACTGAGTTATCGAACTGATAGTTACCTACTCTCACATCCACAAAAAGCTCTCTTGTCTTGCTGCTATCTGAAACTATAACTGAGCCAAATTTAGCCATTAACTGATTTACTGTATTTTCCTTAACAAGGTAGCTCATAAAATATGGCTTATCATAATTTTCAAGCTTAAGCTTGCTCATAGACCTTGTAAGTTCCTGCTCCATTGCGTCAAGCACTATAGTGTCAGACCTTAATTTTTTAGCATGTACAATGGGTGTGCAAATAAAAATAATTAATATTGTAAAAAATAGTTTTTTCATATTTAACCTTCGTGTTTACGCAAGCGGTTTATTAAATAGTTGTAATAAAAAAGCTGATAAACTGCAAGAGGATTTTTTTAATTTAATAAATCTAAACTCAAGGTACTTATAAAACAAATATGGATTTGTTGTAAAATATTTTAAGGCCCTTGCCGTTTTTAGCCTGCCATTAGAGTTATAAATATATCCAAAATCAGGAAGACTATCAGAAGCTAGATCGGAAACCGATCTAATGCTGTATATCGGGATGTTAAATTTTTTGCAAACCTCCGCAGCACCCCATGTCTCCATATCTACAATTATTGCTTTAGACTTCGTTTTTAATTCATTCTTGGCTGTACTAGTATTAACAAACCTATTATGTGTAAGTAATCCGCCGGTTATATATCCTGATAAATCTTTGTCATTGATCGGGTTAAGGTTTATCCTTTCATCCTTTATTATGCTATATACCCAATCTGAGACTATTATATCTCCGATATTTAATTCTGATGTCAATGCGCCTGCAACTCCTGTTATAAAAATTTTTTCAGATTTCAGGTTGTTAATAGCGTAGCTGGCTGCTATTCTGGCATTTTTAATCCCAACACCGCTTTGAACTATTTGATAAAGTTTGGAGTTAAGTTCTATATCCTTAATTTTGAGACTGTTTACTGAGTAATGTTCTAATATTTTGCAGTGACTTACAAAGTGTTCAATCTCTTTAAAACTGGCTGTTATTAATGTTATCAATTTTTATAGTAAAATATTTGATTTTAGTACATTCTAACCTAAGAAATGTATTAAAGTTATTACGGCTGCAAGCACGATTCTGTAATAAACAAAATATTTATAACCTCTGAATCTAACAAATCTAAGTAGATATTTAATTGCAAGAAAAGCAAAGACTGCAGAGACTAATATTCCAATTAAGAATGGAGTCTGAATAATAGATTGTACTGACATATGTCTGGATTCATAGATAGTGGCACCTACTATAAGCGGTGCAGCCATTAAGAAAGAGAATTTTGCAGCTTCATCGGTTTTGAAGTTTCTTAGTAGTGCACCGGTAATTGTTACACCAGATCTTGAAGCTCCGGGTATTATAGCAAAAGCCTGTGCAGTTCCTATAATTAAACTATCTTTTATAGTCATATTGTTTATTGATCTTTTTTCTTTAGAAACTTTATTTGAATAAAGTAATAAAAGACCAAATATTAGCAGTGAACATGCTATTATTAGTGGGTGTCTTAGTATTCCGGCAGCATATGTTTCAAATAAAAGTCCACTTATTACAGCAGGAATTGTTGCTATAATAATAAACAGACCAACCCTTCCGTACTCCAAATCCTTAAAGTTACGTTTATGTGTGCCCTTAATAAACTGTGAAATTACGAGTTTCCATGTATTTCTAAAATAAACCAAAATGGCAAAAAGGCTTCCGAAGTGAAGCGCTACGTTGTAGCTGAGTCCCGGGTCTTTCCAAGAAAAAAACCATGGGATCAATGCCAGGTGAGCCGTGCTACTTATAGGAAAGAATTCTGTAATGCCCTGTATTATCCCAAGAATTATAGATTGAAAAATATCCAAGATTTATCCTTAGTGAATTAATGTAATATCTTTTTTAAGTATTTTGCCGTATAAGATTTTTTAGATTTAATAATTTTTTCAGGGGTTCCTTTTGCAACTACCCTGCCTCCACCATCTCCACCCTCTGGACCAAGATCAATAATATAATCAGCGCTTTTTATAACATCTAAATTATGTTCAATCACAATTACTGTATTTCCCATATCTACAAGCTCCTGCAGGATTTTAAGCAGTTTTTTTACATCTTCAAAATGAAGTCCGATTGTAGGTTCATCCAGTATGTAAAGAGTGTTTTTAGAAGAACTTTTAGACATTTCCTTTGACAGCTTAATCCTCTGTGCTTCACCGCCGGAAAGTGTAGTGGCCTGTTGTCCAAGCCTTATGTACTCAAGTCCAACATCAGACAGTACCTGCAGGCTTTTCTTTATTTTTGGAATATTTATAAAAAATTCCAAAGCCTCATGAACGGTCATATTTAAAATATCTGAGATGGTCTTTCCCTTATAGTTTATCTGCAGTGTTTCGTCGTTGTACCTGTTGCCTGAGCATTTATCACATTTAACATACACATCTGAAAGGAAGTGCATATCTATTTTTTTTACTCCCCCGCCCTTGCATTCTTCACACCTCCCTCCGCTTACATTAAAACTAAATCTCGAAGAAGTGTATCCCCTTAGCTTTGATTCTGGAAGCATTGCAAACATCTGCCTTATTTCGGTAAATACCCCTGTGTACGTAACAGGGTTTGACCGGGGAGTTCTGCCTATTGGTGTTTGATCTACGTTAATAATTCTTTTTATGTTTTCAGCACCAGTAATTTCCTTATAGCTTCCGGGCTTAATATTACTCTTATAAAGGGTTTTCATTAGTGATTTATATAAAACATCGTTTATAAGCGTACTCTTGCCAGAACCTGAAACACCCGTGATACAGTTAAATAGTCCAATTGGTATCGAAATTTCGTTTATCTTCAAGTTGTTCTCAGAGGGGTTTTGTATATGTATATGATGTCCGTTTTGTTTTCTTCTGTTTTTAGGGACATTGATGTTCAGCTTTCCGGAAATATAATTCCCTGTAAGAGATTTTTTGTTTTTTATTAACCTGGATTTGTCCCCACTGTGTATAACTTCGCCACCAAGCTCCCCTGCTCCCCTGCCTATGTCTATCACATGATCAGAATTTACTATCATTTCTTCATCATGCTCAACTACAATTACTGTGTTTCCTTTATCACGTAGTCTTTTAAGAGTGTTTATTAACAGAGAGTTGTCTCTTTGGTGAAGACCAATTGTGGGTTCATCAAGCACGTATGTGATCCCTGTAAGGTTAGACCCTACCTGGCTTGCAAGCCTTATTCTCTGTGCTTCTCCGCCAGAAAGTGTAGGGGCGGATCTATCAAGAGAGAGGTAATTTAAACCCACTTCGGCAAGGAAACTGAGCCTGCTTAAAATTTCACGAACTATTGCTTTTCCAATAAGCTGTTCTCTGCCATTTAATTTTAATTTTTCATAAAACTTTATAGAGTCCGAAACTGACAGCTTTGAGAGTTGAAAAATATTATTATTAGCTACAAGAATAGAAAGACTTTCTTTTCTAAGCCTAGCTCCGCTACACTCACTACAAACTGAAGTTGTTATATATTTTGAAAGAGTCTCTTTAATATCAATTGAATTTGTTTCGCTATACCAGTCTGAAAGCATTCCAATAATTCCGGAAAATGTATCGGTATATTGCTCACCAGATTTTTTATTGGTTTTTCGAAATTTTATCTTCTCTTCGGGTTTTCCATAAAAGACTATGTCTGAGATTTTTTTAGAGTATTTATTTAGAGGTGTATCGAGGCTGAAATCATAATGCTTTGAGACGCCTTGCATTATATCAAGGAAATATTTTGAATTTTTCCAGGGTATTATAGTTCCTTCATTAATAGATTTATCCCAGTTTTCTACCACGAGCTCAGGATCAAAGAACGTGTCGGTACCTATTCCCTGGCACTTTTGGCAAGCGCCGTACGGACTGTTAAATGAAAAAAGTCTGGGAGAGATTTCAGGATAGTTCATACTGCATACAGGACATGAAAAACTCTCGCTCAATATTAGTCTGTTATCACTGTCCGATTCAATGGCTACAATCCCTCCTGATCTTCTAAGAGACTCAGAAATAGCATCGGTTAACATTTTATCAGATGCTTTATTGTTAACTTCCACTACATCTATTAGGACATCTATATTATGTTTTTTTTGCTTGTCTATTTTTATCTCATCATCAAGATCAAAAAGCTGTCCATCGATTTTAACCTTTAAAAATCCCTCATGTCTCAGGTCATCCAGCTCTTTCTTATACTCACCTTTTCTACCTTGTACTATGGGAGAATAGACAAACAAATATCTATCTTTATCCATACTCAATGCCCTTTCTAACATCTGATCCAGATTCTGGGCGCTGATTTCCATATTACATTTGTAACAGTATGGTTTACCTATTCTTGCAAAAAGCACTCTTAGGTAATCGTAGATTTCTGTAATAGTTCCCACGGTTGATCGGGGATTTCTTAAAAAAGTTTTCTGATCCACTGAGATTGCAGGAGAAAGCCCTTCAATGGAATCAACATCCGGTTTATCAAGGTTTTCGGTAAATTGTCTGGCGTACGAAGAAAGTGATTCCATATATCTTCTTTGCCCCTCTGCAAAAATAGTATCAAAAGCTAGAGAAGACTTACCGGAACCACTAAGGCCTGTGATTACAGAAATCCTGTTTCTTGGAATATCTACATCTATGTTTTTTAGATTGTGCTGCCGGGCACCCTTTATCTTAATGAAATTCAAAGTAATGGAAGTTTACCTTAAAAAAATGAACAAATAATAAATGTATATAAAATAGTATTATGGGATATCTAATTAAATTAGATTCTTTCAGCAGACTTTTTTATAAAATCTTCGAATAACCGTGCAGATGCCTGATTCTTTTCAAGCTCAGGATGCCACTGGACAGCAATTACATTTCCATCCTCAGATTCAATTGCTTCTACAATATCATCATCTGATGTTGCAGAAATGATTAAATCTTTACTTACTTTCTTGATTGCTTGATGGTGGTAGCTGTTCACTTTTAATCTAATTCTTCTAATTATCTTTTTTAGATTTGTACCATTTACTATATTCACTGAGTGCTCTACACCTTTCTCATGGTTTAATGCATCTGGCAGAAGAGACTGTATGTCCTGATATAATGAACCTCCGAAATATACATTAATGAACTGCATACCTCCGCAAATTCCAAAAACAGGGATATTGTTTTTAAGTGTCTGTTCTAAAATAATATACTCTGAAAACGTTCTTTGATGGTTCATTGGATTTAATTTTTTGTGAGGCTTTTGGCGGTAGTGCTTTGGGTCCATATCTCTCGAACCGGGTATCAATAGACCATCTATGTTGTTAATTAGTTCGCTGAGAGTTCTTTTACTGCTAAGAGAAGGAATTAGCACCGGCAGTCCACCGTGTTTTGCTATTGAAGCAGAATAAGTCTTTTCAATTCCGAAGTATTTATCTTTATAGTCAGTAGTAATACCGATAACAGGTCTTGATTTGAATTTCATGTTATAGGGAGTGCTTGAGTTATAAAACTATAATAATATTAAGAGTATAGTCATGTTCTGCTTTATTACCATAGCTTATTTTGAAAAAACCAAGACCCAGTAGTTAGATAATATTCTACCTATTTATTTCAATAAAGCAGAGTCCAGTGTCGCTTTGAGATCATCGATTGTATAGGGTTTTTTAATAACACCCTTAAATCCAAAATTCTCAAATTCTGACATTACAGGATCATTTGAATAACCACTGCAAATAAGAGCATTGATATTAGGATCAATTTCTTTAAGCCTTAAAATTGTTTCTTTTCCACCCATTCCGCCTGAAACAGTAAGGTCTAATATTACTAGGTCATAAATTGTTCCATTATTTAAGGCTTTCTCATATTTCTGGATGGTTTGGGCCCCATCTTTGGCATGATCAATTTCAAATCCAAGTTTTCTAAGAATATTACACAGAGCATCTCTTACTTCATCATCATCGTCCATTACTAATACTCTTCCGGAATATTTTGAAATACCATTTATTCTTTTAGAAGTTGCTTTATCTGACATAGAATTAATTGCCGGAAGAGTAATTGATATTTTGGTTCCTCTACCTACAAGAGACCTGATATCGATTGTACCCCCGTGTTTTTTAATAATAGAATAAACTGTAGTAAGACCCAGTCCGCTTCCGGACTGTTTGGTAGTAAAATAAGGATCGAAAACCTTATTCAAATGATTATCTTCAATTCCAATTCCAGTGTCGAGTATTTCTAAGAGTATGTGATCTTCGTTTGTGGAGTCTGCTATATTCATTGCAGATATGGTAATTAACCCTCCATTTGGCATGGACTGGATTGAATTTATTACAAGATTGTTAATTACCTGAGCAATTTGTCCTTTATCGGCTTCAATTTTCCAGAGGTCGGGTTGTATATCAAACTTGCATTTACTTGTAGAACCCCTTGCAGAAAACTCTGCGGTTTCTGTTATTAATTCTGCTAAATCCAAAGGCTCTTTTACAGGTTCACCACCTTTTGAAAAAGTTAGAAGCTGCTGAGTGATGTTTTTAGCTCTAATGCAGGCTTTTTCTGTATTTTCTAATCTTATATAAGCAGGGTTTTCGTCTGGAACATCTAATTTTGCCAGTGCAATATTACCTAATATAGAAGTGAGATAGTTATTGAAATCATGAGCAAGTCCACCGGCAAGAAGCCCAATTGAATCCATTTTCTGGGTGTGCAGGAGCTCTTCTTCATGTTTTTTTCTATCGGTTATATCAGTTGCCAAAACATAAAAACCTAAAATACCTTCTTGGGATTTATGAGGTATGAGTTTAGCACTAATAAATCTCTCACCCATCTCAGGATGTAAAACAGAATGTTCAACTTCCTCTTCATACCCTGATAGTACTTTTCTGAAATAGCTTTCCAATAGGCTGAACGTTTTATTTCCATGAAGATCTTTAATGTGCCTGCCTATAATATCCTTGATGTCGGTGTTGAACCATGTTTCATGGTATTTATTTACATACTCATAATGAAGGTCTTTACTTACGTATGAAATAAATACTGGAAGACCATCAGCTATCAATCGCAACTGTTGTTCGCTTGCCTCTAATGCTTCTTGTGCCTTTTTCATTTCTGAAATATCTTCTACAACACAAATAACATATAAAACCTTTCCTTCAGTATCTCTAATAGGTGCTGAACTAACTGAAAGCCATTTAAATGCTGAGCTTGTAGTGGCACTATAGAGGGCATCTGTTTTGCCCGATTTTCCATCAAACGCTTCTGAAATAATAGGAACAAAACTTTTATCTTTTAATTTATTTAGATCAAGTCCAATAACTTTATAATGAGTAGACTCGAACATTTCGACCATTTTATGATTGGTTTGAATGATTCTAAGATCCTTATCAATTACACATATTCCTATTGGTGACTGATCATGCAGCACTCTGTAGCGTTCTTCGCTTATTCTTAAGTCTTCCTGAGCCTTTTTTCTTTCAGTAACATCTATAATGTTTGCTAAAAATACATCCTGGCCATTAAATTGAGAGATTTGCAGATAAACCTCCACTGGATACAGAGTGCCATTTTTTCTTTGATATTCTGTTTCAAAAACAAGAATGTCAGTTTTTCCATTTACTAGAGGATTTACTAATGCAGTTATATCTTCTACTGTTATATTTGGTTTTATATCCAGTGCATTCATAGAGGTAAGTTCATCAAGTGTATAGCCCAGATTTTTTCTTGCTCCTTCATTTACAAAAATAAGATTTAGTGTACCGGGATCGAAAATATAGATTTCATTAAGAGATGAGTCCAGGATTTCTCCAAGCTGGGTTGCCTGCTCAACCAGTTTTTTATATTCTGTAATATCATCACATACTATTAAAACTACGGTTTGCCCTGATGATTTTTCAACAACCCTGGCGCTTTCCTTAACCCATATTACCGTGCCGTCCTTTTTAACTTTTCTAAATTCCCAATTTACAATTTTCCCGGGTTTATTTAAACATAGTGAGAACTGTTCATTTACCGCTTCTTTATCTTCTTCATAGAATACATTTAGTACGGGTTTGCCTATCAATTCGTCTGGTCTGTAGCCCAGTAGTTGTTCAGCACCGAATTTATTTACTGATATAACTATTCCCTTCTCGCTAACAGTGAAATACATAGATGGGTTGTCTTCATATAACGCCTTATATTTTCTTTCACTTTTCTGAAGCTCATCTAATGCCTTTTTTTGTTCAGTGATATCAATTTTATTAGCAACGAAAACCTTTCTATTGTTATATTTTGATAATTGAAGTAACACATAGACAGGATAAATGGATCCATCCTTTCTTTTTAATGCGGTTTCAAAACTTAGCCTCGATTCTTCTCCACTCAAAAGCGGTTGTACAAGTTGCTCTGCTGATTCGGGGGTGAGTTCCGGGTTAATATCGAGCGGGGTCATATTATAAAACTCTTCAGATGTGTACCCCAAATTACTTCTTGCTGAATCGTTAACAAATACAAATTTAAATGTTTCTGAATCAAATATAAGTATTTCATTGAGTGAGTTATCCAGAATATTGCCAAGCTGGGTTACATTCTGTATAGCCTTTTTTTGTTCAGTTATATCAATTTTATTAGCAACAAAGACTTTTTGACCGTTAAAGGTCGATAGTTGCAGAACAACATAAACAGGATAGATTGAACCGTCCTTTCTTTTTAAAGCAGTTTCAAAGTTGAGCCTGGACTGCTCATCATTTAGTAGAGGTTCGACAAGCTTCTCGGCAGATTCAGGTGTGAGTTCAGGATTAATATCAAGGGGAGTCATATCATAAAATTCACTGGCAGAATACCCCAGATTGTTTCTTGCAGATTGATTGGTAAACACAAATTTAAAGGTTTCAGCATCAAATATTAGAATTTCATTAAGGGAGTTATCGAGTATATGTCCTAGTTGGGAGACCTGATTCGGAATATCAGAGGTTTCTGAAACTCTAAGCTCAGATTGTAGTTTAGTAATAGTAGTGTTAAGACTATTTATATGATCAATTAACTGTTTTTTTGTTAATTTTTGTAAATTCATTTCTATCATTAAAATATAAGTTTAATTGATTTAAGACATAAAGCACCCTCATGTATATAGTGCAAACGCTATGCCAACTATGATAGGAAATTATTCATAATATAAGAAATATAATTTTATGAGTTTGTAAAGAGATATAAACATGTATAAACATCCCAAATTTCATACATATTTGCTGATAAAGATAGCACTAGCACTGGTATTTTTAGGTTCATTGGTAGTCAGAGGTGAAGAAGTGGGTCATTTTGTAGTCCAGGGTGACAAATATTATAATGGTTTCAATAACTTAGAGGCACTGGCGGAGTATAAAAAGGCATATAACATAGATTCAGAAAGCTTTGAAATATTAATGAAACTTACGCGAGCCTACAATGATGTTGGAGAAGATCTAAAAGAAGAAGGTTCAAAGGCGGCTGAAAGGTATTTTAAAGATGCATTTCGATTTTCAGAAAAAATGCGGGAATTGTTTCCCGAAAAAGCCGAAACATACTTTTTTCTAGCTGCGAGCAGGGGAAATTTAGCCCTGTTTAAGGGCGGTAAAGATAAAGTGAAGCTTGGAAGAGATGTTGAAAGTTATGCTAAAAAGGCAATTGAAATCAATCCAGACTATGCCCCGGCATATGTGGCTTTGGGTGTTTTTTACCGAGAAGTAGCAAATCTAAACTGGTTTTTAAAGAAATTTGCAAATGCATTTTTTGGCGGGCTTCCCGAAGGAAGTAATGAGGATTCCTTAAAAGCTCTTTTAAAAGCAGAGCATTATCTTCCTAAAAGCGTGTATGTTCAGTATGAACTAGGAAAGACTTTTAAAGAAATAGGTAATAAGGAAAAGATGGAATATCGTTTTAATAAAGCACTAAACCTTCCAAACACCGACCATAGGGATAAGTATTTTAAAAAACATATAACAAGATATCTTGAAGAGTAAATGTTGGTAAATGGTATGAAAAAATGGCGGGCGATGGGGGATTCGAACCCCCGACCTCAGGCTTCGGAGGCCTGCGCTCTAATCCACTGAGCTAATCGCCCTTAGATTTCTTTCTTAGGTAGCTTTAGTCCTAACTCTTTCATTACAAGCTGCATATCTTCCCAGGTTGGTTTTTTGAAATGAGGGTTCCTAAGTAGTGCTGCAGGGTGGTATGTGACCATAAGCTTTGATCCGCTGTAGTTGTGAAACTTGCCTCGCAGGCTGCCAAGACTAGCTTTGGTCTTAAGAATAGACTTTGCTGCTGTTGCTCCCAAGCACACAATAACTTCTGGCTGAATAAATCTTATCTGCTTAAACAAGAACTGCTCGCAAGTATCCATTTCAAACTGTTCAGGAGTTCTGTTATTAGGCGGACGACATTTTACAACATTCCCTATATATACTTGGTCTCTTGTAAGTCCCATAGCTTCGATGATTTTAGTTAGGAGCTTGCCAGACCTACCAACAAACGGCTTGCCCTGCATATCCTCATCACGCCCTGGGCCTTCTCCTACGAACATGAGCCTTGCTTTTGGGTTTCCATCACCAAAAACCAGGTTTGTCCTACCTTCATGGAGAGGACACCTAGTGCAGTCTCCTATCTCTTCCCTTATCTCATCAAGGGTCATAACTTTCGAGTCAAAAAGTCCTGCAGGCTCTTCTATAGTTATTATGTTGTCATCAATTGGGCTAGTTTCTTTAGCCATTTGCTGTGTCCTAGGTTTTTTAGTTTCATATTTAGCGGGCGGTTTTTCTTCAGAGTTAACACTAGACTTAGGTAAAGTTTTAATACCCATGGACTGCCTAAATTCGAGATAATTCTTTAGCTCTTTGGCAATTTCTTTTAAGTCACTTTCATTGCTCATTTGTCTGATCCCTAATATAATACAACATAACAAAATTGTAAAAGCTTATCAGCAAACAAGTAGCAGATTTTGAACTATTCTTGTCTTTCTGGTAAACCATTCTATCCTAAATAAAACTTTTTGGAGAGATGTAAGCAGATAATGAAAGAGAGTTATAATCCAAAAGAGATTGAACATAAGCGGCGTGAGGACTGGGATAAGAAAAATCTATATCAGGTAGAACTGGAGTCCGATAAAGAAAAGTACTATGTACTTGAGATGTTTCCCTACCCATCAGGCCGCATACACATGGGCCATGTGAGAAACTACACAATCGGCGATGTGACAGCCCGCTACAAAAGGACCAGAGGATACAATGTGCTTCATCCCATAGGCTGGGATGCTTTTGGCTTGCCTGCTGAGAACGCAGCAATTGAGCGCGGAGTGCATCCTGCCAAATGGACCTATGAAAATATAGATCAGATGAAAGCACAGTTGAAGCAGCTTGGATTCAGCTATGACTGGACAAGAGAAATAGCCACATGTGATCCTACTTACTACAAATGGGAGCAGATGGTTTTTACCCATATGTACAAGAAAGGGCTTGCGTATCAGAAGTCTACAACGGTTAATTGGTGCCCATCTTGCGAGACAGTGCTTGCGAATGAGCAAGTTGAGGATGGGCTTTGCTGGCGTTGCGGGTCGGAGGTTGTGCAAAAAGAGATGGAAGGCTGGTTCTTTAAAACAACCGAGTACACAGATGAGCTCATTGAATGGGCTGACAAGTTAAAAGGGGGTTGGCCAGAGAGGGTTCTTTCTATGCAGAAAAACTGGATAGGAAAGAGCACCGGCGCCGAGATAGAATTTCCTTTGCAAGAGCCCATAGGAGGGGAGAGAAAACTCAAAATTTTCACCACTCGCCCTGACACGGTGTTTGGTGTTACATATATGAGCATTGCTCCAGAGCACCCACTTGTTGATGAACTAATAAAGGGAAAACCTGAGGAGGAAGAGGTTAGAGAGTTCGTCGATAGAGTACAAAAACAGAGCAGCTTAGAGAGGGTTGCAGAGGGTGGAAATAAAGAGGGTGTTTTTACAGGAGCCTATGCCATAAATCCACTCACTCATACAAGCATTCCTATTTATGTAGCTAACTTTGTTCTAATTGAGTATGGAACTGGAATTATTATGTGTGTCCCAGCACACGATCAAAGGGATTTTGAATTTGCCAAAGAATATAATTTGCCCATAAAGGTAGTAATTCAGCCAGAAGGCGTAGAGTTAGATCCGCAAACCATGACCGAGGCATATGTAGAGCCGGGGGTTATGGTTAACTCAATGGAATTTAATGATCTACCATCAGAAGAGGGTAAGGAAAAGATAATCGATTTTGTTGAAGAAAAGGGTATTGGCGAGAGGCAAATCAATTATAGACTCCGCGACTGGGGAATTTCCAGGCAGAGATACTGGGGATCTCCAATACCAATTATTTATTGTAATAAGTGTGGGGTTGTCCCTGTTCCTGATGAAGATCTTCCAGTAGAACTTCCTTTGGATATAGAGTTCACAGGAAGAGGAGGATCACCGCTTTCTAAAATAGAGAGTTTTGTAAATGTAGATTGTCCTGAATGTGGAGGTGCTGCCAAAAGAGAGACAGACACTATGGACACTTTTGTTGAATCCTCATGGTACTTCTTAAGATATGCATCGCCCAACTACACTGAAGGTATTTTCAATAAAGACGAAGTAGCCTACTGGCTCTCAGTTGATCAATATATTGGCGGTATAGAGCACGCGATACTTCACCTCTTGTATGCAAGGTTTTTTACTAAAGCACTGAGGGATCTAGGAATGTGTGACTTGGATGAACCTTTTACAAATCTATTAACTCAAGGAATGGTAATTAAAGATGGTACTAAAATGTCCAAGTCTGTAGGTAATGTTGTGGATCCTGATGATATGATTGCAAAGTATGGTGCGGACACTGTGAGGCTATTTATAATGTTTGCAGCTCCTGTTAATAGAGACCTTGATTGGAGTGATGAAGGAGTTGAGGGATCATTCAGATTCCTAAACCGTGTATGGCGTCTTATATATGATGTATTTGATGATATTAAAACAGTCGAGGCAGATGTTGATACTAAGAAAATTTCTTCATCTGCAAAAGAACTACTTACAAAAACGCATCAAACCATTAAGAAAGTAACAGATGATCTAGATAGGTTTTCTTTTAATACTGCTATTGCAGCAATTATGGAATTACTGAACGACACATCAAGGTTTAAGCCAGAAGGACAAAGTGACGTGTCTGTGTTAAGAGGAGCTGTTGAGGCTATGGTAAGACTCCTTTACCCAATGGCCCCACATGTCTCAGAAGAGTTGTGGCATGAGCTTGGATATGAGGAAACACTTATAGATAAAGAATGGATTACTTGGAATGAGAGTCTGATTCAGAGCGCATCTATCAATATCGTAGTTCAGGTAAACGGTAAAGTGAGAAGCCAACTCTCTATGGATTCCGACTCAAGTGAAGATCAGATTAAAGAAGCAGCGTTTTCTGATGAAAAAGTTCAAAGCTATATTGCCGGAAAAGAACCTCGCAAAGTAATAGTCGTACCAAAGAAGCTTGTGAATATAGTTGTTTAACAACTTACTTTGATATTTATTAGACCTGTGGTATCTTGAACGCTCAAATTTAGCCAGTAATAACGGAGGTTTTATATCAGATGTCAGAGAAAACTATTGATGATTTTCTAAATAAAAAACTAGAGGCCATAGAGGTTGAAGCGCCTAAAACAGTCTCACAGCTACTCTTAGAAATGGCCAACACAGGGTTTCAGGGTAAAAGCTTAGCTCGCGTGGCGGATGTCTTTGAGCAGATGATTAAAGATGATGATGTAACCATTTTGCTAGGCTATACAGGCTCACTTTCGACCACAGGACAATGGAAGATAATAAACTGGCTAATAGAAAACCGCTATATTGATATCCTGGTTCCGACTGGTGCAAATATTTCTGAAGATATAATTGACGCAATGGGCTTTGACTACTGGCAGGGCTCTCATACAGAGGATAATGAAGTTCTATTTAGAGAAGGTCTAAATCGCTACTACGATGTTTATGGAAAGGAAACAGACTATCTGGTGATGACAGAGTTGCTTGCAGAATTTATTCAGACGCTTGATCAGTCCTATAACTATTCTTCACGCGAACTACTTTATCACTGCGGCAAATGGCTTGGAGAAAAAAATATTCCAAGCATTGTAGCAAAAGCAGCTGAGCACGGAGTTCCAGTTTTTTGCCCCGCTATTGCTGACAGTCCATACGGTGATGCCGCGCTCATTGCGAAGAGCCATGGTTTTGATCTTACAATAGATGCAATTAAAGATTATGTAGAGTTTATGACCCTTGGTGAGACTGTTAAAGACACCGCAGTTATTTACATTGGTGGTGGTGTACCAAAAGATTTCATCCAGCTCTTTGCAGTAACCGGAGATCTTTTATATGAAGATAGACATGTTCCAAACCGTAATGCTGGCTTAAACAGAAAAGGAACTGGAAAGGCTGAAACCTATTATCCTCACAAATACGCTATTCAGATAACTACTGACTCTCCTCAGTGGGGAGGGCTCTCAGGCTGCACATTTGAAGAAGCTGTGTCCTGGGGAAAAGAAGACCCTGAAGGCAGTTTAGTTCAATGTTACTGCGATGCTACTATTGCTCTTCCTCTTGTTTCACATGCACTGGCTGAGAGAATTGGTAAGAAGAGAAAAGGTAAGGATTTCTCTGGAGTTCTTTAGTCTACAAGTGAGGCTAGTTCTCTAGATGATGTCTCTGGATCAGGGGATCCAAATACACTTGTGATTACAGCAATACCATCGACTCCAGTTTCAAGTATGGGTCTAACATTATTTTTTGTAATACCACCTATAGCAAATATGGGAATCTCTGTTATTAGATTTACTGCTTCCTGTAGCACCTCAATAGATGTAGGCTCTCTATCAGGTTTCGTTGGCGTGTAATAGGGAGTTCCGAATGCAACATAGTTGGCCCCGTTTTTCACTGCATTTAATCCTCTGTCGATCTGGTTGTAACAAGAGACACCAATAATAGCTTCATCACCCAATATTTCTCTCGCATTTTTTATAGAGGTGTCGTACCCGCCTAGATGGACCCCGTCAGCTCCTATTGTTTTTGCAAGCTCAGGGGAGTCGTTGATTATAAGAGGTACATCGTAATTCTTTGTTACTTCTAATATCCCCCGACCCAATTTTACAATTTCATCTTCTGGGGTGCCTTTTTCTCTTAGTTGAACAATCTGTGCCCCGCCCTTTATAGACATCTCAACAATTTCTATAAAATCATCTCGATCTATTAGTTTTTTATCGGTGATTACGTATAAACCTGATAGTAGGAATTTCATAATAAAAACATCTATCCTGAAATGTTTGTGAATATGGCGTCTTTTACTGCGTCATAATCGGCTGGTAGTTCAAGAGGTGTATTAGCATATTTCGAAAATACTCCCTCTAGTTCTTTTTTATGATATCCAATCTTAAATTCAACAAACTTAAGCCCATGGGCTGTTGATATAACAACAATCCTATCATCAGGCTTGAAAACTCCTTTCTCCTTCAATTTAAGAAATGCTCCAAGTGCAACACCTGTGTGAGGGCAGTTAAACGTACCAGTTTTATCCACCTGAGCTGCTGCATTCGCAAGCTCTTCTTCACTTGCTTGCTCTACTATTCCATCAAATTTTTTGAGTGTTCTAATTGCTTTGTTTACACTCACAGGGTTTCCAATCTGAATGGCATTAGCTAGAGTTTTCTTTGCTTTCACCGGATGAAACTCTTCAAAATTGTTGAGGTAACTTAAGTAAAGAGGATTTGCATGTTCGGCCTGAGCACATACCAGTCTTGGCAACTTATCAATTAGTCCTAGATCTTTCATCATTAAAAACCCTTTTCCAAGAGCTGATATATTTCCTAAATTTCCACCAGGAATAATAATCCAGTCGGGCACTTCCCAATCAAACTGCTGACATAGTTCAACACTTATGGTTTTCTGACCCTCAATTCTGAGTGAGTTAATGGAATTAGCTAGATATATATTATTCTGACTGCAGATTTTCTGGACCATTTCCATGCATCCATCAAAGTCTGTATCTAAAGATAACACTAACGCTCCATTGGATATTGGTTGTACAAGCTGTGCTACAGATACTTTATCTTTTGGAAGAAACACAATTGCTGGAATTCCTGCTGAAGCGCAATATGCGGCTAGAGCTGCTGAGGTATCTCCAGTAGAGGCGCATGCCACAGCCGGCACGTCTTTGCCATTAACCTTCATTTGCTGGACAACAGATACTAAAACTGTCATTCCCAAGTCTTTAAAAGAACCGGTATGGCTATTTCCGCACATCTTAAGCCACAGATCTTCCATTCCAATCTGTTTTCCAAACCTCTCGGCCCAGAAAAGATTAGTGGCACCCTCATACATAGAGACAATATTTTCATCTTCTACATATGGGCAGACCCATTCTTTCTTGCCCCATACTGAGCTGCCATAAGGCCATGACTGTCTTCGATAACGATCATCGAATATTGCTTTCCATTCATCTGCGGAAGTCTTTTTTAGCTTGTCGAGGTCGTGTGTTACTTCTAAAAGATTGTTACATTTTTTACATCTATAAATGATTTCATATAATGGATATGTTTCACCGCACTCTTCATCTATGCAGCTAAACCAGGCTTTATATTCGCTCATACCTCTAACAATACATATTGGTATTTTGACTGTCAAACAAATGAACTATTATAGTGAAACTTTACGCGTTGATGAAGAAATGGCTAGTGTCTCATTTGGCCAATTTTAAGCTTGAATTAAATAGGCGAAATGGTGTATTATACTTAAAGATAATTTTAATGATTGCGTTCTAAGTTATCGAAATTGGACAAAAATAATTTCGATTTGCTGTTGACAGAAATTGTGCATTTTGGTAATCTGAGCTTATTGGATGGATAAAAAAAGAGTTCATATAATAGTTCTAGGCAAGGTTCAGGGAGTATTTTTTAGAGCATCAACTAAGGACACAGCAGACAACTTAGAACTTAGTGGTTTTGTCAGGAATAAATCTGACGGTACAGTGGAAGTAATCGCAGAGGGAGATGAGGGACAGCTTCAAAAATTAGTAGATTGGTGTCACATAGGCCCTGATCGTTCCATAGTAAGTGGTGTAGAGGTGGATTGGTCACCATACACTGCAGAATTTCAAGATTTCAACATTCATTAAAGGGAGTTAATAAGAAGTTATGATCTTAAAGTGCATTCCGGGAGGAATTTTTCTAACTAACTGTTACATACTAGGTGATGAAGAAACAAATGAAGGAATCCTCATTGACCCTGGAGAGCAGATGGATGAAATTATGTCTGAAGTAAGGAATTCCGGATTAAAAATTACAAAGATAGTAAATACTCATACCCATATAGATCATGCGGCAGGAGTTCAACAAGCAAAAGATGAACTTGGTGTTCCATTTTACCTACATCCTGAGGACGAACCTGTTCTTCAAGTCTTGCCTGAAGCCGCTGCTAGATTTCCTCAATTTGGAGAAGTCCAAGTACCTAAAATAGATGTGTACATTGAAGAAGGTGATGAGATCGAGATAGGCAACCTTAGAGCAAAAGTATTGCATACTCCAGGACACAGTTGGGGCAGTGTGTGTTTTGTAATAGACGATCATGTTATCTCGGGAGATACTTTGTTTGCAGGCAGTGTAGGCAGAGTAGATCTTACAGGTGGCACTTCAATGAGAGAGCTTGTAGGGTCTATAAAGTCAAAGCTTATGTCGCTTCCTGATAATTACAATGTCTACCCTGGACACGGTCCATTTACGACCATAGGTATCGAGAGAAGATCGAATCCCTTCATTACTGGTGATTTGGCAATTTTATAATATGCAAAGAACAATAGTTAGAATTGTATTAGCCATATTGATTATATCTCTATTTGTATATCTTTTCGCAAGAGAAATAACCCAAGTATATGCGCTTCACCAAGAGAACGAAAAAGTTAAGCTGGAAGCCCAAAAATTAGAAGAAGCAAACGCAGAGTTAATCAGAAAGATTGAACTTATACAAACAGATGATACCTATAAAGAAAAGATTATAAGACAAGAACTAGGGATGATAAAAAAAGGTGAAAAAGTCTATAGATTTAAAGAATAAACTTAAATTCTCAAATAATAATTTGGGCAAAGTACTTGTAGGTGTACTCACAATTGTAATATTAGCCCTTATTATTGGGAACAGTTTTCAAAGTCTGAATTTCTATACTGTATTGGTGGTTCTGCTTATACTGTCCTCGGTGATTTTGGGATTTTACCTCAAACGTAATGAAACTAAATTAGCATCAAACATGGTCAATAGAGAAGGCTCTAACAAAGCTCCAGTAACGAATTTGAAATTAGATAGTTCTGAGAACTCTGGCTATGATGAATCTGATAATGTAAGAGAGCTGAGAACTGATATACACAAAGCTCTTGTGATGCTAAGCAAGTTGGTTCAAAGCCATAGTATTTTGTTTTATATGAAAATGGATGACGGTCTTTTTACTATTGCAGACTTTATATCAAACAACGAGGAGCACATTGACAAAGGCCAACGCGTAGGTTTCCGCAGCGGTTATTTGGGCTGGGTATTAAAGACAAAAACACCAGTATTAATTACAAGTGTAAAAAATGTTAGACAGAATCTCATATATTACACAAAAGACATTCCAATTAGATCACTCCTTGCAACACCGCTTCTGATGAAATCAGAGAAAAATATTCCTGACAGCAAAAGAGACGTAGTAGGAATTCTAATAATTGATAGTATGAATAAAAATGTGTTTGGAGAAAATGAAAAACTTATAGTTTCTCTTATCTCTGATAGGATAAGCGAAATTATAGATAGATATCAGCTCTCTGAAAAAGTTAAACTCAGCTCTCAGGAGCTTAATTCTTTTTATGATTTTACACAAAAGCTTAATTCCACAGACAGTGTTGATGGAGTTCTTGATCATATGATAAGTACTTTGGAAAAGGGTTTGGAGACTGATTTTATTGGAGTTACTCTATTTGATGAGGAAGAGGGAGTTAGTACTCTTAAGAGGATTAATGATAAGGAGAAGAACCATTTAGAAGGCAGAGAAATTCCCTATACTGATACCCTTACATGGTTAGTAAATGAGGGGAAAAACTATTTTAGTACAGACGATCTCTCGGCAAGAAATAAGTACAAAAGCATATTTGGAAAAGAAATTGATTTTGCACTAGGTGTAAAAAACATTAAATCAGTTTTAATCTATCCGCTAATTGAAAAGATTCCGGAAGAACATGACATAGAGACAAATATACTTGGATCTGTAGTAATAGCGCGTAAAGAAATGCAGTCATTTAATGAAAGCGAAATCAGTCTTGCCAAAATAATTTGCGGTGAATCAGCAAAATTTATCAAAACTTCTTCGAATCATCTGAAAACTAAAGAACTTGCTCTAAGAGATGGTCTAACTGGTCTATATAATCATAGACACTTCCAGGAAATGCTTTCCTATACTATTGCTCACTCAGATAGCTATGATGAACGTGCATCTCTATTAATAATTGATGTAGATAATCTAAAAACTATTAATGATAACTACGGGCATCAAGCTGGTGACAGTGTTCTGTCTTTTGTAGGCAAGGTTTTAACTGAGTCTCTTCGCAAAATAGACGTATCAGCAAGGTATGGTGGAGACGAATTTGCGATCATTCTACCTAACACTAACAAAAGAGGCTCTTTAGTTGTTGCAGAAAAAATAAAAAATAATATCAGAACTATGCCTTTTAGATTTAATGGTGCTGAAGTAAGTATTACAATGAGTATAGGAATAGCAACCTATCCTGAGAATGCGCCCGATGGTGAATCCTTAATAGAAAAAACTGATAAGGCTCTTTATGAATCTAAAAACCAAGGCAAAGACAAAGTGATTCACTTTCAAGATATACCTTTCGAAGAGCTAGGGACTTAATCTGAATAATATGTACACTCTATATTTATGGCAAGCAGTATAAAACCCAAAATTAATCCTAAAGAGTTTTTCAAAGATATTAATTCCCATCCAAATAAAAACCTTGGGCAGAACTTTATTAAGGACCCAAGAGTGATTGATCGGATTACAGAGTCATCCATGCTCTCCTCAGATGATGAGATCTTGGAGATAGGTCCTGGGCTAGGAGCACTGACTATTGCCTTAGCTGATAAAGCTAAACGGGTAGTGGCTATTGAGAAGGATAGAAAACTCTATGAACATCTATCCGAGTTGCTTGATGTATATCCTAATGTAGAGCTCATCAATCAGGATGCTTTAAAGACAGATTATAGCAGTTTGTATAGCGGACAAAATCTAAAAGTAGTAGCAAATCTTCCCTATAGTGTATCATCACCACTATTGTTTACTTTGCTTGAGCAAAGACAGTATTTCTCTTCTATGGTGTTAATGTTACAGCAAGAAGTTGGTGATAGAATATCTGCCTCACCTGGTGGCAAGACATACGGTTCTATCTCTGTGATGCTACAGGCATATTATGATATTACTCGCGAGTTTCGTGTGTCGCCAGAGTCATTCTGGCCCAAGCCAAAAGTAGATTCTGTAGTACTTAAGCTAGTTCCTCTTGATATGTCCAGAGTAAATATTAGAGATGAAAAACTTTTTGAGAAAGTTGTAAGAGGGGCTTTTTCTTCAAGAAGAAAAATGCTTGGAAATTCATTGCAATCAGGTTTCTCTAAAGAAGTTGTTATTCAGGCGTTAACCAAATCAGGAATAGATACAAAGAGACGTGCTGAAACTCTATCTGTTGAAGAATTTACAACCCTAACAGAGAATATATAGACGTATTAAGGATATTAATCTTCAGAAGATACAATTAAGAGTGTGGTGTCAGCTTCTACAGCGTCACTTTCACTGACCAAAACTTCGGTTACTTTTCCATCAATAGGAGATTTAAGCTCACTTTCCATTTTCATGGCCTCAACAACAACTACACCTTCATCAGCGCTAACTTCATCTCCAACATCTTTGAGTATCTTTACAACACGGCTAGGCATTGGTGATTTTATCTCTTGTACCCCAGATAAAGCTTGGGAAGATTTTCTTTGGTCCCTTTCTGAAATAGCCTGAATTATAAACAAATCTCCATCCATAAATACATGAATGTTCTGCTGGTCTTTGAAAACACCAATTGTGAGAGATTTGCCCTCAAGGATAATTGAGTATAGATTGTCGTCTATCTTTTCAAACTCAACGGATACTTCTTTGTCGTCAATCTTGACAATAGTTTGTTCTTTGTCTTGGTCTATCTCAATGTTGTAGACCTGATCATTTACTTTAAAAGTGTAGCTCATACAAGGTTACCCCCAGATACTGCGGCCCTTCTTCCAAGGGTCTTCCAGTTTGATTGAGGAGCTTTATCAGACTCTACAGTTTCATGGACTTCTTCAACAGCAAGAGCGGCTGCAATCAATGCAGGCTCAATATCAACATCTCCAGGTGTTAATAGATCCTGATGACGTTCAATAAAACCAGTATCTAGCTTCCCTTGTCTGAATTCTTCATTGTTCATAACTCGAATAAGAAATCCTATATTCGTTTTCACACCTAAAACTACATATTCCCTGAGAGCAGATGCCATCTTATCAATTGCTGCTTCTCTTGAATCAGCCCAAACAACAAGCTTGGAGAGCATTGGATCATAAAAAGAAGTTATCTCACATCCGCTATATATTGAGGAGTCATCTCTTATTCCAGGACCACTTGGTGCTTTAACATAATGAAGCATTCCTGGGGAAGGCATGAAGTTAGTTTCTGGGTCTTCGGCATATACCCTGCATTCAAAAGCCCATCCATTTATAGATAAGTCTTTTTGTTTAAATGGTAATTTTTCTCCAGTAGCAATACGAACCATCCATTTCACAATATCAAAACCCGTTATCATCTCTGTCACAGGATGCTCAACCTGAACACGGGTATTCATCTCAAGAAAATAAAAGTTTTCTTTTTGGTCCATGATGAATTCTACAGTTCCAGCACCACTATAGTTAACAGCTTTTGAAATTCGAACAGCTACCTCACCCATCTTTTTCCTGGTCTTTGCGCTAATGGCAGGAGATGGGGCTTCTTCAATTACTTTTTGATGTCTTCTTTGAATGGAGCACTCGCGTTCAAATAGATATAGAGTGTTCCCATGGTTATCAGCAATTATTTGTATCTCTACGTGTCTTGGTTCTTCTACAAATCTCTCAACGAAGACAGAATCATCGCCGAAAGAAGAACGGGCTTCACTTCTTGCCATACGTAGTGAGCTTTCAAAGTCTTCTTTATTGCGAACTAGTCTCATACCCTTACCGCCTCCGCCTGCCGAGGCTTTGATCATCACTGGGTATCCGATTTTATCTGCAACTCCTGTTGCTTCAACATCAGTCACCGCACCGTCAGATCCCGGCACTAGAGGTACTTTGGCGTCCTGTGCAATCTTTCTTGCAGTGATCTTGTCACCCATAAGTCTTATTGCTTCAGCACTAGGTCCTATAAAGACAATTTTTTCTTTTTCACATCTTTTGGCAAATTCTTCATTTTCTGACAAGAAACCAAACCCTGGATGTATTGCTTCGGCACCAGATTTTTTAGCTACTTCAATGATTTTATCTATAACGAGGTAACTTTCTGCAGGAGCAGACCCACCAATATGATATGCTTCATCGGCTAGAGCTACATGGAGTGATTTTCTGTCGGCATCTGAATATACAGCAACAGTTTTCGCACCGAGCTCTTTACAGGCCCTAATTATTCTTACCGCGATTTCCCCTCTGTTTGCTATAAGTATCTTATTAAACATTTAGTATTTCCTTGCAACTATAGTGGAATATTCCCATGCTTCTTAGGAGGAAGAGTCTGTCTCTTTCCATCAAGCATTTCAAAAGCCGCAATTACTCGCGGTCTTGTGTCTTCAGGTCTAATGACTTCATCTACAAACCCAAGCTCGGCAGCCTTATAAGGGTTTGCAAAGTTCTCTTTGTACTCCTCAGTTAGCCTTGCTCTTTCAGCCTCTGGATCATCAGCTTGTGCTATCTCACCACGGGAAATAATGTTTACTGCTCCATCAGATCCCATAACCGCAATCTCTGCGATAGGATAAGCCAATGTCATATCGCCTCTTATGTGTCTTGAGGACATTACATCATAGGCTCCACCATATGCTTTTCTTGTTATAACTGTAACTCTAGGAACTGTAGCTTCACTATATGCATATAGTAGCTTTGCCCCATGCTTAATGATTCCTCCCCATTCCTGAGAAGTTCCAGGCAGGAAGCCAGGCACGTCCTCAAATGTTAGTAGCGGAATATTAAAGCAGTCACAGAACCTTACAAATCTGCCTCCTTTGATGGATGCATCAATATCAATACATCCTGCAAGCACATTTGGCTGGTTCCCTACTATTCCTACAACCCGTCCTGCTAATCTTGCAAAGCCAACGATAATATTTTTTGCATAATGTTCTTGCACTTCGAAGAAATAACCCTCGTCAACTACTGAATTTACTACATCTTTCATGTCGTAAGGTTTGTTTGGATTTTCAGGGACAATTGATCTAAGTCCCATATCTCTTCTGTCCGAGGGATCGTCTGTTGCGATTTTGGGTGGGTCTTCCATGTTGTTTGATGGAAGAAAACTTAATAGTTCTTTTATTAACATTATAGATTCTTTGTCGTCTTCGGCTGCGAAATGAGCAACACCGCTTCTGGAGTTGTGAACCATGGCGCCGCCTAGGTCCTCGGAGTTGACTTCCTCATGTGTTACAGCTTTAATAACATCAGGGCCGGTTATAAACATATAACTCGTGTCTTTAACCATTATTGTAAAGTCGGTGATGGCAGGAGAATAAACAGCACCACCTGCACATGGGCCCATAATTGATGAGATCTGAGGAACAACTCCTGATGCAAGCACGTTTCTTGAGAATATTTCAGCATATCCTGCAAGGCTCTCAACGCCTTCTTGGATTCTGGCTCCGCCTGAGTCACTAAGACCTACTACTGGTGCACCAACCTGCATGGCAAGATCCATAATCTTACATATCTTCCTTCCATGCTCCATTCCAAGTGAGCCACCAAAAACAGTAAAGTCCTGGGCATATACAAATACTTGTCTTCCCTCAACTTTTCCGTACCCAGTTACAACACCGTCACCTAGTATTTTTTTGTCACCCATTCCAAAGTCATTACATCTATGTACAACAAATTTATCAAGTTCTACAAAGGTGTTTTTGTCTAGGAGTAGATCTATTCTTTCTCTAGCTGTAAGCTTGCCATTATCGTGCTGTCTTTTTATACGGGATTCCCCGCCCCCAAGCTCCGCTTCTTTTTCTTTTTTTTCTAATATTTCAATTTTTTCCTTCATTATTTGCTCCTTTGAAGGTCTTTAAGAGTCCAAAACTTTACTCTGAAATTTAATAATTGGCAAGTCTAGATAGTCTTAGTTTTGTCGTTATAAATTATCATGTTTTGGGGTTGTACTAGAACGGCTTATCCTATTATTAATTTGTTATTTCATCCCAGAGCTGATCAACTTGTTTTTGTGTCTCATCAATAGTCCCAGAATTATCTATAACATAGTCTCCATGCTTTTTTTTCTCTGATGAAGGCATTTGCGAATTAATCCTAGATAGTGCTTCTTCCATAGAGAGTTTATTTCTACTCTTTAGTCTATCTATTTGTGAATCTTGATCTGAAGTTACTACTATCAGTTTCTCGATTAGATCCTTAAGCCCACCTTTTTCTACAATAAGTGCTGCCTCTATTATTACTACTTCTACATTCTCCTTTTTATATTGCTCAACTTTATCCCGTACCGTTTGTATGATTACTGGATGAGTCAGGTCGTTTAGTATCTTTCTCTTTTCATCATCATTGAAAATAATATCCCCCAGGGACTTCCTATTTATCGTATCATCTTGGTTTAGAATATCTTTTCCAAAGCTATCAACTATCCTCTCCCATGTGGGCTGTCCAGGCTCTACTATCTTTTTTGCTATATCGTCGACATCAATGACCTTGGCGCCGTGGCTTTCCAACATTGATGCCACAAGACTTTTTCCAGACGCTATATTTCCTGTTAGGCCTAAAATCTTCATTTGGGTATTGTAATTTGGGAATAGGGGGGTTTCAAATATTTATTTGCTTATATAGTATAAATCTAGCTTTTGGTATACTAGAGAGCATTGATAAAGGAGTCTAATATGTCAAAAAAGGTTGAAGAAATAAAAAGAGTAGGGGTTGTAGGTGCCGGAACCATGGGTTCCGGAATTGCTCAAGTTGTGGCATCTAACGAAAGAGAAGTTTTATTGGTTGATGTCACAGACGCGTCTCTTGATCGGGGTATGTCTGCTATAGAAAAAAGTCTTGGAAGGCTTGTAAAAAAGGAAACAATTGCTCAAGAAGATAGTAGTTCAATACTAGAGAGGATTACAAAAACAACCAGCTTTGAAGATTTAGGTGATGTTGATCTAGTTATAGAAGCAGCTTTTGAGGATATGGAAGTAAAAAAAAATATATACGCGAAGCTCGACAGCATTACAGGACCTGATGTTTTGCTTGCTACTAATACATCATCACTCCCTATAATAGAAATCGCTGTGGGCACTAGTAAACCAGACAAAATAGTAGGCATGCATTTTTTTAATCCCGCTCCTCTAATGAAACTTGTAGAAATTATTAAAACTCTTGCAACATCCGATGAAACAGCAAAGTTCGCATATGATTTTTCCCAAGCTCTTGGAAAAGAGCCTGTTATGGCCAAGGACTCTCCAGGTTTTATAGTTAATAGAATCCTTGTACCTATGCTTAATGAGGCAGTTTTTGCATATCAAGACGGGGTAGGGTCTGCTGAAGATATAGATAAGGCTATGGTGCTTGGGACAAACCAGCCTATAGGTCCTCTGGCGTTGATAGATCTTATAGGACTTGATGTGACATTGGATGTTATGGACACGTTTTACAGAGAGTTTCAGGACTCTAAATTTAGAGCGGCTCCACTGTTAAGGCAAATGGTTCGTGCAGGATGGCTTGGAAGAAAATCGGGTAAAGGGTTTTTTGACTACAGTAAGTAGATACTAATCAGATATTACTGATACTGCGTTATTAAGTCGTTTCAAGACTTCATCTTTTCCTAAGATATCCATTACTTCAAATATTCCTGGGCTCACAGTGCCGCCGGTAAGTGCAACTCTTACAGGCTGGGCAATCTTACCTAGCTTAAGTTCTCTCTCCTCAATTACGGAATCAAATACCTTGTGCATCTCATCCATATTGAAGTCGGAAAGATTAGAAAGCCTATCTGTGATGTCTTGAAGCACTGGTTTTATCTCGGGTTTTAGGAATTTATTCTTAGCCTTTTCTTCAAATTCAACATGGTCTGTGTAGAAATAATCTATTGAATCAGCAATGTCTAGTAGGGTTTTAGCTCTCTGGCTCAGTTCTTTTGTGATTTTGATAAGTTTCTCGTCAAGCTCTACTTGAAGCCCTTTTTCTTTTAAAAGAGGTATTACTAGTGTAGCAATTTTCTCCGGTGGATCATTCTTTATATACCAACTGTTTAGCCACTTTAACTTCTCTTCATTAAAGACAGCCGCAGATTTTCCAACGTTATCTAATGTGAATTTTTCTACTAGTTCTTCTTTTGAGAATATCTCCTGGTCACCATAAGACCAGCCTAATCGAGAAAGGAAATTAATTATGGCCTCAGGTAAGTATCCCTTATCTTTATAGGCTACAACTGATGTTGCACCGTGTCTTTTGCTAAGCCTCTTGTTATCTGAGCCCAAGATCATAGAAACATGTGCAAGTTCTGGCACATCAAAATTTAGTGCATTATAGATTAGAACTTGTCTAGGGGTATTAATTAGGTGGTCATCACCCCTTATTACGTGCGTAATACCCATAGTAGCGTCGTCAACCACCACTGCAAAGTTATAAGTTGGGAAACCATCTCTCTTTAGTATGATAAAGTCATCTATCTCGGTTGCTTCAAAGGTAACTGTGCCTCGAAGCTGATCCTGCACTTCAATAGTTCCTTCATCTGGAGTTTGTAATCGAATAACATAGGGCACGTCTGGGCCCTCATTAAATTTGGCCCACTCCCTTTTGTAGCGTAGAACGTCTCCTCTCGCTTGTGCTTCTTTTCTTTTTTCTTCAAGCTCTTCGGGAGTAACATAACATTTGTAAGCGTGACCAGATTCAAGGAGGTCGCTTGCTAATTTCTGATAAATATCCAGCCTTTCAGACTGTCTGTATGGCCCTTCATCCCAATCCAGACCCAGCCACTGCATAGCATCAGTTATTTCTGAAATGGACTCTTTCGTGGATCTTTCTCTATCGGTGTCCTCAATACGCAATATGAATTCACCGCCTGCATGCCTAGCAAATAGCCAATTAAATATAGCAGTCCTAGCTCCGCCTATATGGAGAGACCCTGTTGGGCTTGGGGCAAATCTGGTTCTAACTGTCATCGGGGTGATATCTTAATTTAGAGTTTTAAGCGAGTCAACAGAGGGTGTTGGTTACTCTTCTATTTCTATTGCTAATATGTTATCGAGTTCGCCTTTTCTTTCTAATTCAGCAAGCTCATCGTACCCGCCAATGAGTTCATCATTTATTAAGATTATCGGCACCGTTCTCCACTTGTGCTTCTCCACTAGCTCAATCCTAAGCTCGTGGTCAGTGCTTAAGTCTATCTCTCTAAACTCAACACCCTTTCTGCTTAGCAGACCTTTGGCTGCATGACAGTATGGACAATAAGTGCTGGTATAAACTTCTACTTTAGTCAATTTTTTATAATCCCCTCCAACACAATTATCTTTAGCGATTAAGATGCTTGGTTTTTCGGGTAGATTCAAGTATTATTGAGAATCCATCGGCGTACTTTAGGCAAAATCAAGGGTCTAAAAATCTAGCAATCTAAAAAGATCATATGAGAAAACTTCTAACATCCCTCACTTTGATAGCTCTAATTTTAGTTCTGAGCTCCTGCGGT
>JABAHR010004146.1_pt1 | contig 41473 bp, 40 predicted proteins | sample 7062101 | NCBI WGS metagenome assembly JABAHR01 (sample SAMN14534553, study PRJNA622989) | marine sediment metagenome | biome: marine biome [ENVO:00000428]; feature: marine pelagic biome [ENVO:01000023]; material: deep marine sediment [ENVO:00002113] | place: India: Gulf of Kutch | collected...
GCCTGTCCCCATTGCCCGACCTGCATGGTCTGCTCCAGCTCCAGCTGGAGTTCCACGAAGCGGGCCAGCTCGTCCTGGGCCTTCGCACGCGCCTGCTCTTTCAGCAGCGCCTGGAACGGGGGCAGCTTGTCGTCGTCGGCCTGAGGTCGCGGCGACGCAGAGGCCGCGCTGGCGTCCTCGGTGACCGGCCTGTCGGGAAGGTCGGGAGGTTGCACCAGGTCGGGGACGACGATGAAGACGACGAAGGCGACCGCTAAGACGATCAGCGCGGAGCCGCCGATGAGCAAGGGCCTGAGCGATGGGCGCGTCGAGGCTGCCTGGGGTTCGGGAGCGCTATGCGTGAGCGGGACCGATTTAGGCCGGATCTCGCCGAAATCTTCGCTCATCAGGTCTCTTCAGGTTGTTCTTCGGGAACAGGTAGACCCAGATCCTCAAAGTATAGCTGGCGAAGGATTCTGCGCAGTTCCTCGTACTGCTCGTCCACCGAGCCCTGCAATCTGACGGTCTGATTTTCCAGCTCGATGGTGTAGGGGACGATCTCAGCTTCCGCGGCGACACCGACCTCCTGCAGCACCTCGGCGTGAATTTCCGCTTCGGCGCGCTTCTCGATGGCGCCCTTGATTATCATCGCGCCGCCGATGACGCTCACGATCCCGCCGGCGTCGACGTAGGGATCGCTGCTTTCGCTCATAGCTGCGACTCCGGCGATGATGGCGGTGGCGCCGCCGATGGTACGAGCGCGCGATTGCGCCTTCAGCTCCTTGTAGGCAATGGCTTCGTCGTAGGTCGCCCGGCGCCAGTTCTGGTAGGACTCGAACATGTCGCGGTGAAAGCTTTCGTAGTACTCGTCCAGCGTGTCGATGAACAGGTACTCACGTTCCCGGACGCGCCTGACCCGGCTCAGCATGGGGTCGTTTTCGGCGGGAAGCCGCTTTAGCTCGAACTCGCCGTCGGAAGTGGTGGCGATGTGGTCGGAGAACGCATCGGGGGCGAAATCCTGGGCAAACTTCATCTCCGCGGTGCGGCGAATCACCATGACCTCGTCGTAGCTCAATTCCCTACGGTAATCGAGCATGTCATCGGCCAGCTGCTTGTAGATGGACTGGAACGGGTCGATGGATTGGGGAATGGCCTCGTCATATGCGTATCGGCTGGCCAGCGCCTCGTAACGTCGGGTGAACCAGTGCCGGCCGGTGGCATCCATTACCGACATCTCCACCGCCAGGTTCTCGCCGGTGGAGTGCAGGATCTTGCCTTCCACGATAATGTCGACGGCATGGGTCGGTCGTGGCACGACCCTCACGGCGCCCCAGTTGCCGGTGCTCTGCAGCAGGTTCTTGGCCACGTATGGAATGAAGTTGGCCTCTGCCCGACGTATCTCGGGCTGAACCAGCTGCTTGATCTGCTCGTCGTAGCTCTCGGGCACGTTCGGGTCGAGGATGGCCACGCCGATGTCGAGCAGCTCTTCCTCGGTCTGCACGCGATCGAGCTGTTCGGGAGGCGTCATGTCCACGGTTCGGACCACCTCCTGAACGCAACCGGCGCTCAGACCGACGAGAAGGGCCGCCGCGACCAACTTCAATCTGTCTCTCATATTTGACTGCACAAGCATTCGTTTGCCGATGGTTCAAGCGCCCTTATAGCGCCGGTACTCGTCCCAGAGCTTTTCCTTCAGCTCCGGGTCCGTCTCCTTCATCGCGGCCTCCCGCAGCTGGCGGGCGATGATGTCATCGTCCTTGGCGTCGGGAATGTCATCCGGGACGTCTCCTGCCGAGGCCACCGGAGGCGGTGGCGTGGAGCTCGCCCGGGGCATTCCCATGGGGCCGCCGGGCGTGTCCGAGCCTCCCTGCTCTGCGCCGGGAACCCCCTCCGAGCCGCCGGTCTGGCTTCCGCTGCCGCCGCCAGACCCCGGCATGGGAATCGACGAGCCGGATTTTCCAGCATTTTCGTTAGAGCGCGCCATGATGACCTCGCGCTCCGACATGATCTCGCCGTCGAAACCTTCCAGCGCTTTGTCGAGTTCCCCATCACCGGCGGATTTGCCCGGTTCGGCCTGCTCCGCAGAACCGCCACCGTTTCCGGACGGCATGGGCGGCATCTCAGCCGTTTGCGCCGGCACCTGGTTGCTGGTCTCCCAACCGCCGTCACCACCCTCGTCGCCGTCCACCCAGCCGGGCGACTCCTCTCCGGTCTCGCCGGCACCGGACGTGCCGGGTTGCTCCTGTCCGTCACCCGGCTGCTCGGATCCGGCGACCTCGGGTTGTTTCTCGCCAGATCCAGGCTCGCCCGGCTCTCCGGATTGCGGCTCTTCCGGAGAACCCGGCATACCGGGTATCTGCTCCGCTCCCGTCTCCTCGCCGGTGCCTGCTGTGCTGTCGGGCGGCGGCGGAATGTCTGCTTCGCCAGCCCTGGGCTGGCCCCCGGGCGGCGGGGTGCTGCTGCCGCTCGGTGGCGGAGCTCCACCCGGCTGGCTGGGCGAGGATTGGGGGCGTTGTTGGCCCGGCTTCGATGGAGAGCTTGGCTGGCTGGGCGAGCTACTTGGCTGGCTGGGCGAGCTGCTCGGTGAAGACGGCGGCGTGGACGGGCTTGGCATGCTCGGTGGTTTTGGCGGCGTGGGCGGCGTCTGGCTACTGGACTGACATCCCGCCATTGCCAGGGCGACGGCGACCACGACGGCGCCGGCCGCACGGCGATGTGACTTCAACATGCATACCTCCCCGTCAACGGGCTCCGCAGACGCGGTAAGCCTACTGGGACTAAGCTGAACGTTGCCTGTACGAACCGGCTCAGCCATCCTGCTGCTCCTCGGCGACGGTTTCCCGAACCGGTTTGAGCTCTTCGAAGTAGTCGAACTCGTAGCGGTACGTGAAATCCTGCTTCTCCAGGGCCTGTCCCTCCACGATCATCGGTCGGTACCTGGACACGCGCAGGCTCTTGCGCACGCGAAAGTCCATCAGGCCCGGGGGCTCGGAAGCCACCGTCTTCAGCGATCGGGCGTGGCCGCTGTTGGATACGTCGTATGCGACCTCGACGTAACCGGTCATCGCCCCGCCCCGGCGTTGCGGATCCGGCGGTTTCGGATCCTGGGGCACCGGGAAGTAGAGCAGCTTGGGCTCGCCGAAGTAGGCCACCGCGGAGCCGGGCTCGAGCTCCTCCAGCAGATTGTAGACGTACTGGTAGAGGGGAAATGCCCGTTTGGTCTTGTCGAAGAGCAGATACCAGTCGGCCAGGTTTAGGATGGCCTCGCTGACGGCGACCGGATCCATGCCTTCGGTGTTCCGGTAGATTCGTATGATCTGCTGTAAGGCCCGCTCACCGGCCGGGAAGTTGTTGATCGAGATGGAATCTTCATAGGTCGTCGAGAATTCGCTGGCCCGGGTCTCGCCGCCCGACATGTAATACGGCGGAAATCGTTCCAGACGATATGACCATGCGATGCCCTCATAGGCGGGTATGGCCTCCAGATCGTCGTGTTTCCCGTTGGCGATCAGGATCTCCAGAGCGTGCTGATACATGGCGCGAGCAGAGAAAAGGTTCCGCGTGTCCCGATACCACCTTGCCAGCTTGTACACGCCGGGCAGAAGGTCCTCGTCCATTCCACCATGCGCCCGCTTGAGAACCTGATAGGCATACTCTTCACGGTTGTTGGCCTGCTCGTAGTTGCCCATGGCCTTGTATGCCTGAGCCTCCCGATACACGATCTCCACCTGGGCGGCGCTGTGCAGGCCGTCGTTCACACGACTGACGTGCACGGCCCGGCTGTAGTGATCCAGGGCGATGCCGTAGTTGCCCTTTCCCAGCTCGGCGTCGCCCAGGAGCGTCAGGGGCCGGACCAGCTCAGGGTCGTAGCGATGACTGATGCTCTCGAGAGCGTCGATATGGGTTTCCAGCCACGCGATGGGTTGGTCGAACTCTCGAGCCCGGATCCGTGACTCGACGTCGGCCAGCGCAGGGTCATCCACATCGAGGATCTCGTCGATGCGCTCGGCTGCGTCGGCCCCGACCATCGCCAGCGCAAGCAGCAACCCTGTTGTCAATCTCTTAGTGAGCATGAGGTGAGCGTCAGAGGTGATTCAACGACCTCCCGCGACTCCGTATTGTCTTCAGATTCCACGACTCAAGGGCGCGCTACCGCTGAGCCCTGGCGGTTAGACCGCGATCTGCCGCGAGCGTTCGAGTGTGTAATCGGCCCTATCCCAAGTCAAGGTGCGTGGTAGCCGCTTGGGACTGGCTCGCTGGCTCGGTCAAGGGGTTTTGGGCTACCATCGCGGCCCGCCCATGATTGACGCTGAACATCGAATTGACGCCACCGGGCTGATCTGTCCTGAACCCCTGATGATCGTCCGGAACCAGGTGCGCCAGATGATGCCTGGAGAGGTGGTCCACGTCGTCGCCACCGATCCCTCCACGCGCCGTGACTTCACGAATTTCTGCCGCTTCATGGGCCACGATCTGCTCGAGGAGCGCGAGGGCGACGGGACTTTCGAGTTCTGGATCCGCAAGGGAGGTTGAGGTTGGTCGCCCGCTACTTCGCCTACGGCTCAAACATGAACCTCGAGCGCGTTCGCGAGCGGGGCATGAGGTTCGAACGCGTCCTGGCCGGACGCCTGCACGGGGTGCGGCTCGAATTTCACAAGACCTCGCGGGTGCACGCCGGCGTTGGTCACGCGAGTCTGGCCTTCGCCCCCGACAGCTCTGTAGAGGGCGTTCTCTACGAGCTCGTCGGCGCCGATGAGATATCTGCTATGGATCGCTTCGAGTCCGCACCGGTGAACTACAGCCGCGAAATTGTCCAGATTCAGACCGAGGAGGGCGCGTTGCCGGGATGGACGTACTTCGCGAACCCCGCCGTGATCGTTCCCGGTCTCAGGCCGCCCAGGAGCTACCTCCAACACCTGCTTGCCGGTCGGCCGTACCTTTCGGACCCTTACTTTCGAATGCTCGAGACCTGGGAATGCGTGGACGACCGGTGATCAGCGATCGGGCCATTGCCGGCCGCATCAACTCCTACATCCGATCCCGTTACGAAACTCTGATCGTTGGTGGGGCCAGCGAGCCGCTGTACCAGCCTCGCATTGGCAGGTCCCGCGCCATCATTCGCTATACCCGTGACTATGCCCAGAGCGTTCTGCACGAGGTGGCGCACTGGTGTCTGGCCGGTGAAGATCGCCGTCGGCTGGAGGACTACGGGTACTGGTATCGCCCGCCACCGCGAAGCGCCAAGGAGCAGTCGGCGTTCTTTGCCGCCGAGGAGCGGGTACAGGCTTTAGAATCTCTCTTTGCCGACGCCTGCGGCCTGCGCTTTCACGTCAGTGCCGATCAGCCGGGCACGGAGGCCGAGGAGTTCGCGAGTTCGGTTCATGACCGGGCCGCGCGCTGGCGCCGGCGGGGTCTTGAGGGTCGGGCCTCTGAGATTTACCGTCTGCTCGGGCGGCCCTGGTGATGGCGAGCGGGCAGGCCCCGGTGGAAAGCGTCGACTGCGTCGTGATCGGGGCCGGCGTGATCGGGCTCGCGTGCGCCCGGCGCCTGGCTCGGGACGGTCACGAGGTTGTGGTCCTCGAGCGCAACGGGCGAATTGGCGAGGAGACGAGCTCCCGAAATTCGGAGGTGATTCACGCGGGCATCTACTACCCCACGGATTCCCTCAAGGCGAAGCTCTGCGTTGCGGGCAAGACCCAGCTTTACGACTACTGTCGGGAACGCGGGCTGCCTCACCGCCGGTGCGGCAAGCTCATCGTGGCCTCGGAGCCGGCCCAGGAGGCTGCGCTCGAAGGCTACGCGACTCAGGCAGAAAGCAACGGGGTGCCGCTCGAGTGGCTGGACGCCTCCGCGGTAACGACCCTGGAGCCCGCGGTTCAGGCCACCGCCGGATTGCTCTCGAAGTCCACGGGCATCATCGACTCCCATGCCTACATGGTCAGCCTGCAGGGTGATCTCGAAGCCGCAGGCGGGGTGGTGGCCTTCAATACCGAGGTTCTCGAACTCAGCGTCGAGCGGCAATTGAGCGTGCGTACGAGCAGCATGACGCTGCGCTGCCGCTGGCTGGTGAATGCGGGCGGCTTGTGTGCCCCGGACCTGGCTCGGCGCCTGGATCCAGGAGCGCCGCAGGCCCGCTACGCGCGTGGCCACTACTTCACCTACAGCGGCCAATCACCGTTTGCGCATCTCGTCTACCCGGTCGCGGAGTCCGGTGGTCTGGGCGTGCACGTCACTTTGGATCTCGCGGGGCAGGTGAAGTTCGGGCCGGACGTGATGTGGCTCGACGAGGTGGACTATACCTTCGACCAGACGCGCCTGCCGCGTTTCGTCGAGTCCATCCGGCGCTACTTTCCGGGGCTGGACCCCGAGCGTCTTCAGCCCGGATACACCGGCATACGCCCCAAGATCGTGGGTCCTGGGGAGCCTAATGCAGACTTTCGCATCGATGGTGCCGAGGTGCACGGCATCGTGGGGCTGGTGAACCTTCTCGGCATCGAATCGCCCGGTCTGACCGCCTCACTGGCGATCGCCGATCTGGTCGCGGAGCGGTTGTCGGAATGATTTGCGTCGGGCTGCTCGTCAATCCCGTCGCCGGCATCGGCGGCGCCGTGGCCCTCAAGGGCAGCGACGGTGCGGACGTTCAAAAGGCCGCGGCTGCCCGGGGCGGCGAGCCGCGGGGAGAGAAGCGTGCGCGGCGCGCTCTGCGGGCGGCAAGCTCGGCGGTTCGAGCGCTACGCTGGATCACCTGGGATGGGGTGATGGGGGCCGAGTTGCTCCGATCGGAAGCCCTAAGCTGCGAGGTGCTCGGCGCGCCCGGAGAACCGCCAGGGCCAGCGGATACCCGGGAAGCGGCGACCAGGCTCGTTGAAGCCGGTGCCGATCTGCTCGTTTTCGCCGGCGGCGATGGGACCGCAAGAGACATCCTGGAAGCGGTGGGCGATCGCCTTCCCGTCCTCGGCATCCCGGCAGGGGTCAAGATGCATTCGGGCGTCTTCGCGACGACGCCGGAAGCGGCGGGTGAGATACTCGTCCGCTTGGTGGAAGGTGGTCTCGTGCGTTCGTGCCACGCGGACGTTCGCGATCTGGACGAGGCGGCATTGCGCGACGGCGTGGTGCGTCCCAGGTACTTCGGAGAGCTTCTCGTGCCCGAGCTAGGTGGTTTCCTGCAACGCACAAAGGAAAGCGGACGCGAGAACGAGGCCATGGCGTTGGGCGAGATCGTCGCCGACGTGGTGGAGCGTGTTCGAGCCGCTGATCCATCGATGTCTTTCGTGCTGGGTCCGGGCAGCACCGTCGCGGCGATCAAGGACGAGCTGGGAATGAACGCCACGCTGCTTGGCGTCGACGTGTACCAGGACGGCGCCCAGATCGGCGATGACGTCGACGCGTCGTGGCTCGAGCGGGAGCTGGCGCTTCCGTTCTCGCTGGTGGTCAGCTTCACTCGAGGACAGGGTTTCCTGCTCGGGCGGGGCAATCAGCAGTTCTCGCCGGCGTTTCTCGGACGCCTGGATCGGAAGGACCTGATCGTGCCGGCAACCAGAAGCAAGTTGCTCTCTCTCGAAGGCCGCCCGCTGCTCATCGATACGGACGACCCGGATCTCGACCAGGCGTTGTCCGGTCTCGTGGAGATCTCCTCGGGCTACGAGGATCGCCTTTGGTACCGCATGGAGTCCCATGCGGTCGTTTGAACCGGTCATCGAGCGCTGCGCGGATCGGTTCGTCGCCGGGGAAGATGCCCTGCGGCTGTTTCACGGCCGCGGGCACATGATCGAAGGCTATGAGGACGTCACCGTCGATCTCTTTCCTCCGTACCTGCTCGTCGGGAGCTTCAGCGACGATGACGCGGGCGCGCTGCATCTCGCCGATCTTCTGCGTGATGTGCTGCCCGAGGTGGCGGGAATTGCCGTGCAGCTACGGGCGGGGCGGCGGACGCAGACTCGAGTGGCTCATGGCCGGGTACCTGATCGGATCGTGACGGCCGAAGATGGGTTGCGCTTCGTCGTCCGGCCGCTACGCAATCAGAACGTGGGGCTCTTTCTCGACATGGCGCCGGCGCGNNNNAGCAGGTCGTCAACAACGACATGAGCCGCGCGGCGCTGGATTGGGGGGAGGAGAACCACGCTGCGAACGATCAGGATAAGCGTCGAGTCAGGATGCTGCCCCACAATCTGTTCAAATCGTGGTGGAAGATCCGTCAGTGGGCGCCGTACGACCTGGTGATCATTGATCCGCCGACCAATCAGCGGGGCAGCTTCAACGCTGAGAAGCAGTATGGCCAGATCCTCAAGCGGCTTGGCGAGCTCACCGGGCCCGGTGGGCGGGTGCTGGCCTGCCTCAACTCGCCTTTCCTGAACCGCGACTTTCTGCCCGCCCAGATGTCACGGTGGTCTCCGGAGTGCGAGTTCGAGGGCTATCTCCCCAACGCCGAAGACTTTCCCGATCGGTATCCGGATCGGGCTCTAAAAGTGGGCGTGTTCAATCGCTCAAGATGAAATTTGCAGCCGCGTACCCATCTGGGTCATCAGGTCGACCATTTCTGCCCGGAGTTGCGGTGAAGATCGGGCCTTGAGCGCTGCGCGAAGTCGGTTGATCGTCGTCGACTGCTCCACCCGGATCGACTCGGGCAGGTCGCTGTCCGGGTCCGGCGTATGCCGGGGCGCCGGCGTGGCGAGGACGGTGAAACAGCGGGCGGTCAGGACCGCCTGGTCGATGGCTTCCTGGCGGATGCTCTGCTCGTAGCGCAGATAGCCCTCCTCGCCAAGCCAGAGCAGCGTGCCGAAGCAGGCGAGGTAGCGGTCACTGTGCATACCGAACTCGTCCGTGTCGTCAGGGCCGCAGATGTCTTCAACGAAGACCGCGTGGCGCCGCGGGAACATGCCGTAGAGCTGGACCAGCGCGACGGCGGCATCCTTGAAGAAGTCATCGATGTTGATGTCGCTCATTGCCGGTAACCGGCAAGAAAAATCTCCAAGCGCTGCAGCGCGTCGCTCAGGTCCTCCTCCCGGGGCAGAAACACGATGCGGAAATGATCGGGCTCGAACCAGTTGAAGCCGGTGCCCTGCACGACGAGGATCCTCTCCTGGCGCAGCAGGTCGAGCACGAAGCGCTCGTCGCTGGTGATGTTGAATTTGCGTACGTCGAGTTTCGGGAAAAGGTAAAGGGCGCCTTTCGGCTTGACGCAGCTGAGCCCGTCGATGGCGTTGACCATCTCCCAGGCGGTGTTGCGCTGCTCGTACAGGCGTCCGCCCGGGACGAGGAACTGCTGGATGCTCTGATAGCCGCCCAGCGCGGTCTGGATGGCATGCTGGGCGGGCACGTTCGCGCACAGGCGCATCGACGCCAGGATGCTCAGGCCCTCCATGTAGTCCCGGGCACGATGCTTCGCGCCGCTGACCACCATCCAGCCGCTGCGGAACCCGGCCACGCGGTAGGTCTTGGACAGGCCGTTCATCGTCACCACGAGCAGGTCCTCGGCCAGGGTGGCCAGCGGAACGTGCTCGGCTTCGTCGTAGAGGATCTTGTCATAGATCTCGTCGGCGAAGATGACGAGGTCGTGCGCCCTGGCCAGCTCCACGATCTCCACGAGAAGGCTCTTGTCGTAGACGGCACCTGTGGGGTTGTTCGGGTTCACGATCACGATGGCCCGGGTGCGGTCCGTGATGCGCGCCTTGATGTCCGCGATGTCGGGATTCCAGTCCGCCTGCTCGTCGCAGCGGTAGTGGACCGCGCGACCGCCGCTCAAGTGCGTCGCGGCCGTCCACAGCGGGTAGTCGGGCGCCGGGATTAGCACCTCGTCGCCATCGTTGAGCAGACCCTGCAACGACATGACCACCAGCTCGGATACCCCGTTGCCGAGGAAGATGTCGTCGATCTCGACGTTGGGCACGCCCTGCTGCTGGCAATACTGCATGANNACGCCCTGCTGCTGGCAATACTGCATGATGGCCTTGCGCGCCGAGTACAGGCCTTTGGAGTCCGAATAGCCCTGAGACTCAGGCAGGTTGTGAATGACATCGAGAAGAATCTCTTCGGGTGCTTCGAAGCCGAAAGGTGCCGGATTGCCGATGTTTAGCTTGAGGACCCGATGCCCTTCCTCCTCGAGTCGGTGCGCTTCCTCCAGCACCGGGCCTCGGATGTCGTAGCAGACGTCGTCGAGCTTGTGGGACTTCAGAATCTGCCGGGTTCCCGTGCCTTCTCTAGTCACGGCGGCCGGCGCCGCGATCGGGGTGACCGTGTCGTTCTCTGCGCTATCCATCAGTGGGGATCCAGGTTTCCATCGACTGCCTTCCGGGCATAGAATTCCGCGCGCTGCGAGTCAGGCGGCGGCGATTGTAAACTGTTGGCATGGTAGCAGGGGAACCAGATATGGGTAAGGTGACCAAATCAGACGACGAGTGGCGCTCCGAGCTGGATTCGCACACGTACGAGATCACCCGAAACGCCGGGACAGAGCGTGCATTCACGGGCAAGTACTGGGATACCAAGACGCCGGGCACTTACCATTGCAGCTGCTGCGGCGCGTCTCTATTCGATTCGGACACCAAATACGACTCTGGCTCGGGCTGGCCGAGCTTCTACGAGCCCGTCTCCCGTGAAGCGGTCAGTACTCGGGAGGACAACAGCCTGATGATGCAGCGGGTGGAGGTGCTCTGTGCCGAGTGCGACGCTCATCTCGGCCACGTCTTTCCCGACGGGCCTGAGCCGACGGGGTTACGCTTCTGCATGAACTCTGCTTCTCTCAACCTCCAGGAGCGGGACGAGGAGGGGCCCTAGCCGCTTCAGAACCCCGCTGCCATGCCCTCCTTGCGATGATCTGAACCGGCAACGTAGGTTGCCTGGGATTCGTCTCGGTAGACGAGCTGAGCGCCGCCGAAATGGTGCTCCTGATCTTCGAAGCGGATGCGGTGCCCGCGATCGGCAAGCTCCTTCAAGACGTTCTCCGGAAAGCCGCGCTCAACCCGAATGGTGTAGTCCGGAAAGATCCGCCAGCGCGGGGCGTCGCTCGCGGCCTGGGGGTTCTGGCCGTGATCAAATATCCGCTGCACCATCTGAAAGTGTCCCTGATGCTGCATGTGCCCGCCCATGACGCCGAACGCAAGGCGGGGGCGACCGCGCTCGGTCACGAATCCTGGGATGATGGTGTGGTAGGGACGCTTCCGGGCCCCCACGCAATTCGGGTGCCCCGGTTCCAGCGTGAACCCCGAGCCTCGGTTCTGCATCGCGATGCCCGTGCCGGGAACCACGACGCCGGAGCCAAAACCCATGAAGTTAGATTGGATTAGGGAAACCATCATACCCTCGGCGTCGGCGGCGCAGAGGTAGACCGTGTCCTGGCTTGTCGGCAGCGAAAGGGGCGGCAGCGCTCCGGCGGTCTTGCCAATGGTTGCGGCAGCCCGTCGGAGACTACCCGGGTCAAGCAACGCCGCGGGGGTCGTGCGCATGGCGTCCGCATCGGCGAAGTGATCGGCGGCGGCCCGGATGGCCATCTTCATGGCTTCGATCTGGAGGTGCACGCTATCGGCCGTTTCCAGCGGGGGCGCGTCGAAATGAGCAAAGATACCGAGCGCGATCTGCGCGGCCAGGCCTTGCCCGTTGGGCGGAATTTCGTGAAGGTCGATGCCGCGGTAAGGCTGGTTCAGCGGGTCCACCCACTCCGCACGATGGGCGGCGAGATCGTCGCGGGTCATTGCGCCGCCCGCCGCGGCTGCCGCGTCGGCGATCTGCCCGGCGATGTCACCCTCGTAGAAGGCGTCACCGCCGGTATCCGCAATTTCCCGCAGGGTCCGCGCCAGGTCCGGTCGTCGAAAACGCTCACCTGGGCGGGGGGCGGGTAGAAAATGCTCCGCAAAGTCCGGGAAGTCCGCGTAGCGGCGCTCGGCGAACCGCCAGTAGTAGGCGGTCTTCGGACCCACGGGAAAACCGCTCGCGGCGTAGTCGATGGCGGCGTCGAACAGGTCGGCGAACGGCAACCTCCCAAAGCGCTTGGACAGGGCCGACCATGCGCTGACCGCGCCAGGGACCGTGACCGCGTCCCAGCCGAGCTCGGGCATCGCCGGCTGGCCCGCGAAGCGCTCCTTCGTCCAGCCGGCCGGAGAGCGCCCCGAAGCATTCAGTCCGATGAGCCGTGATCCGTCCCAGACGATGGCAAAGGCATCACTGCCGACACCGTTGTTGTTGGGTTCCACCACGGTCAGGGCGATGGCGGTTGCCAGGGCAGCATCCACCGCGTTGCCGCCGCGGCGCATGGCGTCCACGCCGGCTTGAACGGCCAGGGGTTGTGAGCTGGCCACCACGTTGTCGGCGCAAACGGGCGACCGCGCCGCCCGATACGGTTGTTCCCAATCCATCGGCAGACGTTACTGCGTTGCGCGAAACGGGAAAAGTCCCTAACTTGGGCGCCTTTCACATCGAGCGCTACCAAGGGAGACAGCGTGCATCCGGGAATCATCGCAGCGGCCAACCCAGAGAAGGTTGCCTACGTCATGGCCGATACGGGCGAGACCATCACTTTCGGAGAGCTCGAGCGGACTTCGAATCAAGGCGCGCACCTGTTTCGCCAGCTCGGGCTCAAGCGGGGAGACCACATCGCCTTGCTGCTGGAAAACCATCCCCGGTTCTTTCAGATCTGCTGGGCCGCCCAGCGCGCCGGCCTTTACTACACCGCCATAAGCTGGCGGCTGCAGCAGGCGGAAGTGGAGTACATCGTCAGCAATTGCGAGGCGGCCGTGTTCATCACGTCGGCAGCCCGTCGCGAAGTGGTGGCCCCCCTGGTGGACAAGATGCCCGGTGTTGCGCATCGGTTCGTCATCGACGGCGCCATCGACGGTTTCGACGACTGGGCGGAGGCGATCGGGGCGATGCCGACCACCCCCATCGCCGATGAAAGCGAAGGTCAGGCGATGCTCTACTCCTCCGGGACGACCGGGTATCCCAAAGGCGTGAAGCGACCGCTACCCGAGGGTGAGTTTGGTGCCGCCGCGGGCATCAACCTTCTGAACATCCTCTACGGCGCCGACGACGATTCCATCTATCTGTCCCCGGCACCCCTGTACCACGCGGCACCGCTTGGCTTCACCATGGGCTGTCTGCGATACGGCATTCAGGTCGTGGTGATGGAGCATTTCGAGGCGGAGCTCGCGCTGCGCTACATCGAGGATTACCAGATCACCCACAGCCAATGGGTGCCGACGATGTTCGTGCGCATGCTAAAGCTCCCCCCGGAGATGCGGCTGCGATACGATCTTTCGACCCTCAAGTGCGCGATTCACGCCGCCGCTCCGTGCCCGGTTCCGGTCAAGGAGCAGATGATCGAATGGTGGGGGCCGGTCATCTTCGAGTACTACGCGGGGACCGAAGGGAACGGGTTCGTGCAGTTGAACTCGGCGGAGTGGCTCGAGCACAAAGGATCGGTCGGCCGCCCGCTCAACTGCGAGATTCACATCTGCGGCGAGGACGGCGAGGAACTGCCTGCGGGAGAGTCGGGCACGATCTACTTTGGCGGCGGCGGCGAGTTCGAGTATCACGGCGATCCGCAGAAAACGGCCGGCTCCCGCCATCCCCAGGGATGGAGCACGCTGGGCGACGTCGGCTATCTCGATCAAGACGGATATCTGTACCTCACCGACCGCAAGCACTTCATGATCATCTCCGGCGGCGTGAACATCTACCCGCAGGAAGCGGAGAACGTGCTCATCACCCACGACGCGGTGATGGATGTCGCCGTGTTCGGAGTTCCGAATCCGGAGTTCGGGGAGGAGGTGAAGGCCGTGGTCCAACCGACGGACATGGCTCTCGCGACGCCCGAGCTGGCCGTGGACCTGATGGACTACTGCCGTGCCCGTCTTTCCCACATTAAGTGCCCGCGCTCGGTCGACTTTCGGGAAGAGCTGCCGCGACACCCCACGGGAAAGCTCTACAAGCGGCTGCTCAAGGACGAGTACTGGAACAAGGTGGGAAGCTGAGGAGCCGGATCAGCGATCGCGAAGCAGGTTGGCCGGGGCGTACTGGTCCGTGAGTATCCGCGCGGACGTGTCCCAGTCGGGCTCCGTTTCCAGCCGTTTGACGTGATCGCGCAGACGAATGCCGTACTTCCGCACCCGCGGGGTGAGCTCGGCCGCCCGCTCTCTGAGGACCGCAACGTCCGGTAGGGGCCCGTCGGCGGCAAGGACCACCCGGTTGGCGCTGTCACCGGTCTTGAGATTGAAGAACGGTCCAAACACGTCGGCGTAGGTAGCTGACTCGTGGTGGTAAAGCTGGCTGATGGAAAACGTGTTGGCGACTACCACGCCGCCGGGGACGAGCAGGGACCGTGTCTCCTGTAGAAATTCCCGCGTCATCAGATGTTCGGGTATGTAGTCCCCGTTGAACGCGTCGAGCATGATCAGATCGTAGGTCGCCCCGTTGAGCGCCGCTCGCTTGATGAAGACCCGGCCGTCCTGAGTAAAGACGCTGGTGTTGGCTGACGGAACGTAGCCGAAGAATTCCGCGGCGACTCGGACGACGGACGGATCGATCTCGACCACGTCTATCGCCGCGTCGGGGTAGAGCTCTGCCAGAGCCGCGGGCAGGGTCCCGCCCCCCAGCCCGATCATGAGTATCCGCTCGGGGCTTGGCCGAAGCAGCAGACCCGCCATCATCATGCGGGTGTAGGAAAACACCATCTCGTCGGGCCGACGTCGATCCATGCAGGATTGGTTGCGCTGATCGGTTCTCACCGAGAACTGCAGGCAGATCAGCGAGCCCCGCTCGTCTATGAGAATCGTGCTGTACAACGAGCGCTCCCGATGAACGATGCGGCCGTCCGCATCGCCGGCTGCGGCCAGGAGCAGCAACGTGAACAGGCTTGCGGCCACCCTCGTCATGGCGATCTCCAACCCCATCGGTTTGCCGTGACGGCGACGATGCCCATGGCCCCAAGGGTAGCCGTCAATAGAGTCAGAATTGTGTTCACCTCGAACCACAGCACGAAGTAGAAGGACGTTGCGAGCGTGCCCAGCGCGCTGCCAAGCGTGGACATGAAGTACAGGCGGCCGGCTATCTGGCCCGACTCGTGGGTCGATTCGACCAGCAGCCGGACCGAGTAGGGGGAGATCATGCCGAGGATCACGGTCGGAACGATGAACAAGACGGATGAAGCCAGCAGCGAACCGTAGCGCGGGTCCTCTACCCGGGTGAAGATCCAGACCATTGCCGGCTCGGCAAAGTAGACGAGGGGGTAGAGCATTACCGCGCCCACGAGAAAGATGATGCCGAAGCGAACCATCGAGGGGTGCCTCAAGGACAGCCGCCCGCCCCACAGATAGCCGAGCGACAGGGACAGCATGAATACCGTGATGATGCTGCCCCACACGTAGATGCTGCTACCGAAATAGGGCGCGAGCACCCGGCCGCCCAGGAGTTCTAGGGACATGATCACGAACCCGCCAACGAAGGCGAGCAGGTAGATGGCTTGGGACATCAGGCACAGGCTGCGCAACGCAAGGGTGCAGTTTACAAAGTTCGCGCCGTGCCACCAATCGAGCCGCTTGAAGAGTTGGGCGTGACACGCAAAGCTAGCCGTTCGCGATGGCGAGGGAGGGGCGACTGTGCAGATCGGCGTGACGCTGCGGAACATGGGTCCGCAATCTTCGGTGGAGATACTGACGCAGTGCGCGGCTGGCGCCGAACGGCTCGGTTTCGAGTCGCTGTGGATCACCGACCACATCGCGATCCCTCCCGACGATGCCGAGGGCAGCGGCGGCCGCTATCTGGACCCGCTCACCACGCTTGCCTACCTGGGCGGCACGACGCGCCGCATCCGCCTTGGATCTGGCGTGATCATTCTGCCGTACCGACCTCCATTGCCCACGGCCAAGCAGGTCGCCACCGTGCAGGAGCTCACCGGTGGCCGGCTCTTGCTCGGCGTCGGCATTGGCTGGATGGATGCGGAGTTCAGGGCTCTGGGAATCGACAGGCATCAGCGGGGCCGCATTTCCGACGGGACGCTCGATTACCTGAATCGGTGCTTCACGGAAGAGGTCATGGAAGCCAATGGGCAACCTTTCCTCTTTCGGCCGTGCCCGGCCAAGCCGCCGATCTACGTGGGAGGTGCCGCGCCTCACGCGCTCGTGCGAGCGGCCCGGTATGGCGAGGGCTGGCTACCGATGGGTCTCGATCCGGAGCCGCTGGGTGAGGCGATGGCCGAATATCGTCGCATCACCGAAGAGCTCGGGCGTCCGGCCGGTCGTGTCACCCTCATGCGCGGGCTGCCCATTGGAAACGCGGATGCGGCGCGGGCGCTTGTGGACGCATACCGGGCCCTCGGACTGGAACGGCTCGTCTGTGCCGTGCGCTATAACGACGCGGACGGCTACCTCGAGCAGCTTGAACGGCTTGCCGGCCTGACCGAGCTCGGTTGAAAGCACGTTGATCGACCAGTTGCTCCTGGGTCTGTTCAACCGGGCACTCGGCCGCCTCCACCCGGAGCAGATCCCGGTAGTTGGCGCTCGGCTGCGGGCGATCGGCAACCAGATCTGGGTCGCCGATCGCGAGCTGCAGATGACTGGCGGCGTTCGGTTTCCCTTTCGGATGGTGGTGATGGGGGACGGCGGTGGCAACCTGCTGTGCTACTCCCCCGTGGCGTTGGATAACGAGACGGCGGAGGCTTTGGATGGCCTCGGGCGGGTGCGGTGGATCGTCGCGCCGAATCGCTACCACCGCTCATTCACAGCCGGGTGCATTTCCCGCTACCCCGAAGCCGAGGTGATGGGCTTCCTGCCATCGCCGCAGGATGGCTTTACGCCCCCCGCTGATGTCCCCTTCGAAGGTTGCGAGGTGATGACCGTGACGCTGCGATCGGGCTTTGCCGAGATTGTTGCCTATCACGACCTTTCCGAGACCCTCGTGCTCTCCGATCTGCTGTTCAACGTGCACAGTGGCAACCGGCCGCTGGAGGCGTTCATGCGAATCAACGGGGCGTGGCAGCAGACGGGCCAGACCAGGCTGCAGCGGTGGTTGCTGATGCGCGATCCCGACGGTCTGGCAGCGTTTCGCCGGTGGGCTCTGTCCCGGCCCTTCGTGCAGATTTCCATGGCTCACGGCCAGGTCGTCCGGGAGGAAGCGCGGGAATGTCTATACCGGCTGTAGGGAGCGGGTTGGCGCCCTCTGGCAGCCGCCCAACGGCCCGGCCCGGTCAGTTTCGGTTCTCGCGCGTCACTTCGAGCGCCAACCATGATGCGCTTTTGACCCGATATAAAATTAATTAAAACAATATTTTAAGAGATAAACCTAGACTGGCATGAAATCTGAATATCCTCTTGTGACCGCCACGGTGCGGGAGATGGACGAGAGGGAAAGCATGAAAAATCCGGCAGTCAGGTCATACCCCGAGCAGTTTGCGACCACCCCGGACTTGCTGCACGTGGTCATTCCGAGAATCGAGATCATCGCCGAGATGGCGGTGCGGGATGAGCGCGATGCCCTCAACGACGTCTGTCTGGCGGTAGCTTGCGTCGCGGATGCCATCGGCTCCGCCCAGTTGGCGGCACACGGATAGCGCCGCGGCTGGTTTAGACGGGCCTTATTGCCCCTTCCACTGGGGCGGACGCTTCTCTGCAAACGCCCTCGGGCCTTCGATGAAATCTTCGCTTTTGACCATGGCCCTGACGGTGTCGTACTGGGATTCCATGGAGTCCTGCAGCGATGACGAATCGAGGCTGCGGTAAACCACGTCCTTGCTGGCGCGTATCGACAGCGGCGCGCAGGCGCAGATCTGCTCAGCCCATCGGGCCGTCGCGGCCATCAGCTCATCGTGCGGCACCACCTCGTTGACGAAGCCGAGTTGCATGCCTTCCTCAGCCGGCACGTGACGTCCGGTGAGAATCATGCCCAGTGCCCGCTTCGGGCCGATCTGCCGAGGCAGGCGGTTCAATCCTCCGGCAAGCGCCGCGAGACCCACCTTGGGCTCGGGCAGGGCAAACATGGCTTTTTCGGATGCGATGATCAGATCGCAGGCCAACGCGATCTCGAACCCGCCGCCCATGGCCACGCCGTTGACCGCAGCGATCACGGGTTTGTTGAGATCGAAGCGGCTGGTCAAACCCCCGAACCCGCGGGGCATGGGTACCCGCTCCCCACCTTCAGCCTGGTAGCGCAGGTCGTTGCCCGCGCTGAAGCCTCTGCCGCGTCCGGTGATGATGGCCACCCACATGTCGTCGTCAGCGGCGAAATCGTCGAATACCTCGCCCAGCTCGGCGTTGGCCGGAGGATGCAGCGCGTTGAGGCGGTCGGGACGCTCGATGGTGACCGTCATGATGTGATCGGCTTTTTCCACACTGCAGTACTCGTACATGGGATTTCGTTCTCCGGTTCGGTCAGAGGTGCTGGGTCGAGTTGAAGAAGTTAACGTAAGGTGCGGGCGAAATCACCAGCTCGCTCAAGCTGCAATTGGAAAAGTGATAGTTGGTCCAGCGCGCTGGGTTGCGTTCCAAGATGGCGCCGAAGGCCACAGCCATGGCCGCGCCATGGCCGACCACGAGAACTTTGCTATCTTCCCGGTGGCGCTGGTGGATCTCCAGAATGGCGGGCACGACCCTGTCGGCCACGTCCCGTAGCGATTCGCCGCCAGGTGGAGCGAAGTCCGGATCCCGGATGGTCGTGTTGACGAAGTCGTGCTCGCGGGCAAGGTGACGAAACGGCAGGTCTTCCCACTCGCCGATGGCGTATTCGCGCAGTCCGTCAGCGATGGTCACGGCCAGGCCGAGCTTGTCAGCGGCGGCTTCGGCGGTGAAGCGCGTCCGGCGCAGGGGGCTGGAGTAGATGGCGTTAATTTCCGGTTCCCTTACGGCCAGGTGCTTGGCCGTGCGGCGCGCCTGACGGCGGCCGCGCCAGGTGAGCTCGCTGTCTGTGGAGCCGTTCCACCGGCCTTTCGCGTTGGCGGCGATCTGGCCGTGGCGGAGAAAGAGGATCGAGGCCATGGTCGAATTACGTCATGATGCCGCTCGGCGCGCGGGGCTGAAGCGGCGGTAAGCCCGGTGTCGGGCGCAATGCGGGCGGGATGGTATTTCCTGGTGAGCAAGGTTGTCTACTTCGAGAATGTGAGTGCGCACGGCGCACCCCGAGCGATTCGCGCCGGCGGGCGGCTGGGGCTCGCGTGGGCGTTGGTCTGCCTGCTGGTCGGATGTGCGGAGGATGCGTATCAGCATCATGCTGGCGGCACCATGGGCACCGGCTATCGGGTAACCGCGAAATGCCCAGAGCAGGTGGGCGAGGAGGTCGCCGTCGTGCTGGATGCGGTGAACGCCCAGATGTCGACCTACCTGCCGGACTCCACGCTCTCGTTGTTCAACCGCGGCGCCGTCGGCGCGTGGTTGCCGGTGAGCGCCGATGTGATCGAGGTGATCGACGCGGCCCGAGTCCTGAGCGAGTTGTCCCAAGGGGCCTTCGACGTGACCGTGGGGCCGCTCGTCAACCTCTGGGGTTTCGGTCCGAACGGCGCACCTGAAGAACGGCCGGAGCCGGCCCGCGTCGAGATGGTGCGGGCGAGGGTGGGGTACGAGCACCTCGAGTCTCGCCGGGAGCCGCCGGCCTTGCGTAAGTCCACTGACGTCTACGTCGACCTTTCCGCCATCGCCAAGGGGTTTGCCGTGGATCAAATTGCGCAAAGGCTCTCCGAACTGGCGTGCTCCGACTTTCTCGTCGACGTTGGGGGCGAGGTTCGGGCTTTCGGCTCCAACCCCCGAGGCGGGGCCTGGCGCATAGGCGTCGAGATACCGGAACCGGACAGTTTCGGCGCGATTCAGCGGGTGCTTCGGGTCAGCGGCTGGGGGCTTGCGACTTCCGGCGACTACCGCAATTTTCTCGATATGGACGGCGAGCGGTTCGCTCACACCATTGACCCTCGGACGGGCTATCCGGTCAAACACACCCTGGCCTCGGTCACCGTCCTTGACGAATCCGCCATGCTGGCCGACGGCTACGCGACGCTCCTCAACGTGCTGGGCCCGGAGGAGGGGTTTGCCCTCGCCGAACGCCTGGAGTTGCCAGCGCTGTTTCTGATCAGCACCCCGGACGGCTTCGAAGAACGGTATACTGCGCAGCTCGAGCAGTTTCTCGGACAAGCGGGGCGTTGACGTGACGATTCTTCTGACGTTTCTCGGCATGATGGCGGTGGTCGGGCTCATGGCCATTGGCGTGATGTTCGGGCGCCGTCCCATCGAGGGCAGTTGCGGTGGTTTGAAAAACCTGGGGATCTCCGGCGAGTGCGAAATCTGCGGCGGCGACCCGGCGCGCTGTGAGTCGTCGGGTGATGTCGGGCTCGCGGTGGACGCAACGGCCCGGGATAGACGCACTCGCTGAATTCGCTCCCCGCAGGAAGCCGGGTGCACGAAAGCCCGTGGCGCGACCATCGTGATAGCATGCGGCCTTCCCCGGCCGGGTCGATTCTCCTTGATTAATGCAGTTGCGCTCAGCGTCGGTGTTCGTTACGCCTTCTCCAGACGGAGCACGCTTTCCTTCATCAGCCTCGTAGCGATCACCGGGCTGGCGCTGAGCGTTGCCGTGCTGGTGATCGTGACGTCGGTCGTGAACGGCTTCGACAGAGAGCTGCGCGAGCGCGTATTCGGCGTCCTTCCCCATCTGAGCTTCGTCGGGCGCGAGCCCGTGGAGTTGCGCACGGACGACCTCGAAGCGCTCCAGGCCCTTCCTGGCGTCGCGGGGATCGCGCCATTCGTTCAGGGTGCCGCGCTGGTCGCGGTGGAAGATGGCGTCGGCGCCGTGCTGGTCACCGGTATTGAGCCGGAAAGCTATCGCGGCGTCTCTGACGTGCATGAGTTTGTTCGCGGCCGCATGCCTCGAGCAGGCGAGTACGGCGTGTTGCTGGGCGATCAGGTGGCGCATCGTCTAGGCGTTGACCTGGGCGATCGTGTCACCCTGGTGCTGCCGTCGGCGACGGTGACTCCGGCGGGGCTGTTTCCGCGCCAGAAACGCTTCGAGATCACCGGGCTCCTCAACTCCCAGTCCGACCTGGACGGACGTGCGGCTTACGTGCACATGACCGCAGCACAGAGGCTGTTCAGGCTCGGCGATCGCATTCACGGCTATCAGGCGAGATTGGGTGATCTGTTCGCCGCCTTGGAGGTCGGCTCGGCGGGCGTGCTCGCGCTCGGGCCCGAGCGTGTGTTCGCGCGCTCGTGGATGCGTACCCATGGCAACCTCTATCAGGCCATTGGTATGTTGAAGAGCACGCTGTTCGTTCTGCTTTCGTTTCTGATTGCGGTGGCCGCATTCAATCTGGTCTCTACGCTGGTGATGGTGGTGGACCAGCGCAGCGGCGACATTGCCGTGCTGCGAACGCTCGGAAGCGACACCTCTACCCTGATCTGGGCTTTCGTGCTGCTCGGTGTCCTGCTGGGCGGTGCCGGCATAGCCGTGGGCGTCGGCCTTGGTGCCGGGCTCGCGATCGCTCTCCCTGGACTGTACGAATGGGTCACGACTCTGCTCGGAGCGGACCTGCTTGCCCAGTACTTCGTGACCTACCTGCCGGTGGAGCTGCAGGCGGGCGATCTCCTTGGTATCACCGTGACCGCGTTCGTGCTGTGCGTGCTGAGCACGCTTTACCCGGCGCGGCGGGCCGTTGGTTTGCAGCCTTCCAGGGTGCTCGCATATGAGTGAGCTCGTTCTCGAAGCCCGCGGGCTCACCAAGTCGTTCACTCAGGGAAATGCGCGGGTCGAGGTGCTTTCCGGTGCGGATCTCGAGGTTGCCGCGGGAGAGCGGGTAGCGGTGGTCGGCCGGTCGGGGTCGGGCAAGAGCACGCTGCTGCACCTGCTGGCGGGCCTGGACGATGCCGATGCAGGCAGCGTCGTCGTCGGCGGCAAGGACATGACGGGGGGAACACCCGGCCAACGCGCCCACATCAGGAACGCGCACATGGGCTTCGTCTATCAGTTTCATCATCTGCTGCCGGAGTTCTCCGCGCTGGAAAACGTGATCATGCCTTTGCGGCTGGGGGGCATGAACACCGAGGCCGCCGTGCAGCGGGCGAGCACCTTGCTTGAGCGGGTGGGTCTTGCCGAGCGGGTCGACCACCGGCCCGCGGCCCTGTCCGGCGGGGAGCGCCAAAGGGTTGCCGTTGCCCGAGCCCTCGTGGGCAATCCTCTGGTGGTGCTTGCCGACGAGCCGACGGGAAACCTGGACCGGGAGAACGCGGAGCAGGTGTTCGGAATGATGTGTGAGCTCAGCGACGAGCACGGGGTCGGCTTCGTCATCGTCACCCATGACGACGAGATGCTGGGCAGCATGCATCGAGTGCTCCGCCTGGAAAACGGTCGGTTGGGGTGAGCGCTTCCCTGTGGATCGCTCTGCGCTATCTGGTGACGCGCCGCCGCCAGTTTGCCGCGTTCGTGACGTGGATCTCCGTTGCCGGCCTGGCGTTGGGCGTGCTGGTGCTCACGGTGGTCATCAGCGTGATGAACGGGTTCGATGCCGAGTTGAGACAGCGAATTCTCGGGTCTGTGCCCCACATCATCATCGAGCAGCAAAGCGTCGCCGACGCGGAGGTGGGAGTGCTGCTCGACCGGGCAGAAGTCGTGGGCTCTTTCGATTTCTTCATGGGTTCGGGAATGGTCACGAGAAGCGGCTCGGTCCATCCGGTGACCCTCTACGGCATTGATGCTGAGGGCGTCGCCGGGCTTGGGGAGATCGGGCAAGCCATGCGCAGTGGAGCGTTGGCGAGTTTGTTCGAGACCCCGCGAGGGATTGTGATCGGCGAGCCGCTGGCCGCGCACCTGGGTCTGCTGACCGGCGACTCGGTGGCGCTGGTGATCTCCAAGCCGACGTCGAGCGGGGTGCAACCGCGCTTTGGCCGCTACGAGCTGGTTGGTACTTTCGAGGTCGGCGCGGTGGTCGATTATTCGGTGGTCGTAGTCGCGCGTAGCGCGCTCGATGATCTGCGCCTGGAGGAGGTGGGCGTCAACGGTGCTCGGGTGGTGCTCGCAGATCCCTTCCGGGCGCCGCAGATCGTCTCCGAGCTCGCGACGGCTCGGCCGGATTGGGACCTGGTGAGCTGGACGGACAGCTACGGTGAGCTGTTTCAGGCGGTGGGGCTCGAAAAGATGGTGATGTTCGTCATTCTGCTTATGGTGGTTGCCGTGGCTGCGTTCAGCATCGTCTCCGGGCAGATGATGGTCGTGGCCGACAAGCGCGCCGACATCGCGATTCTGAGCACCATGGGGGCATCGCGAGGGACCATCCTCGGCATCTTCCTGCTGCAGGGCGTGCTGGTCTCCGGGCTCGGCATTGCTGTGGGCCTGGCGCTGGGAACGTTGACGGCGCACCACATCGGAGCTCTGATCGCCGGCGCCGAGGACCTTCTGGGTTTTCGCTTTCTCGCTGGTACTTACTTCGTCGAGGTGCCTTCACAGGTTGAAGCGGTCGATCTTCTGATCATCGGCGTGATGTCATCGAGCCTGTGCCTTGCTTCCGCGTGGCTGCCCGCCCATCGGGCCGCGGTCATGAACCCGCTGGAGGGGCTCCATCCGGGCTGACTCTGCCCGGCTCGCGCGGTGCCGATTGCCGCTCCAGGCGTCGCTGACGCCTGGCTCGCCACCGCCTGATCACGTGCATCCGCCAGGCGATGCGGACGAACACCATGGCCGTCAGAGCGCTCACCCACCCGCACACCAGGGATCCCACGATCAGGGGATAGCCGATGCCGCCGATGTTCGTCTTGAGCCATTCCCAGCTGAGATCTATGTTGGTCACCTCGACGTCCACGTTCAGCAGCCACGCGCCGAGCCGGTAAGCAAAGTAGAACATCGGCGGCATTGTCAGAGGATTGGTAATCCACACGAGCACGACGCTCATAGGCAGGTTGCAGCGTGAAGCGACGGCCAGCACGGCTGCGATGAGCATCTGAAACGGCACGGGCAGCCAAGCGCAGAACATCCCGATGAAGGCCGCGCCGGCGACGGATCGCCGGTGCAGGTGCCAGATCTCCGGTTCCTTGAGCCACTTTCGTACAGGTCGAAGGGCCCGATGCTCACTCAGATCCTTCGGCTTTGGCAGGTGCTTGCGTAGAAACTTTTTTGGCATAACGGAAATTATGCACCCGATGGAATCCATGCACACATGCGCGCTTGGCTTGTTGGGCTCGCTCTCGGCCACCTCTTGCTCGCCGCACCCGTCGCGCCGATTCCGCTACCCATCCCGCCGGCGTGGCTCATGCTCGTGGGGTCCCTGCTGGGATTGCCGAGACGCGCGCGTCTCGTCTCGGGGTTTCTGGTGGGGTTGGCCTGGGGCGCGATGGCGATTCAGCCGTTGCTCGAGCTTCGCCTGCCAGGGTGCCTGGATGGCGCGGACGAGCTCATCGTGGTCGACGTCGCCTCCGAGCCCCGCCGCCGCGAGGACGGGGCTTATACCTTCACCGCGATCATCCGCGGCGGGCCAGCCGGCTTTTGCGCCGATGTTGCGGGTCGGCGGCTCCGCCTCACCTGGTACGAAGCGCCCGAGATCCGCCAGGATGAGCGCTGGCGACTCCGGGCGCGGCTCCGCGCACCCTGGGCCTATCAGAACCCCGGCGGCTTCGACTTTGAACGTTGGCTGCTCGCCGAGGGGCTGAACGGGACCGGCTACGTCGTTTCGGGCACCCGCGTTGGTCTTTCGAGCGCATCGTGGCGTTCAACCTGGCTCGGCAACATGCGCGATCGGCTCGAAGCGGACCATCCGGAGGCGGCGGGCGTCCTCTACGCTCTGGTGAGCGGTGATGGCTCGCTCATCGGCTCGGAACGATGGCAGACTCTGCGAGACACTGGAACGATACATCTGATGGTCGTGTCCGGGCTCCACGTTGGTCTGGTGGCGGGCATGGGCTACCAGCTCGCGCGGGTCGCGGCGCGCGCCTTTCCCCTGGCCCTTTTGTGGCTTCCCGCCCGACGTGCAGGAGCTTTTGGGGGCGCGGGTGCAGCAGCTGCCTACGTTGCGCTCACCGGCGGTGGCGTTCCTGGTATTCGGGCGTTCTGCATGTCAGCGCTGATCCTGGTGGCACTGGCTTGGGGCCGGCGGCTGTCACCGTGGTTGGTCTGGCTCCTCGCCCTGGCGCTCGTGGTAGTCGGCCAACCGGCCGTGGTCCATCGCCAGGGCTTCTGGTTCTCGTTCGGGGCGGTGGCTGTCCTCATCTGGTGCTTCGCCGGCCGCAGCGCCCGCCGCGCCGGGCTGATGGCCGCGGGCCCTACGCTCGTTCGGGCTCAGTACGCGCTGCTTTTGGGGCTCAGCCCCTTCCTGGTCATGCTCCAGGGACAGATTCCCTCATCTGGACCCCTGGCCAACCTCGTCGCGGTACCCGTCACCAGCTTCCTGGTGATTCCCGCAGTGCTGCTCGGCGCGCTGCTGATCGAGCTGCTCCCTGTTTTTGGGGAGTTCGCCCTCGGATTTGCTGCCGTGCTGGTGGTGGAGCTGATGAGGTTCCTCGAGGCGGCCGCGGTGGCGCCCCCGATGGCTGCCGCCTCGCAGCTGCTGCCGGCGTCGATGGCCCTGGCAACCGCGTTGCTCGTTCTGTCCTCTGCAAGCCCGCCCCGGCACCTGGTGCTCTGTCTCGGCTGGCTGGTCTGGGCGATTCCCCCAGCGGGCGCTGTGCCTGCGGGAGAATTCAGGGTGATCACGATGGACGTGGGGCAGGGTAGCGCGGTGCTGGTGGATACGCGGCGGCGGCGTCTCCTGTTCGATGCGGGCCCGCGCTATCCCAGCGGCTTCGATCTCGGTGCCCAGGTGGTCGTCCCTACCATCGTCGCCACCGGCCCGCCCCGGCTGGACGCCCTGGTCATCAGCCATGCCGACATCGATCACCGTGGTGGCATGGCTGCGGTCCTGGGCTCCGTGCCGGTGGGCGAGGTGTACGAATCCCGCCCCGAACCGGGATTCTCGCGCTGCGCGGCTGGCCAGTCCTGGCGGTGGGACGGCGTCGAGTTCCGGTTTCTGCACCCGCCTGTGCCAGAGCGCGCCCGCGCCGTCGGCAGCAACGACGGTTCCTGCGTGCTGCTCATCGACAACGGCCGGGAGCGTGTCCTGCTGCCGGGGGACATCGGTGCCGCCGTTGAGGGCCAATTGCTTCGCGAGCTTGATCCTGTCCGCGTCGTCATGGCGGCGCACCACGGAAGTGCCAGCTCCTCGTCCAGGGCCTTTGTGCGTGTGCTCGAGCCCGACGTGGTCCTGATCAGCGCTGGCCGTCTGAATCGTTACGGCCATCCCCACCCGGATGTCGTCGGACGATTCGAGGACGTCGGCGCAAGCGTTCACGTGACGGCGTTCCACGGGGCGTTGGAATGGGACAGCCGCCGGCCCTGGGCCGTGCGTCGGTGGCGGCTGGACCGGCAACGTTACTGGGCGCAGCGCCTGGAAACGGAATGACGCGGCAGGCTCATCCCCTGACGGGGGCTCCGGCACGCCGGCGCTCGGCGGCCCAGAGCAACGCTGCGTTCGCGAGCTCGCGCAGATCCTTGCTGACGAACGCCATCTGGGCAACGCTGCGCCGGTTCTCCACCCAGCGGACCTTGCGATAGGTCTCCGTGGCGGTGCTGGAGATCTCCGAGGTCGATGTGGTCACCCGGTGATAGACTTGGAAGACAGCGGCTTCGGGCAGGTCTATGCTCGACCCGCTGCCTACCTTCAGGACGTGATCGACGTTTAGGTCAGCCAGATCGAAGCGACGGGTCAACATCGCCTTCAGCGCAGTTTCCGCGTCTTCGCCGACGACCAGATACTCGCCAGGAAACCCCCACTTGCCATGCTGCTGCACGAGCAGCAGCTGATCTAAGTCGTTGACGACGACGGCGCCCTGAAACACCTGAAAGTAGTCCCTGCCGATGGCCAACTCGTCGCGAAGACGTTCCACGCTCGTCCACAGGTGCTGACTGGTGGCGTTGACGAAGGCAAGGCCAAGGCCGGTGGGCTCCGTACGAGCGACCACCATCTCCACTGTTGGCGTGGGCTGGCTTTCCACCTGGCTCGGGTTCATCAGCTTGAGGCGCAGCTTCGCGCCGGGTATGAGCGTGGGAGGCTGGTCGAAGTGAACGTAGACTCCGCCTCTTGAGACGTCGCGGGCAACGCAGCGGAGCTTGCCCTCGGGCAGCGAAGGGTGGTGCAGCTCCACCAGAAGGGGCAGCTGGACCCTCGGATGCTTTCTCTGCTCCATGGGGCCATTGAAATCTCGGAAATCGGACGCATTGTACCAGCAGGTTTTCGTTGAGGTAGCGTTGGGATGCGCCCGGATAAAATGACAAGCAGACTGCAAAATGCCTTGGGTGACGCGCAGTCTCTGGCCATAGGTAAGGACCATGCGGCCATCGAGCCGCTGCACCTGCTCGCCGTGCTCGTCGAGCAGAAGGCGGGCTCGGTACTGCCTCAGCTCGTGCGCGCGGGTGCACGGGCGGACGAGCTGCGAACACGCCTCGATGAGCGCCTCGGCCGGCTGCCAACGCTGAAAAGCCCCACGGGCGAGATGACGTTTGCCCCGGACTTCGTGAAGGTCCTGAATCTCGCCGATCGTTTCGCGCAGAAAGCCGGGGACGACTTCATCTCGACGGAGCAGGTGCTGCTTGCGCTGTTCGAGGATCCGATGGTCGGATCGCTTCTTCGCGAGGCGGGTGTGGACAAGGCGGCTCTCGAGGCGATCGTCTCGCAAGCCCGCAGCGGTGAAACCGTCTCGGATCCTAATGCCGAGGAGCACCGGGAGGCGCTGGAGAAGTACACGGTGGACCTCACGGCCCGCGCCGAGGAGGGCAAGCTCGACCCGGTCATCGGACGCGACGACGAGATTCGCCGCACGGTGCAGGTGCTGCAGCGGCGCACCAAGAACAACCCCGTGCTCATCGGCGAGCCCGGCGTCGGCAAGACGGCCATCGTCGAGGGCCTGGCCCAGCGCATCGTGAATGGCGAGGTGCCGGAGGGGCTCAAGAACAAGCGCATCCTCGCGCTCGACATGGGCGCCCTGATCGCCGGCGCCAAGTTTCGCGGTGAGTTCGAGGAGCGGCTCAAGGCGGTCCTCAACGAGCTCGCCAAACAGGAGGGCAACGTCATCCTGTTCATCGACGAGCTCCACACGATGGTGGGTGCCGGTAAAGCCGAGGGAGCGATGGATGCCGGCAACATGCTCAAGCCGGCGCTCGCTCGCGGCGAGCTCCACTGCGTGGGCGCGACCACCCTGGACGAGTATCGCCAGTACATCGAAAAAGATGCCGCTTTGGAGCGGCGCTTTCAGAAAGTCCTCGTCGACGAGCCCAGCGTCGAGGACACCATCGCCATCCTGCGCGGCCTGAAGGAGCGCTACGAGCTCCACCACGCGGTGGACATCACCGACCCGGCGATCGTTGCGGCCGCTAGGCTGTCCCATCGATACATCACCGACCGTCAGCTTCCGGACAAGGCCATCGACCTCATCGACGAGGCTGGCAGCCGCATCCGCATGGAGATGGATTCCAAGCCGGAAGCCATGGACCGGCTCGAGCGCCGGCTGATCCAGCTGAAGATGGAGGCCGAAGCCCTCAAGCAGGAAAGCGACGATGCGAGCCGCAAGCGTCTGGAAGACCTGCAGAGCTCTATAGGCGAGCTCGAGAAGGAGTACGCCGACCTCGAGGAAATCTGGAACACCGAAAAGGCATCTTTGCGTGGGGCCCAGGAGCTCAAGGAGGATCTGGACGCAGCTCGGGGCGAGTTCGAATCAGCGCGCCGAGCGGGCGACCTCGCCCGGATGTCGGAGCTGCAGTACGGAACCATTCCGGAGCTGGAAAAGCAGCTGGCGGCGGCGAGCAACGGCGAGGCGGAACCTCGGCAGCTGCTGCGCAACAGCGTGACCGAAGAGGAAGTTGGCGAAGTCGTTTCGAAGTGGACGGGCATTCCGATCACCAAGCTTCTAGAAGGCGAGCGCGACAAGCTCCTGCGCCTGGAAGAGGCTCTGCACGAACGCGTGGTGGGTCAGGACGAGGCGGTCCGCATCGTCGCCGACGCCGTTCGCCGGTCGCGGGCGGGACTGTCCGATCCCAACCGCCCCAACGGCTCGTTCATGTTCCTTGGCCCGACGGGCGTGGGCAAGACCGAGTTATGCAAAGCCCTCGCTCAGGTCCTGTTCGACAGCGACGAGGCGCTCGTTCGGGTGGACATGTCCGAGTTCATGGAGAAGCACTCCGTGGCTCGGCTCATCGGTGCGCCTCCGGGCTACGTGGGCTACGAGGAGGGCGGGTTCCTCACCGAGCAGATACGTCGCCGTCCTTACTCGCTGATCCTGCTCGACGAGATCGAAAAGGCGCACCCGGACGTGTTCAACATCCTGCTGCAGGTGCTCGACGACGGGCGCCTGACCGACGGTCATGGTAGAACCGTCGACTTCCGCAACACGGTGCTGGTGATGACGTCGAACCTTGGCTCCGAAGCCATTCAGTCGCTGACGGAGGCGGGCAATGCGGACCGGATCAAGGACACCGTGATGGGCGTGGTCTCGCAGCACTTCCGTCCGGAGTTCCTGAACCGGGTCGACGACATCGTCGTCTTCCACCCCCTCGGGCGAGAGCACGTCGCAGAGATCGCGAAGCTCCAGTTCGACATTCTGCGCCACCGTCTGGAGGAGCAGGATCTCGAGATCGACATTGCTTCGGCCGCTGTGGTCGCGCTGGTCGAGGAGGGTTACGACCCGGTGTACGGTGCGCGGCCGCTCAAGCGGGTGATTCAAAAGCGGATCGAAAACCCGCTGGCAAGCCGGATTCTGGGCGGTGACTTCCTGCCGGGCTCGGCCATTCGGGTCGGTTACGCGGATGGCGACTACTCGTTTGACCAGTAACCAGCCGAAATTCGACGTGGCGGATATTGTATATTTATACAGTATCGGTTAACGTTAGCGCCCATGAACGATCGCTTTGAATCCCTGCCGCTTTTCCCGGAAGAAACGTCGCCTGGACCACTTTCTTCGGCCCAGGAGGGTCGCGGCGGGGCTCCCGCGACGAGTCCGGGCCGTAGCAAGCGGGACCCGCATCTGGTTGCCGCCAATCGGCTGGCCCGGGCGATCCGCCGGTATCCGGACTATTCGCCCGAGCAGACGCGCGCCGGCCAGGCGATCTGTCGTCACCTCCTGGCGCTTTTGGAGGAATCTGAGGCGCGATCTCAAAGCCGCTGACTTCCTAGCCCCGCTCCCGGCCGGCTTGTCCCTGCAACGCCGTTTGTTGTTCAATCTGTGCGGTCCGTCCCTGGTAGTAGACGCTAACCGGCCTACCATCGTTTTTCGTGCTGATTCTTCGAGATGGATTTCATGATCAGGAAGTGTCTGTTTCCCGTTGCCGGCTACGGCACCCGATTTCTGCCCGCGACCAAGGCGATGGCCAAGGAAATCCTTCCTGTCCTCAACAAGCCGCTCGTTCAGTACGCGGTGGAGGAAGCCCTGGAAGCCGGCCTAACCGACGTCGGCTTCGTGACGGGTCGAGGCAAGCGCGCCATCGAAGACCACTTCGACACGAGCTACGAGCTCGAGCATCAGATCGCCGGGACCGGTAAGGAGAAGGCCCTCGAGGGTATCCGGCGGATCATGGAGGAGTGCACGTTCTCCTACACGCGACAGGTCAACATGCGAGGCCTGGGGGATGCGATCCTCAAAGGGCGCACCCTGATTGGCGAGAACGCCTTTGGCGTGGTGCTGGCCGATGACCTCTGCTTCGGCGACGGCGACGGAGGGGTCCTCAAGCAGATGGTGAACCTCTTTAAGCAGTTCCGTTGCAGCATCGTGGCGATAGAGGAGGTTCCTGCCGAGCGGGTGAGCAGCTACGGGGTCATTGCCGGTGAAGCGCTCAGCGACCGTCTCGTTCGCATTACGGACATGGTCGAGAAACCGGCCCCGGAGGATGCGCCGAGTAACTTCGGCATCATCGGACGGTACATTCTCACCCCGGACATCTTCGAGATCCTCGAGAGCACGCCGCCCGGCAAAAACGGCGAAGTGCAGATCACCGACGCGCTTCTGCGGCAGGCTCAGGACGGCTGTGTCATCGCCTACCGCTTCAAGGGAAAGCGTTTCGATTGCGGTTCTGTAGCCGGATTCGTCGATGCGACCAACTACTGCTACGAGCACCTCTATTCGGATACCTAGCCAGGCGAATGTCGTTCGACGTTGCTCTCAAGCTCCTCAATGAACGAACCTGGGAAGAGGTTCCGCTCGCGGAGCCCGTCCCGCTGGGGTTGCTGCCGACGCCGGCGCTGCTCATTGATGAGCGCGCGCTGGACCGCAACATCGAGCGGATGGCGGCGTTCGTTGCGTCCAGGGGCAAAGGTGCCCGCCCCCACGGCAAAACCCACAAGTGCCCGCTCATTGCGGCACGGCAGATCGAGGCCGGTGCCGTAGGCGTCTGCGCGGCAAAGGTTTCCGAAGCCGCGGTTTTTCTCAACGCCGGTGTCGAGCCGGTTCTGATCACGTCCCCCGTCACCAGCGCGGCCAAGGCGGAAATGATCGTCGCCCTCGCCGGAAAGGGCCGGGTGAGCGTGGTGGTGGACGGCCCGATGGCTCTGCAGGTGCTGGGGGAAACCGCCCGCCCGGACGCGGAGGTTGGCGTGCTGATCGACATCGACGTGGATATGGGTCGGACGGGCTGCAGAGATCCGGACCGGATGCTCGAGCTCGCTGAGGCGGTCGAGGCGACTCCGGGCCTGCGTTACGAAGGTGTGCAGCATTACGCGGGTCACCTGATGCACGTGGAAGGCCACGAGAATCGGCGCCAGAAGTCGACGGCGCTCTGGGAGCGGGTCGCCGGCATCATCGACCGCCTCGAGCGGAACGGCTTCTCGCCGGAAGTGGTCACCGGCGGTGGAACGGGAACCTACGACATCGATACGGATATCGGCGTGGTCACGGACATTCAGGTGGGCAGCTACGTGTTCATGGATCACGAGTATCGGATCATTGGTGGCGCTCGGGGCGATCGCTTCGACGACTTCGAGGTCGCCCTGACCGTCGCCGCCACGGCGATCAGCAAGCCGCTGGACAGCGTGGTGACGGTGGACGCCGGCTACAAGGCCTTCGCCTCGGACACGGTGGCGCCCGAGCCCATGCACGTCGCGGGCGCGCGTTATCGGTTCGCAGGGGACGAGCACGGCGTGCTCATCCCGGCGGCGGGCAGCCAGGAACCCCTGCTTGGGGAGGTTCACCAGTTCATCACCCCCCATTGCGATCCGACCGTGAACCTGTACGACTACTACTGGGTGCACCGGGACGGAATGGCGCATAGCATATGGCCGGTCGCGGCGCGCGGCTGTTCCTGGTAGACGTGAGAAAGAGACCAATGGAGGCTACGGCGTGTTAGAGATCGTCCAATCCGGTGGCTGGCTGATGGTGCCGATCCTTTTGTGCAGCATCGTCGCGGCGGCGATCAGCGTCGAGCGGCTGTGGACCCTTCAGCGCGGGCGCATCGCTCCGACCGAGCTGCTGGCGGAGGTCTGGGACGCCATCAAGGGCGATCGCCTGGATGCGCAGCGGCTGAAGGACATCCGCGCTTCGAGCCCGCTCGGCCAGGTGCTGGCCGCCGGTATCGGCAATGCAAAGCGCGGTCGCGAAGTCATGAAGGAGGCCATGGAGGAATCGGCCGGCCAGGTGAGCCACGACATGGAGCGCTACCTCACCTCGCTTGGGATCATCGCGTCCATCTCTCCGTTGCTCGGTCTGCTGGGTACCGTTGTGGGCATGATCAAGGTGTTCACGGCCCTGATGCTGGAAGGAGCAGGCAACGCCAACGTGCTGGCGGGGGGCATTTCCCAGGCGCTGATCACGACGGCTGCCGGTCTGTCCGTTGCCATTCCAGCTTTGATGTTCCACCGTTTCTTTCTCAGACGGGTGGATGAGCTCATGGTGACCATGGAGCAGGAGGCGAGTAAGCTCGTCGAGATCATGCAGGGCGGTCCGGACGATGATCCGCGACTCTAAGCGGGCTGGCCGTCGATGAAATTCACGCGACGCAGACATCACGAAGCCACCGTCGAGCTGACGCCGCTCATCGACGTGGTCTTTCTGCTGCTCATCTTCTTCATGGTGTCCACGACCTTCATTCGCGAGACGCAGCTGAAGATCAACCTGCCGGAAGCATCCGGTGAGATTCAGGAGGTGGAGAGGGATTTCATAGAGATCACCATCGACCGGCGCGGCGAGTACGCGGTCAATGACCGCCTGCTGGTAAACGCAGAGCTGCGCACGCTCATCCGGGCACTCGAGGAGATGGTCGGTGAGCGGGGCGATTCGCGACGCGTCATCGTCACGGCCGATGCGCAGGCCTCCCATCAGGCGGTCGTGCGCGCCATGGATGCCGCCGGTCGGGTAGGGCTGACCCAGATCAGCATAACCACCAAGCAGCCGGAGGAGGAGCAGTAGTCGTGGCCAGCCGGCTCGGCGCGGGCAGATGAGCGACGAGGTGCACGCCGTTGCGACGGACAGCCCCCGCACCGCCGGCGACTGGGCGACCTACCGACGGCTCCTGGGCTACGTCCGCCCGTACTGGTTTCTGTTTCTGTTCGCCATTCTGGGCTTTCTCGTCGGCAGCGCCGCCGAGGCTTATTTCGTCAAGCTCTTCGGCGACCTGATAGACAACTGGGACGACATCGTCGTGCATGCCAGCTGGGCCATTCCGGCAACCATGTGCGTGGTAGCGCTGGTGCGTGGCGGGGGCGAGGTGCTCGGCGAGATGCTGCTCAGTCAGATATCGTTTGGCGTCGTTCACAACATTCGCACCGAGCTCTTCGACAGGCTCCTGCTAATGCCGAGCGCCTATTTCGATGCCAGCTCTCAGGGACACCTGGTTTCGCGCCTCACCTACAACGTCGCGCAACTGCGCGATGCCGGGACCGACGCGCTCAAGTCGATCATCCAGGATGGCGGGAAGGTGATCGTCTACCTGGGTTACATGTTCTATTTGAGCTGGAAGCTGACGCTGATATTCGTCGCCGCAGCCCCGCTGGTCGGCCTGGTCGCCGTATACGCCAGCCGCAGGTTCCGGCGGATCAGCCGGCGGATTCAGAACTCCATGGGCGACGTCACGCACGTGGCCTCCGAAGCCGTGGCCGGCTATCGGGTCGTGCGGATTTTCGGCGGCGAGGCGTACGAGCGGGCGCGGTTCCACAAGTCGAGCCGGACAAATCGCCGCCAGAATCTGAAGATGGTCGCGACGAAGGTCTCCAGCACCCAGGCGATACAGGTGCTTGTCGCCGTGGCGCTGGCACTGCTCATCGGCCTGCTCTTCCGACCGGAGATTGGCGGCACGCTCAGCACGGGCCAGGTGGTCACCTTCCTGGGCCTCTCTGGTTTGCTGGCGCGGCCGATTCGCAAGCTCTCGGAGGTAAACGCCCGCCTGCAGAGGGGCCTTGCGGCTGCGGAGGACGTCTTCGGACAGATGGACGCCGACACCGAAAGCGACCTCGGCAGCGTGACGATCGACCGGGTGGCGGGCCGCCTGGAATTTCGCGACGTAAGCTTCGGCTACGAAAGCGGCGGCGCTGCGGTGCTCAGCCATGTCAGCTTTGCCATCGAGCCGGGAAAGACGGTTGCCCTGGTGGGCCGATCGGGCAGCGGCAAGACCACCATCGCGAGCCTCATACCCCGTTTTTACGAGCCGACGGGGGGTGAGATCCTGTTGGATGGGGTACCGCTGGCGCGCTACCGGCTGGACGCCCTGCGCCGTCAGATAGCGCTGGTGACCCAGCAGGTAACGCTCTTCAACGATACTCTCGAACGCAACATCGCCTACGGCGTGCTGGCCGACGCCGAGCCTGACGACGTCGATCTGGCCGTGCGGCGAGCGCACGCGGACCGGTTCGTCGCGGAGCTGCCGGATGGGTTGCAGACCGTGGTGGGCGACGACGGCGTTCTGCTTTCGGGAGGTCAGCGCCAGCGCGTCGCCATCGCCAGGGCCCTGCTGAAAGATGCCCCGGTGCTCATTCTGGACGAGGCGACGTCGGCTCTGGATACGGAGTCGGAGCGGCATATCCAATCCGCCCTCGAGGAGGTGATGCGCGGACGCACCACCCTGGTCATTGCTCATCGCCTTTCCACCATCGAAAACGCGGACGAGATCCTGGTCATCGAGGATGGCAGGATCGTGGAGGCGGGAACTCACCAGGCGTTGCTGGGCCGGGATGGTCCTTACGCGGCGCTATATCGGGCTCAGTTCGACGACGAAGCGCAACCCACCCCGTTGGCGGAGGCGCCGACGGAGTCCGCGTCAGCGGGCCTCACAAGTATGCTGACCGTCGGCCAGACTCTTCAGCCGCTGGCGCAGGCCTGGTACACGGGCAGCCGCTGGACGGTGCTGCTCGCGCCTTTGGCATGGGCCTTCGAGCGTTATGCCGTTCGGCGCAGGCTGCGCTTTCTCACCGGCAAACGCTCTTCGTGGCGCAGCCCGGTTCCCGTGATCGTGGTTGGAAACATCACCGCAGGGGGCACCGGCAAGACGCCCATGGTCATCTGGTTGGTGGAGAAGTTGAGGGCGCTTGGTTACTCGCCGGGAGTGGTATCCAGAGGGTACGGAGGAAGGCGGGGCCGCAAACCGCTGCTGGTGACACAGGACTCCGACCCCGCCGTCGTTGGGGACGAACCGCCGATGATCGCGAGCCGGGCGCGGTGCCCGGTCGTGGTGGCGGCCGACCGTGCCAAGGCGGTCGAAAGCCTTCTGCAGGCCGCGATGGTCGACGTGATCGTCTCCGATGACGGGCTGCAACACTACGGGCTGGCCAGGGATCTGGAAATTGCGCTGATCGATGGCCACCGAGGCCTGGGCAACGGCCGCTGCCTGCCTGCCGGGCCCCTGCGAGAGCCGGTCAGCCGTCTCGAAAGCGTTGACTGGGTGGTCAGCAACGGGCTGGGATCTGGGGTCGTTGCCGAAGAGACCGTCATGACGCTGACACCTACAGCGTTTGTGCGCGTTAAGCCGGGCTCGGAAGAAGCACGCCAGCGGCCGGAGGCGTTCGTGGCGGCGCATCCGAACGTCAATGCCGTCGCCGGCGTGGGCAACCCGGCCAGATTTGCACTCGCGTTAAGGGAACTGGGGCTGGCACCGGTGCTACATGCTCAGCCGGATCATCACGTCTACGACGGCAGCGAGCTCGAGTTCGACAACGACTGGCCCGTAGTCTGCACCGAGAAGGATGCGGTGAAGATTCGGCGCCTATCAGGCTTGCGTGCCGATGTCTGGTACCTCGAGGTGGAAGCGCAGCTGCCGACAAGCTCCGAGGGGTTCCTTGAGGAGCTGCTGAAAGCGCACGGGATAAGCCGCTATGGCTGATCGCTTCAAGGTCGTGGTGCCCGCTCGGTACGGCTCGTCCAGGCTGCCGGGAAAGCCCATGGCGGACCTGCATGGCAAGCCGATGGTCGTGCATGTGGCCGAGCGCTGTGAGGCGGCGGGCGCGGAGGAGGTGGTGGTCGCTACTGACGATGCTCGAATCATCGAGGCCGTGCAGTCGGCGGGTTGCGAGGCGATGCTGACCCGTCCCGATCATGTGTCCGGGTCGGATCGGGTCATGGAGGTCGCTCGCTCGCGCAATTGGAGCGCGGAGGCCATCGTGATCAACGTTCAGGGAGACGAGCCTCAGATACCGCCCGCGGTCATCGTGCAGGTCGCGCAGATTCTGCAGGCGGATTCCGCTTGCCGAGTGGCTACCCTGTGCGAGCCGATTTTAGATGCCGCGGTCCTGACCGATCCCAACGCCGTCAAGGTGGTCAGAGATTGCAGCGGTCGCGCGCTCTACTTTTCCCGTGCCCCCATCCCCTACGAGCGTGATGACCGCGCCAGCAGTCCAGAACGGGAGGGTGAGCGCGTCCTCGGCCTGCGGCACGTGGGCATTTACGGATTTCGTCTGGCCACGCTCGAGCGGTTCGTCGGGTTGCCGGTTTCCGAGCTGGAGCGGATCGAGCAGCTGGAACAGCTGCGCCTGCTCGAAAACGGCATTCCGATCGTGGTTGCGGACGCCTGCGAAACGGTGCCGGCCGGCGTGGACACGCCGGCGGACCTGGACAGAGTCAGGGGCCGGACCGCGCGGTGAAGCCTCGCTAGCGCGGCGACATCCGAATACTCGCGTCCAGCCGTATGGTTTCGCCGTTGAGGTACGTGTTCTCGATGATCTGCTGGGCGAGCATCGCGTACTCCTCCGCGTTGCCCAGCCGCTTCGGAAACTGCGTCATCTCGATGAGCGGATCTCTTACCCTGTCCGGCGCGCCGGCCATCATCGGCGTTTCGAAGATGCCTGGAGCGATGGTGCAGACCCGTATGCCTGACCTGCCGAGATCCCGGGCGATGGGCAACGTCATCCCAGCGACGCCGGCCTTGCTGGCAGAATAGGCAGCCTGCCCGATCTGGCCGTCGAACGCGGCGACCGAGGCGGTATTGATGATGACGCCCTTCTCGCCGTCCTGGGTCGTCGGCTCGTTCTGGTTCATTGCAGCGGCGCAGAGTCTCAAGGTGTTGAAGGTGCCGACGAGGTTCACCTGGATGATGAAGTTGAAATGCTTCAGCGGCATGGCGCCGTCCTTGGAGATGGTCCTGCCGGCAGCGCCGATGCCTGCGCAATTCACGTTCACGTGAATCGCGCCGAACTGTTCCAGCACCTGGTCAACGGCCGAGGCGGCCGATTCCTCGTCCGTCACGTTGACGGCAAAGGGCGCTGCATCATCGCCGAGCTCCGTGGCGGTCTGGCGGGCTAGGTCTTCATTGAGGTCGAATAAGGCGACTTTGCCGCCATTGTTGATTACCATCTCCGCCGTCGCGCGCCCGAGGCCGGATGCCCCACCGGTAATGACAGCCACTTTGCCGTTCAAGTCCACTGTTGTTCCCTCCAAAAACGAGCGCGCGAGTATACCCCAAGCAGGGTATCGTCTTTTCCCGTCCTACCTCTCAGAGGTCCAGGCCGACGGCCTGTTCGGCTGGTTGCTGGAATCCGTGAACTGGCGAGACGAGCGGATCGGCGTGTTCGGCAAATCGGTGCTTGTGCCAAGGCTCGTTGCCTGGTTCGGTGACCCTGACGTCTGTTATCGGTACTCGGGCATTGATCATCTCGCCGAGGGGTGGCCCGCCGCGCTGGGTCCGGTGCGCGACCGTTTGTGCCGGGAGTGCTCGACGCCATTCAACTTCGTGCTGCTCAACCGATATCGGGATGGTGCAGACTCCATGGGATGGCACCGGGATGACGAGCCCGCATTGTCGGGGCCGGTCGCTTCCTTGAGCCTCGGTGCGACGCGTCGGCTGCGGGTTCGGGTGGAGGACGGTGCTCCCAGCGTTGCCCTGGACCTGGCTCACGGCTCGCTGCTGGTCCACGACCGAGAGGTTTCCCACGCTCTGGTGAAAACGCGTCGTCCGGTGGGCGAGCGGGTGAACCTTTCCTTTCGCAGGGTCAGGGACTGATGAGCGCTGCATCGCGGCTGGACGAATTCAATACCCTGGGCGTTCCTGCCACGGCAGATCGGGTGGTCGTTGTCGAGAGTGACCAGGCGTTGCAAGCGCTCCTGGGTGAACCGGCTGCCCAGCAGGGCAGGTTGCTCGTGCTGGGTTCCGGCAGCAACGTGGTTCTCAAGCGCCACGTTCCCGGGACCGTCGCCATCGTCCGCACGCGGGGGATCCGCATTGAACCGGGCGCAGGAGGGCGCGTGAACGTCTGCGTGGCGGCCGGGGAGAGCTGGCACGGGCTCGTTCGCTTCGCCGTTGCCCAGGGTTTGTCCGGGCTCGAGAACCTCGCGCTGATTCCCGGATCCGTTGGTGCGGCGCCATTGCAGAACATTGGCGCATACGGCGTGGAGCTGGCGGATCGCCTGACCAGCTTGCGGGCGGTGGAGGTCTCGACCGGCGCCGTCAAAGAGTTTGCTCGGGACGAGTGTGGGTTTGCTTATCGCGACAGCCGTTTCAAGTCCGTGGACGCGGGACGATTCATCGTGCTTGCGGTGACGCTGGAGCTATCCCGAAAGGCCGAGCCGGTCATTGACTATCCCGAGCTGCGGCTCGAGCTTCAGCGGCTGGGCCGCACACAACTCTCCCCGGCGCTGATCGCCGAGGCGGTGGTGCGCATTCGCCGTCGCAAGCTGCCGGATCCGCGCAGCATCGGAAACGTAGGAAGCTTCTTCAAGAATCCGGTGGTTTCCGCCGCTGCGGCCAAAGCTCTGCGCTCACTCGTGCCCGGGCTGCTTGAGCGTCCGCAGGGTGACGGCGGGGTCAAGCTTTCCGCCGCGCAGCTGATTGACCATGCCGGGTTCAAGGCACGCGCCGCCGGCAAGGTGGGCGTGTGGCCGCGCCAGGCCCTGGTGCTGGTCAATCGCGACGGCGCCACCGGCGCGGACTTCCTGGCGCTCGGCCAGTCCATCCGCGCGGAGGTGGAGCGACGATATGACGTATCGCTGGAGCTGGAACCACAGGTCTACGGCGTAGACTGATCTCCGGTTTTGGGAATCACCCCCTCGGCCTTGAGCTCGGCTTCGCGCTGGCGCCGGCGCACCTCTCTAGGATCGTTGTACGCCCGGGTCGGTCGCGGCTCCGTGGTCGAAGCCTCGGCTGCGGATTCGACGGGCACCAGCTCTGCCTGAGGTGCCGCCTCCGGCTGCGCGGCGGCGGGCTTTTCAGCGGGCGGCGCTTTCGGCGTCGTTTCCGTTGGGGACGCCTCCGCATCCGACGCTGCTGGCGTCGTCGCCGGCGGGGTCTCGGTGGGCTGAACGGTCTGGGCGGGCGCGGCCGCGCTCGATTCTGCCGGTTCCTCGGCTACCTTGGTCGGAGGTGCGGCAATCTCCTTCTGGGCTGGCGGGCCTGAAGTGGCGGAGTCAGCAGCCGACTCCGCGACGGCAGCCGGGGGCCGCGCAGGCTTGGTAGATTCCGATTTCTCCAGCTGACTGCGGTCGCGTCTCGGGCGACGCTTGCTTGCGGCGATCTCCTCGTCGCTTGGCGGCGTACCTGCGGCGACCGCTTTGGACTTGCTCTTTTCCTTTGGCTTGTCCTTGTCCTTTGCCTTGGCCTTGTCCGGCCCTTTGCCCGAGCCCTTGCCGCGCTCGCCGGTCTTTGCCTTTTTGGTTCTCGAGTCGTCGTCTGAACTCTTCTTCGGTCCGCGGCCTTTACCCTTTGCCTCGTCCGGCTGCCTGGGCCGGCTCTCGGCGCTGTCCTTCCTCCTGGCGCCGTCCTTACGCTGGCCCCCGTCTCCCTTTTGCTTCCTGCGTCTTTCGCCTTCAGCTTTGCTCCGATCGTCTTTGCGGGCTCCCTTCTCCGGGCGCTGCCTGGGGGTCGAGCTCTCGGTCTCGCTCCCCCCGCTGGTAAACAGGGCATCCATCAGGCGGGAGAACAGCCCAGGCCTGCTCGCTTTCTGAGGGGCCTGGGCTTTGCGCGCGGCCGGTTTCGGGGTCTGGGCGGGGACGGGTGTCGGCTTCGGAGCCGAGGGTTGAATGGTCTGCACAGCCGGTTGCGGTCCCTGGGGTCTGGGCGCGTCCCGCACGGGGATGGCTTCCTCATTGGCAACGGATTCCGCCAGCTCGTAGCTTGGGACGGATTCCACTTCCCGCGCGTGATCGTCCCTTACCCGTTGGATCTCAAAGTGCGGGGTGTCCATGTTGACGCTCGGCACGATCACCAAATGGGTGCCCGTACGCTGCTCGATCTGGGCAACGTCTGCCCGCTTCTCGTTGAGCAGGTAGGAGGCAATGCTGAGCGGTACCAACGCGCGGACGATAGAGCTGCGCTCCTTGAGGGCCTCCTCCTCCATGAGCCTGAGCACGCCTAGGGCCAGGGATTTCGTGTCTCGAATCCGGCCCTGCCCACTGCAGCGCGGGCACACCTCGGTGGTGAGCTCCTCCAGGGATGGACGCAGGCGCTGGCGGGACATCTCCATCAGACCGAAGCGCGAGATTCGGCTGATCTGAACCCTGGCCCTGTCCGCCTCGAGCGCCTCGCGCATACGATTCTCGACCGCACGCTGGTTCTTCACGCTCGTCATGTCGATGAAATCGATGACGATCAGGCCACCCATGTCCCGCAATCTCAGCTGCCGCGCAATCTCGTCGGCTGCCTCCAGGTTGGTGTTTAGCGCCGTCTCTTCGATATCCGCGCCCTTGGTCGCGCGAGCCGAGTTGATGTCGATGGACGCGAGCGCTTCGGTCGGGTCGATGACGAGGCTGCCGCCAGAGGGCAGCCTCACGGAGTGCTGGAACGCCATCTCGATCTGGCTTTCGATCTGAAAGCGGTTGAACAGGGGAATCGCATCGGAGTAGAACTTTACGCGCTGGCTGTAATGCGGCATCACCTGGTCGATGAAGTCCTTGGCTTCGTCGAAGGCTTCCTTTCCGTCGATCAGCACCTCGCCGATGTCTTTGCGCAGGTTGTCGCGAATCGCCCGCAGGATGACATTGTTTTCCTGGTAGATGAGCTTAGGTGCGCGTTCCTGCTCGTCTGCCTTCTGGATCGCGTCCCACAGCTGCAGCAGGTAGTCGAGGTCCCATTGCAGCTCCTCGGGGCTGCGGCCCACACCGACGGTGCGCACGATGACGCCCATGCCCTG
>JABAHR010003117.1_pt3 | contig 41272 bp, 45 predicted proteins | sample 7062101 | NCBI WGS metagenome assembly JABAHR01 (sample SAMN14534553, study PRJNA622989) | marine sediment metagenome | biome: marine biome [ENVO:00000428]; feature: marine pelagic biome [ENVO:01000023]; material: deep marine sediment [ENVO:00002113] | place: India: Gulf of Kutch | collected...
CGGCGTGCTCGACCAGGACCTGCCCTGGGGCCTGGTGGCCATCGGGGTCGGAATCGCGGTGGTGGCCGAGCTGTTCCGTATCCCCTCGCTGCCGTTCGCGGTAGGGGTGTACCTGCCGGTGTCGACCATGACGCCGATCTTCTTCGGCGGCCTGCTGCGGCTCGTGCTGGAGCGGAGCGCCCGCGACGATGGGCAACGCGCCGAGCGCCGCGATCGTGGCGTGCTGCTGGGCTCCGGGTTCGTGGGCGGAGAGGGCCTGCTGGGGGTGGCGATCGCGGGGGTGGCCTTCTTCCAGGGCGCCCGGCCGGAGGGCTTCGGCCTCGGCTGGCTGGGCCCCGAGTGGACCGCCCAGCTGGCCAGCTTCGTGGCCTTCCTGGTGTTTGCCGCGTGGTTCGTGTACGCGGCCCGGAAATGACGGTGTGCCGGCCAGCGCCGCGCCCCGTTGCGACCCTCGCCCGGCCCGGGCGCCGCGGCGCATGAGGTGAGCGGGACCATGGCGAGACACTTCAAGGTTCCCCACACCCTGGTGCTGCTGTTCGGCATGATCGTGCTGGCGTGGCTGCTGACGCTGATCCTGCCCGCCGGCGGTTACGACACGGTGACCAACGAGCACGGCCGGGAGGTCGTCGTACCCGGTACCTTCGAGTACCTGCAGGAAGCCGAGAGCCCGCCGGCGTGGGACGTGTTCATGGTGATACCCCGCGGGCTGGCGGCGTCGCAGGGCATCATCTTCTTCTGCTTCATCATCGGCGGGACGCTGGCCGTGATCCGCGCCACCGGGGCCCTGGACGCGGCCCTGGCCCGGATCCTCAAGCACTTCGGCGCGCAGCCCGCGCTGCTGATCCTCGTGGGGATGCTGGCATTCGGTGTCGGTTCGGCGACGATCGGCATGGCCGAGGAATACATTCCGCTGATCGCGATTCTCATCACGCTGTGCTCGGCCATGCGCATGGACACGGTGGCCGCGGTCGGCATCATGGTGGTGGGCTACGGCGTGGGCTACGGCGCGGCCTTCATCAACCCGTTCACCGTGCTGGTGGCGCAGGAAGTGGCCGGCCTGGCGCCCACCTCCGGCCTGGGCTTCCGCATCGCGATGTTCGTGCCGCTCATGGCCATCGGATTCCTGCACGTGTGGCGCTATGCGTCCCGGGTGCGCGCCGACCCCGCCGCGTCGCTGGTGGCCGACGTGCCCGAGGCGCAGCCGCCGGAAGTGCATCCGCCCGCGGCCATCACCGTGCGGCACCGGCTGGTGCTCACCGCCACGCTGGTGGGGCTGGTGGCGGTGGTGTGGGGCATCATGCGGCATGGCTGGTACCTGGTCGAGATGGGCGCGCTGTTCGTCGCGCTGGCCCTGGTCATCGGCCTGCTGAGCCGCATGCCGTTCGACGAGATGGCGCGCCAGTTCACCCGCGGCGCGGGCGAACTCACCGGTACCGCGCTGCTGATCGGCTTCGCGCGCGGCATTGAACTGATGCTCAGCGACGGCCAGGTGCTGCACACCATCGTGCACGGCCTGGCGGAGCCATTGGCCACGCTGGGCGGGGAATTCTCCGCGGTGGGCATGGTGTTCATCCAGAGCGTGCTGAACTTCTTCATTCCCTCCGGCTCCGGGCAGGCGTACGTGACCATGCCGCTGATGGCGCCGATCTCCGACATCGTCGGGGTCTCCCGCCAGGTGGCCGTGCTGGCCTACCAGATGGGCGACGGCTTCATGAACATGATCGTGCCGACCAACGCGGTGCTGATGGGCATCCTGGGCATCTGCGGCATCCCGTACGGCCGCTGGTTCCGCTTCATCTGGCCGCTGATCGTCCAGTTGCTGATTGCGGGCAGCGCCGTCATCGTGGTCGCGGTGCTGATCGGATACCACTAGGTCGAACCCCCAAACCTGCTATGCTGGAGGCGGGTCAACGCCGGTCCGGCCATGTTGTTGCTCACCCTATACGTATTGATCGCGTTGGTGTTCTCGTTTCTGTGCTCGATCGCAGAGGCGGTGCTGCTGAGCGTGAACAGCGCCTACATCGGCGTGCTGGAAGAGGAGGGCAAGCCCTCCGGCGCGGTGCTGAGGCGCCTCAAGGCGGACATCGGCAAGCCACTGGCCGCCATCCTCACGCTGAATACCATCGCGCACACCGTCGGCGCGGCGGGCGCTGGCGCCCAGGCCGCTGCGGTGTTCGGCAGCGCCTACCTCGGCATCGCCTCGGCGGTGCTCACGCTGCTGATCCTGGTGTGCTCGGAGATCATTCCCAAGACCCTCGGCGCGAGCCACTGGCGGGCCCTGGCGCCGGCCACCGCGCACGGCCTGAAGGCCCTGGTGTGGTTGCTGCACCCGTTCGTGGTGCTGTCGGAGAAACTCACTGCGGGCATGATCGAGGGGCCGACCCTGAGCGGTTTCAGCCGGCGCGAGTTCGAGGCCATGGCGGAACTCAGCGCCAGCGAGGGGCAGCTGGCCGCCCGCGAGTCGCAGATTCTGAAAAACCTGCTGCGCCTGCGCAGCATCCGCGTGGATGCCGTGATGACGCCGCGCACCGTGGTGTTCGCCTTGCCCGAGACGACCACCGTGGAGGAATATTTTCTCGGCCACGACCACGTGCGTTTCTCGCGCATCCCGATCTACACGGGCGGGTTGGACCAGGTGCACGGCTTCGTGCTGCGCAGCGACCTGCTGCTGGCGCAGGCACGTGGCAATTCAGGCAAGGCGCTGGGCCATTACCGGCGCGACATGCTGGTGCTGCCGGAAACCCTGTCGCTGACCCGGGCGTTCAACCTGATCACCGAGGCCGATGCGCACATTGCGCTGATCGTCGACGAGTACGGGGACATGCAGGGCATCCTGACCCTCGAGGACATCATCGAGACCCTGCTGGGCCTGGAGATCGTGGACGAGGGCGACGAGGCGGCGGACATGCGGGAACTGGCCCGCAAGCGATGGCACAAGCGGGCCCGCAAGCTGGGTCTCGAGGTAGAACCATGAGCCGCCGCGCGCCACGGCGCGGAACGCTCAGTGCATGCGCTTGAAGCGATCCCAGAAGGTGTGATGCACGAGGTCGGTGAACTCGCCGGCATCGAGGAAGGTGCCGTGACCCTGCGGGCAGGCCTCGTAAACGATGTGCGGCTGGTCCTCGTCGAACTCCTCGCGCATCACGGCGCCGCAATCGGGGCAGCTGATGCTGTGTACGCGATCGAATTTCCTACCTTCGTGCGGGTCACCGGTATCCAGGATGTAATCCGCCATCCAGGTATCCTGGCGCAGGCGCGCGAGTTCGTCGGCCTGGAACCATAGCCCACCGCAGTGTGTGCACCGGTCCACCTTGACCTCGTCATAGGCGGTGACTTCCATGTCTCCTGAACATTTGGGGCAATTCATCATGTGGATCCCTCCCGTGGTTGAAGACCGCCGCGGGCCTCGGCCCGCGGTCACTGTGCGTGGGCATATTATGTCCGGTTTCGGGTAAGGGTCAAAGCGCGCGGCGGCGAGCCCCTGCCGCTCGGCCGGCCGTGCCGGCCCGGCGGTGGGGTACAATGCCGTGCCGCGCGCATCGGCCCGCGAGCCCCACCCCGCATTGACCCGGAGAGCCCGTCGTTCATGCAGCCATCCATCATCGCCCCCGACATCCGTGACCTCGGCACCTTCTCGGTGCGCCGCCTGTTGCCCGGCCGCGGCCGGCGGACCGTCGGGCCGTTCATTTTCTGGGACCACTTCGGGCCGGTGACCCTGCCGCCCGGGACCGGCGTGGACGTGCGCCCGCACCCGCACATCGGCCTGGCCACCGTCACCTACCTGTTCGAAGGCGAGATCATGCATCGCGACAGCCTCGGCTGCGTGCAGGCGATCCGCCCCGGTGCCGTCAACTGGATGACGGCCGGGCGGGGCATCGTGCACTCCGAACGCACGGCGGACGACAAGCGCGCGCAGGCCAAGCGCCTGCATGGCCTGCAAATCTGGCTGGCGTTGCCCGACGAACAGGAGGACGCCGCGCCGGCATTCCGCCACTATCCCTCGGGCTCTTTGCCGCTGTTCGAGCACGAGGGCGTCATGATGACCCTGATCGCGGGCAACGCGCTCGGCGAGGCGTCGCCGGTGCAGGTGCTCTCGCCCCTGTTTTACCTCGAGGCGCGGTTGCAGGCCGGGCAGTCGTTCCAGCTACCCGACGAGTATCCCGAGCGCGCCGTGTACGTCGCGCAGGGCGCGGTCACGGCCGACGGCACGCCGGTGGATAGCTACCACATGGCCCTGTTCGAGCCGGGCGGCACGCCGGTCATCGAGGCGCCCGAGGGCGCGCGCCTGGCCGTGCTGGGCGGCGAGCCGGTCGGGGAGCGCCACATCTGGTGGAATTTCGTCGCCAGCACCCGCGAGCGCATCCGGGCGGCCGCCGAGGAATGGGCGGGGGGCGGTTTCGAGCGCGTGCCGGGCGACGACGAGTTCATTCCACTGCCCGACGAACTGCCCTGGCAGGACTGAACGGTGGCAGCGCTGGCGTCGAGCAGGGTGTGCTGCCCCTACTGCGGGGAGCCGCTGGAATTGCTGATCGACTGCTCGGTGGCGGAGCAGCGCTACATCGAGGACTGCCAGGTGTGCTGCCGCCCGATGCAGGTGCACTGCGAGGCCGCCGATGCCGGGCAGCCGAGCGTGCGCGTGCTACGGGAGGATGAGGTTGCGTGACCGTCTGGTCCTCTGGGCGCGGCGGCTGACGGGCCGCGTCCCGGGCTGGCGCTATCGCGGCCAGTCGCGGCCTCCGTTCGCGGCGGAGCCGGGCCCGGGGCAGGAATCGGTGTGGGACTACCCGCGCCCGCCGTGCCTGGCGCCGGACGAGCGCCGCGTCGAGGTGCGCGCCGCGGGCGCCGTGCTCGCCCGCACCCACCGCGCCATCCGGGTCCTCGAGACCGCCAGTCCACCGACGTTCTACATCCCGCCGGACGACGTGGATATGCAGCGTTTGCAAGTGGTTCCGGGCGCATCCTTTTGCGAGTGGAAGGGCGCGGCCACCTACTGGGGCCTGCGCGACGATCCGGACGCCGGCTTCGTGGGCTGGAGCTACGAACACCCGCTGCCGGCGTTTGCCGCCATCCGCGGTCACCTGGCGTTCTATCCCGACCGCCTGGAGTGCCGCGTGAACGGTGAGATCGCACGCGGGCAGGGCGGGCGTTTCTATGGCGGGTGGATCACCTCCGAGGTGGTGGGGCCGTTCAAGGGTGAGCCGGGCACCGGCGACTGGTAACGACGACGGCCGCCGCGACCGGCCCGGGTTGCCCTCGTCCGCGGCGTGAAGGCCGCGCCCGGGCGATGTAAGATGCGTTGCGAGATAGCGGTCCCTGACAGCAGGCGATCGGCCCGCACCCCGGAGGAACACGCAGCATGCTGATCAAGCGCAGCCCCTCAATCCAGCCTTCTGAAATCACGCCGGAGTCCGTCTATCTCCGGCGGCGCGAGTTCCTGCGCGCGGCCGGCATCGCGGCCGGCGCCATCGGCAGCCAGGCTACGTGGGCGCGGGTGCTGGCGGACTCCGAGCAGGCCACCGGCCCGCGCCTGCCCGATGTCAGGCCGGGGCCGTTCAGCACCGAGCAGGCGCCGAATTCCTGGGAAGACATCACCACCTACAACAATTTCTACGAATTCGGCACCGCCAAGGAGGACCCGGCCCGCTACGCCGGGGCGCTGGTGACCCGGCCGTGGACGGTGACGGTGGCCGGCGAGTGCGACCGGCCGGGGTCGTACGCCTTCGAGGACCTGGTGCGCCCGCACGCGCTGGAGGAGCGCGTGTACCGGCTGCGTTGCGTGGAGGCCTGGTCGATGGTGGTGCCCTGGGTGGGCGTGCCGCTGGCCGAGATGCTCAAGCGCTTCGAGCCCAACTCGCAGGCCCGCTACGTGCGTTTCCGGACCCTGCTCGACCCCGGGCAGATGCGCGGGCAGCGGCGCCGGGTGCTGGACTGGCCGTACGTGGAGGGGCTGCGGATGGACGAGGCCATGCACCCGCTGACGCTGATGGCGGTGGGCGTCTACGGGCGGGAGCTGCCGAACCAGAACGGCGCGCCGCTGCGGCTGGTGGTGCCGTGGAAGTACGGCTTCAAGAGCATCAAGTCCATCGTGTCCATCGAGTTCGTCAGGGAGCAGCCGCGGACCTCGTGGGAGCTGGCCGCGCCGCACGAATACGGCTTCTACGCCAACGTCAACCCGCAGGTGGACCATCCGCGCTGGAGCCAGGCGCGCGAGCGTGCCATCGGCGCCGGGCTGTTCGCGCCCAAGCAGCCCACGCTGATGTTCAACGGCTACGCGGACCAGGTCGGGGACCTCTACGCCGGCCTCGACCTGCGCGTCAACTTCTAGGCCATGCGGCCGGGCTCGCGGGCCTTCATCCGCCGGGTGAAGGTCATCCTGTGGCCGTTGTGCCTCGCGCCGCTGGCGCTGCTGGTGGCCGGCGCGCTGGGTCTCGCCGGCCAGGGCCTGGGCGCCAACCCGGTGGAAACCATCCTGCACACCCTGGGCAAGTGGGGGCTGAAGTTCCTGCTGCTGACCCTGGCCGTGACGCCGCTCAGCCGGTGGACGGGCTGGACGTGGCTGATTGCGTACCGGCGCCTGCTGGGCCTGTTCGCGTTTTTCTACGTGAGCCTGCACCTCACGACCTATCTGGTGCTCGACCAGTGGCTGGCGTGGCCGGCCATCGTCGAGGACGTGCTGGAGCGGCCCTACATCACCCTCGGCATGGCGGCGGTGCTGTTGCTGGTGCCGCTGGCCGCCACCTCCACCCGCGCCATGATGCGCCGCCTGGGGCAACGCTGGCGGCGCCTGCACCGGCTGATCTACCCGGCGGCCATCCTCGGCGTTTGGCATTTCTGGTGGCAGGTCAAGCAGGACATCCTGGAGCCGCTGGTGTACGCCGTGATCCTCGGTGTGCTGCTGGGCGCGCGGTTGTGGTGGTTCCGCCAGCGGCGGACGGCGCGCCGGGCGCCTGTCGCCGGGCGCCCGCCTGATTTAAGATAATGCGCCCGGCCGGGCGGTGGGCATTGCTATCGAAAAACCCGGCCGGCCACCGTTCGAAAAAAGGTCGAATCGAGATGAGTAACGCTGCCTGGCAAAGCCGAAAAGAGCAGGCCTTCGCACGTGGCATGGCCAACATGCTGCCGATTTACGTGCAACGCGCCAGCAATGCCGAGGTCTGGGACATCGAGGGACGCCGCTTCCTGGATTTCGGCAGCGGCATCGCGGTGCTCAACACCGGCCACAGCCATCCTCGCATCGTGGCGGCCGTGCGCGACCAGGTGGAGGCCTTCAGCCACACCTGCATCATGGTCTCGCCCTACACCACGGCCATCGAGCTGGCGGAGCGGCTCAACGCCGTGGTGCCCATCGAGGACGCCCGCACCATTTTCGTGTCGACGGGCGCCGAGGCGGTGGAGAACGCCATCAAGATCGCCCGCGCGGCCACCGGACGCCCGGGGGTCATCGCCTTCAGCGGTGGCTTTCACGGCCGCACCAACCTGTGCATGGGCCTGACCGGCAAGGTGGTGCCATACAAGAAAGGGTTCGGGCCCTTCACGCCGGAGATCTACCATGCCCCGTTCCCGGCCGATTACCTCGGGTTCAGCGCCGGGGACGCGCTCGCGGCGCTGGATGAGCTGTTCAAGTCGGACATCGAGCCGGACCGGGTGGCGGCCATGATCATCGAGCCCATCCAGGGCGAAGGGGGGTTCTACCCGGTGCCCGACGGTTTCCTGGGGCAACTGCGCGAGATCTGCGACCGGCACGGCATCGTGTTCGTGGTCGACGAGATCCAGACCGGTTTCGCGCGCACCGGGCGCATGTTCGCCTGCCAGTACGAGGCGCTGGAACCGGACATCCTGACGCTGGCCAAGGGCATCGCGGGGGGCTACCCGCTGGCCGCGGTGGTGGGCAAGCGCTCGGTCATGGATGCACCCGACCCGGGCGGCCTGGGCGGCACCTACGCCGGCTCGCCGCTGGGTTGCGCAGCGGGACTGGCGGTGCTGGACATCATCGAGCAGGAGCAGTTGTGCGAGCGCGCGCTGGAGCTCGGCAGCCGCATCCGCGTGGCGCTGCAGGAACTGGATGCACGGCACCCCGGGCGCATCGGCGACATTCGCGGGCGGGGCGCCATGGTGGCCATGGAGCTCGTGGAGGAGGGCGACGTGGGGCGCCCGGACGCGGCGCTGGCCAAGGCGCTGGTCGCCGCCGCGGGCGAGGCCGGCCTGTTGCTGCTGTCCTGCGGCGTGCGCGGCAACGTGATCCGCCTGCTGGTGCCGCTGACCATCCCGTTCGAGCATCTCGACGAGGGCCTGCAGATTCTGCGCGGGGTGTTCGACGCCTGCGTCGCGGCGGGAGACTGAAGAGGAACGAGAATGCCTGTCATCAGGAAAACACTGAAATTCGTGGCGTGGTCGCTGGCCGTCGTGCTGCTGGCGGGTGGGCTGCTGGTCGCGCACACCTGGTACTTCAAGCCGCTGACCATCGACCTGTTTTTTGCCCGCACGTTTCTGCAGGTTGCCGTGGAGAGCCCGGAAATGCTGAGTTCCATCCGGATCCTCGAGCCCCTGGGCATCAAGGGCCACAACGCCCGGCTGGACGACGAGAGCATGGCCGCTGGCGACCGCTTCCTGGCGCGGATGAAGGCGGCGGCCGAGACGCTGAAGGCCTACGAGGACGACAGCCTGAGCGAGGCCGACCGCATGTCGAAGCGGATCGCGGGCGGATTCCTGGGAAAACTGCTCGAGGCCGAGAAGTTCCGCTTCCACAATTATCCCGTTAACCAGTTATTCGGGGTCCAGAGCAATTTTCCCAGCTTCATGGAGTCCACCCACCAGGTGCACAGCGTCCGGGATGCCGAGCACTACGTGGCCCGCCTGGCCGCGGTCGGGACCAAGTTCGACCAGGTGCTCGAGGGCTTGCGCCACCGCGAGTCGCTGGGAATCCTGCCGCCGCAGTTCGTGGTGACCAAGGTGCTGGAGGAGATGCGCGCCTTCGTCGCGACGCCCGCCGAGGAGGGCCTGCTGATGGTGGCGCTGGGCGAGAAGATGCAGGCGGCCGACCTGCCGGAGGCCGAGCAGCAGCGCATCGCCCGCCAGGCGCGCGAGCAGGTCGAACAGGTCGTCTACCCCGCATACGGGCGCCTCATCGCCTACTTCGAGGCGCTCGATCCCAAGGTCGAGCACAATTACGGCGTCTGGAACCTGCCCGATGGCGAGCAATACTACAATCTCGCCATCCAGCTGATGACCACCACGGACTACAGCGCCGAGGAAATCCATCGTTTCGGCCTGGCGGAGGTCGACCGCATCCAGGCCGAGATCATCGAGATCCTGGCCGGGGAGGGTTGGGACACCAGCGCCGGCTTCACTGCCGCCATGCAGGCGCTATCCGAGCGGCCGGAATTCTATTATTCGGACAGCGACGAGGGCCGCGAGGCCATCCTGGCCGACTACCAGGCGATGATCGACGAGATCTCCGAGGGCCTGGAGCCGTATTTCGACGTGCGTCATGAATCGCCGGTGGAGGTCAGACGCATCCCCGCGTTCAAGGAAAAGACCTCGCCGGGCGCGTATTACCAGCGGCCGGCCTTCGACGGCTCGCGGCCGGGCGTGTTCTATGCCAACCTGTACGACATCAAGGCCACGCCCAGGTACAGCATGCGCACGCTGGCCTACCACGAGGCGGTGCCGGGGCATCACTTCCAGCTGGCCATCCAGCAGCAGCAGGAGGACCTGCCGTTCTTTCGCCGCATGCTGCCCATTCCGGCCTATTCGGAGGGCTGGGCGCTGTATGCGGAACGCCTGGCCTGGGAACTGGGTTTCCAGCAAGACCCCTACGACAACATCGGCCGTCTCAATGACGAACTGTTCCGGGCCGTGCGCCTGGTGGTCGACACCGGCATCCATGCCATGCGCTGGAGCCGGGAGGAGGCGATCGACTACATGATGCGCAACACCGCCACCGCGGAAAGCGAAGCGGTGGCCGAGATCGAGCGCTATTTCGTCATGCCCGGCCAGGCGCTCGCCTACAAGCTGGGCATGGCCCGCATCCTCGAGCTGCGCGAGCTGGCGCAGGCCGAGCTGGGCGAGGATTTCGATATCCGGGCGTTCCACAACGTCGTGCTCACCAATGGCTCGCTGCCCCTGGACCTCCTCGAGGACCTCGTGCGCCGGCACATCGAGGACGTGCGGGCCGCCAGCGGTTAATCGCCGCGCGCGCTCAGCCACGGCGGACATGGACAGCGGCAGGGCCGTGCTGACACGCGTGCTCCCGGCCATCGCGGCGCTGGCGCTGTGGATGCCGAGCCCGGCTGCCGGCCAGGCCCCGGGCGAGGTCGACGTCCCCTCCGTGGACTGGTACTACGCCTCGGTGTTCGGCACCGGCGTGTACCGGGCCGGCGAGCGCTCGGTCACCGTGCTGCGGGCGCCGGTGGCATGGCGGCTGCCGGTCGGTGAACGACGCGACTGGTCGGCCCGCCTGCTGCTGCCGGTGTCCATTGGCTGGGTCGATTTCGGCCTCGAGAGCGTCATCGAGGAGCCGCTCGATTCCGTTTCCATGCTGATCTTCACCCCCGGCGTGGAGTTCGAGCTGCCGCTGGCCCGTGACTGGACCCTCAAGCCATACCTCAACGCAGGGGGCGGCGTGGAGTTCCAGGGCGACGACAGCGCCTGGATCTACGCCGCCGGGCTGCGGGCGCGGCGTGCGCTGCCCTGCGATGCCGGTGAATGCACGTTTGGCGCGTCACTGACCTGGGCGGCGTACCATTCCAGCCATTACGGCCGCGATGACCTGACCCAGCTGAGCCTGGGCCTGGACCTCGTTGGCCGGCGCGGGCCCCGTTGGGGCGGGCAGCAATTTCGGCTCGGCGCGTTCGTGGTGTACCGCAACTACCTCGAGGCCCTCGATTTCGTTTTCGACCCATTGGGCATCGAACCGCTGGACAGCGAGTGGGAGCTGGGTGTGACCCTCAATCCCGAACGGGAACTGAAAATCCTGGGCCTGGGAATCCAGCGCCTGGGCCTGGGCTACCGGCGTGGCAAGGGCCTGCGGGGCCTGCACCTGGTGACCCAGTTCCCGTTTTGATCACGGCGCGGGGTCCGCGCTAAGGTAGCGGCTGGCAGCCGCACACGGCGAGAACACATGGAATACCTGTCATTTCGCAACGGCGACCGCATGCCCGCGGTGGGGCTGGGCACCTGGAAGGCCGGGCCAGACGAGGTCTACGGGGCGGTGCGCGAAGCCATCCGGGCCGGTTTCCGGCACATCGACTGCGCGCCCATCTACGACAACGAGCCGGCCGTCGGCGCAGCGCTCAGCGATGCGATCGGCGCGGGCGAGGTCCGTCGTGATCAGCTGTGGATCACCTCCAAGCTGTGGAACAGCGACCACCATCGGGACCGGGTGCAGCCCGCGCTGGAAAGCAGCCTGCGCGACCTCGGGCTGGAGTACCTGGATCTGTTTCTCGTCCACTGGCCGGTGGCGCTACGCGCGGGGGTCGGCTTTCCCACCCACGCCGACGACTTTCTCAGCGAGGCGCAGGCGCCCCGCGGCGAGACCTGGCAGGGCATGGAACACTGCGCCCGTATCGGCCTGGCGCGTCACATCGGCGTATCCAACTTCAGTGTCACCAAGCTCGCCGCACTGATGGCAGCTTGCGAGATCGCGCCGGAGGTCAACCAGGTGGAGGCGCACCCCTACCTGCAACAGGACTCATTGCTGGATTACTGTCGCGCGCACGGCATCCACCTGACGGCTTTCTCGCCACTGGGCTCGCCGGACCGCAGCCCGGCAACCAAGGGCGCGGACGAACCCTCGCTGCTGGCCGATCCGGTCATCGCCGCCATTGCTGAACGTCACGGCGTGGGCCCGGCCCGGGTGCTGCTGGCCTGGCATGTCCAGCGCGGCGCCGCGGTCATCCCGAAATCCGTCGACCCGGCGCACCTGCGGGACAACCTGGCCGCCGCCGGGTTGCGCCTGGATACCAGGGACCTGGCGGCGATCGCCGACCTGGATCAAAACTACCGGTTCATCAGGGGCAGCTTCCTGGCCATCGAGGGTTCCCCCCACACTGCGGCCACGCTCTGGGACGATTAGCGGTCCGCCGTGTTCAGGGCGTCGCCGCCAGGCGGTGCTCGATGCGGGTGATGGTCAGCGGGTGGTAGCCACCGCGCGCGGACGCGAAAATCTCGCGGGCAGTGGCCAGGTCTTCGCCGTTCTCCGCCAGCGCCCGGTAGACCGGCTCGATCATCCAGATCCGGCCGATGCGGTGCAGGTAGGCGGTCATCTGCGGATACGCTGCCCGGTAACCGCGTTTCGCGACCTGCGCGAACCACGCGCGGCCGATTTCCGCATTGCGCGTCGCACTCAGACCGAGGTGCGCATCCAGCTCCCCGAGCCGGTCGTGCGCGACATCCGGCGGCAGCGCGTTGATCAGTTGGGTGATGACGTGCGGCCCCCAGCCCGATACCGGCAGCGCGTCGGTGCCGAGTTCGCCGGCCGCCCAGGCGAGCGCCACGGCCGAAGCGCGCTCCAGCCGCTCCGCGCGCGGCACGGGTGCATCGTCGGGCAGGCCCGGCTGATACAGCCACTGCCCGGCCTGTTCCCGGCTGTAGCGCCCGGGATATTTGCTCAGCAGGTGCGCGTCGAGATAGTCCAGGAACTGCTCGGTGGTGATCGACTGCCACGCGAAATGCTCGAAATACTCCGCCAGGAAGCGATCGAACGGCTCGCGTCCGAAGCGGCGCTCGAGGTGCTCGAGCAACATCTGGCCCTTGGTGTAGTGCACCGAGCCCTGCGACTCGTCGGGATCGGCACCCCTCATGTCGGGGGCCAGGGCCTGCATGGCCGGGCTGATGAACTCGAACTGCGCCAGCAGGTCCTGGTAGCGCAGGTATCGTTCCTCGTCCGCGCTCTGGGTGCCGTACAGCAGCTCCATCAGGCGCGCGTCCAGGTAGGAGGTGATGCCCTCGTTGAGCCAGATGTCCCGCCAGGTGGCGTTGGTGACGAGGTTGCCAGACCAGGAGTGGGCCAGTTCGTGGGCAATCAGCGAGACCAGGCTGCGGTCGCCCGCCAGCACCGCGGGGGTGATGAACGACAGGCGGGGGTTTTCCATGCCGCCGTAGGGGAAGCTCGGCGGCAGGATCAGCAGGTCGTAGCGGCCCCAGCGGTATGGCCCGTAAATCGCTGCCGCCTTCTCGAGCATGGCCTGGGTGTCCGCGAACTCCCAGGCCGCGGCCTGCAACACTTCCGGCTCCGCATAGACGCCGGTGTCCGGCCCGATGGCGGCGAAATGCACGTCGCCGACCGCGATGGCGAGCAGGTAGGAAGGGATGGGCTGGGGCATCTCGAAATGGTATTCGCCGTCGCGCTCGGCCGCGGGGTCGTTGTCGGCGCTCATGAGCGCGAGTAGATCCGGCGGCGTGCGGATGTTGGCGGAATAGGTGAAGCGCACCGCGGGGGTGTCCTGCAGCGGCACCCAGCTGCGCGCATGAATCGATTGCGACTGGCTGAACAAGAACGGGCGGCGGCCGCCGGCGGTCAGCTCCGGGGGCAGCCATTGCAGGGCGGTGGCGCCCGGGCTGGTGCGATAGGCGATGCGCACGCGGAAGGGGCCGGGCGGCTCGAAGCCATCCGGCAGGGTGATTTCCAGCGGTTGGCCGAGCATGGGGTCCACCGCCAACAGGCGAAAGGCCGCCGCCTGGGCGGGGCGGGAAGCGTATTCGACCTGCACCCCGTCGATGTGCAGCTCGCGCGTGTCCAGCAGGATCCGGGTGGCGGCGGCATCGAGGCGTTCCATTTCCAGGCTGGCGGTGCCATGCAGCGCCCGGGCCTCGAAATCCACCGTCAGGTCGAGCGCCAGGTGGCGCGTGATGAACTGGCGGCTGTTGGCGAACGAAAAATGATCGTGGGCGCTGTCTGCCGGCCGCTCCGCGCAGGAGACGAGAAGGCAGAACCCGAGGGCCAGGGTGAACACGAGCTTGGGCATGGTTCGGCGGCAGGGATTCAATGGCTGGCTGGCGGTTCGTTTGCAGGCCGCACTTTACCCGTTTTCGGGGCCGATCATCAAACGGGGGGCGTCACGTTCCCAGCCGGGCCACGAGGCGCGGATACCACAGTGCCTGGCCCAACCCGCGCAAGGCCATGAACACCAGCACCGCCCCCCACAGCCCGCCGAGACCCCAGGCTTCGCTCATGGGTTGCAGGATCAACAGGTAGGCGACGAAGGCACAGCCCATGGTGACCATCATTGCCGCGGCGGCGGTGGCACCGATGAACACGCCGTCGAACTGGTAACACCACACCGCCACCACCGGCAACGCGACCACCAGCGGCATGAGGGCGCCCACCTGCATGCGTACCGGCTCGATGTCCGTCAACAGTCGCGTGATGGCCTCCCCGCCGGCTGCGAACAGCAGTGCGTAGGCCAGGCTGGCGATGAACGCCCACCCGCCGGTCAGGCGTACCCAGCGCCGGAAGGCGTTCCGGTTGCCTTCGCCCCAGGCCTTGCCCGCCAGCGCCTCGGCCGCGTGCGCGAAGCCGTCGAGCCCCAGCGCCATCAGCAGCATGTACTGGGTGACCACGTGGCTGGTGGCCATCTCCTCTTCGCCGAGGGCCCCGGCGACCCGCATGATGAGCGCCAGGGCCGTCATCAGGAACACGGTGCGCACGAAGATGAACCCGTTGATTGCCATCAGCCGCCCGAGACGCTGCAGCAGCCAGGTGCCGCGATCGAGTGCGCCCTGCAGCAGGGCCGCCGTGCCGAACAGGCGGAGCATCATGCCGCAACCCCACAGCGCCGCCGCCCACTGGGCGATCAGCGTACCCAGCGCCACACCGGGCACGCCGAGGCCGAGGCCCACCACGAACAGGACATTGAGGGCCGCATTGAGCACGTTCAGCGCCAGTTGCAGCACCAGCACCTCCCGCGCGCGCGCCAGTCCGAACAGGACGCCCGTGATCGCGAACACCAGCAGAGCCGCCGGTGCCGCCCAGATGCGAATCCGGAAATACTCCGTCGTCACCGCGCCGACCGCCTCGGGGGGTGCCATGGCGGCCATGGACAGCGCCAGGATGGGCTCCTGCAGCACCACCAGCAGGCCTCCGAACAGCAGCGTGAGGCCCGCGGCCCGCAGCACCTCCGCGATCAGCGCCGACTCGTCATTGCGGCCCCAGGCCTGCGCCACGAGCCCGGTGGTGCCCATGCGCAGGAAGCCGAACGCCCACAGCAGGTAGGTGAAGATGACGCTGCCGAGCCCGACCGCGGCCAGGTGCACGGCGCTGGGCAGGTGGCCCACGGCCCAGGTGTCGACCAGGCCCACCAGCGGCGCGGACGAGTTGGCGAGGATGGCCGGGCCGGCAATGGCCAGGATGCGCCGGTGCGGCGAAGGCCCCGTGTCGCCGGCGGGGGGCACGGGGGGCGCGTTCGGTACGGATGCGGGCGGCGATACGGACACGGTTCAGTTGTCGGGGTGCGGCGCTGCAGCATACCAGCACGCTGACAAGGAGGGACTTCGGTCCGGCGCATTCATGGCGTTTCCAGCAAATCCCGGATCATGTGCTCGGCCCGCGCCAGGTACGATGCCCCGAACAGGTTCAGGTGGTTCAGCACATGGTACAGGTTGTACAGGGTGCGCCGCCGCTCATAGCCGGGCGCCAGCGGAAAGTGGGCTCGATAGGCGGCCCGGAACCGGTCGCCGAAACCGCCGAACAGCTCGGTCATGGCCAGGTCCGTCTCCCGGTCGCCGTAGTATACGGCCGGGTCGTAGATGACCGGCTCGCCGGACGCCAGGAAGGCCCGGTTTCCGGCCCACAGGTCCCCGTGAAGTAGCGAAGGCGCCGGCTGGTGGCCCGCCAGCAGGTCCGGCAGCGCGGCCAGCAGGCGCCCGCCCAGCGACTGCAAGCGGCCGCCGTAACCGTTGCGGGCGGCCAGCTCCAATTGGTGTTGCAAGCGCTGCTGGCGCCAGAACCGCAGCCAGTCGGAATCGGGGCGATTGGGCTGGGCGGTGGTGCCGATGGTGTTGTCGGTTTGCCATCCGTGGCGATCCGCCGTGCAGCGATGCATCCGCGCCAGCCCGGCGCCGAGGGCCGCTTCGTCACCGGCGGGCTGCAGCGCCAGGAACTCCAGTACCAGCCAGCTGGCCGCGTCGTCCTGGCCATCACAGATGGGCCGGGGCACGCGCAGCGTATGGCTGTCCGCGAGTTCCCGCAGGCCCCGTGCCTCGGCGGCGAACATCGTGGCCCACCGGGCCTCGTTCCATTTCACGAACAGGCGTTGTCCGCCGTGGCGCAGCACGGCGGCCCGGTTGATGTCGCCACCGGCCACCGGCCGCAGATCACCGATCCGCGCGGAGTTGCCGGTGGCTGCCCGAATGGACGCCTCGAGCGAAGCGAGCGTGCCGCGCGTGAGCGGATTCACGGCCGGCACGCGCCGCAGCATGCGCAATCGTTGATTTGACTCATCTCGGCCACACTCTTTGCTTGATTAATCCGCACGCGGGATGCTGAAATTGTTATATTGGCATTGTTGCTCCGCACCCCGCCAGCGGCCGTGCCGCAGGGTGTGCCGGGGCATTCGACCGGGCATGCGCTCCGCGGCGCGGGCCGTGACAGGAAGACAAGGGAGATCACGATGAGAATTTCGATGCGGTTGGTGATGTGTGCCGCGCTGGTGGCGCTGGTAACGGGCTGTGCCTCGACCGGCGGTGGATGGCATGACGACTGGAAGGGCTGTGCCGTGACCGGCGCGGCAGCCGGCGCGGCAGCCGGCGCGATTGAGGACAGCGATGCCGCGGTCGGCGGCGCCGTCGTGGGTGCCGCCATCGGCGCCATCGTCTGTGCTGTCCGGGGTGGTGACGAGGACGGCGACGGGGTGCGCGATGACGACGACCAGTGCCCCGGCACGCCACCCGATACCCCGGTGGACGCATTTGGCTGTGAATTCGACGCGGATGGCGACGGCGTCGTGGATCGGCTGGACCAGTGTCCGGACACGCCGGCGGGTGCCCGCGTGGACGAGCGCGGCTGCGAACTGGACAGCGATGGAGACGGCGTGGTCGACAGCAAGGACCGGTGCCCGGCAACCCCGGCCGGTGAGCCGGTCGATGAGTTCGGCTGCGAATTCGACGGGGACGGTGACGGCGTGGTAGACGGCCGTGACCAATGCCCCGACACGAAGCCGGGCACGCCGGTCGACAACAATGGTTGTGACCTGCTTGCGCGTTACCGGATGGAAGGCATCCGCTTCGAGTTCGATTCCGCCGAGCTGACCGCAGACTCGCAGGCTGCCCTGGCAGATGCCCTGCAGATTCTCCAGCGCCACCCCGACCTGGTGGTCGAGATTGCCGGACACACGGACAGCATGGGGGCCGAGTCTTACAACCAGGGGCTTTCCGAGCGGCGCGCCAATGCCGTGCGGGATTACCTGGCGGCGAACGGCGCCAATGCCGCGAACCTCTCGGCCAAGGGTTATGGCGAATCCGAGCCGGTGGCCGACAATGCGACCGAGGAAGGACGCGCCGCCAATCGGCGGGTTGAATTGCGGCACGGCGAATAGCGCCAGGATGCGCCGGTGCCGGCCGCTGGCCGGCGCCGGCCCTGCGCCCGGATGGCCGCGGAAGGCCTGCGGCCCGGGTCGCCGGCACCGACTGGCCGGCGGGGAGACCAACAGGAGGATGTCTTCATGAACCTGCTCATCGTAGGTGTAGTGCTTTTCAGCGTCGCCCATTTCGTGCCGGCGGTGGCCACCGGGTTCCGGTCCGGATTGGTGAATTCGCTTGGCGAGTATGGGTTCAAGGCGCTATTGGGCCTGTTCATGCTGGCCGCCGTCGTGCTGATGGTGATGGGCTGGAAAGGCGCTTCCGAGGCCATGCTGTACCAGGCGCCGGCGTGGGGCGACAAGGCCACGTTGCTGTCCATGCTGATCGTGTCCGCGCTGTTCTTCGCGCCCTACATCGAGAACAACATCCGTCGCCGCATTCGCCACCCGCAGCTGGTCGGCGTGATCCTGTTTGGGGCGGGCCACCTGCTGGCGTCCGGCAGCACCCGCGGCGTGGTGCTGTTCGGCGGCTTCACGCTGTGGGCCATCATCGAAATCGTCCTGCTCAACCGGCGCGACGGCGCCTGGGAGCGCCCGGCGGCGGTGGGTCACAAAGGCGACTTCAAGCTGCTGTTGACCGGCCTGGGCTTTTTTCTCATCTTCCTGTTCACCCACGAGAACCTGTTCGGCGTTTCACCCGTCCCCGGCTGAGCCGGGATGAGCTGAGGCCATGAATACCGTACTCGTCACCGGTGCCAACCGCGGCATCGGGCTGGAGCTTTGCCGCCAGTTGCAGGCGCGCGGCGAGTCCGTGATTGCGGCATGTCGCCGTCCTTCTGCCGACCTCGAGGCCCTGGGGGTGTCGATCATCGACGGCGTGGACGTGAGCGAGGCGGCCGGCGCGGCCCGGCTTGCCGGGCGGCTGGAGCCAGACCGGATCGACTGGCTGATCAATAACGCCGGCATCCTCGAGCGCGACGCCCTGGAGGGGCTGGATTTCGGCGCTGCCGAGCGCCAATTCCGGGTCAATGCCCTGGGCCCGCTGCGCGTCACCCGGGCGCTGCTCGACCGGCTGGGTCCGGGCTCGAAAGTCGGCATCGTGACCAGCCGCATGGGATCCATCGGCGACAACACGTCCGGGGGCTATTACGGCTACCGCATGTCGAAGGCAGCGGTCAACATCGCCGGCGTCAGCCTGGCCGTCGATTTACGGGAGCGTGGGATCGCGGTGGGCTTGCTGCACCCCGGCATGGTGGCGACGGACATGACGGGCGGGCAGGGGGTGCCGGTCGCCCACGCCGCTGCGGGCCTGATCGCGCGCATGGACGGCCTCGAAGCGGAGAATTCGGGGTGCTTCTGGCATGCGGAGGGCGAAATTCTGCCGTGGTGAATCGCCCCCGGGCGATCCCGTCTACTCCAGCACTTCCAGCAGGCCCTTGAGCACGATATCGGTGTAGCTGACCAGGCCGACGATGCGGCCGTTCTCCAGCACCGGCGCGCGCGACAGGCCGAAGCGGTCGAACAGCCGCGTGCAGTAGCGGATGTCCATGTCGGGGTCGACCGCCAGCACCGGTTTCGACATGATCTCGTAGATATTGACCCGATCCGGAGAGAGGTCCCGGCCGAGCACCTGCCGCGCGAGGTCGCGGAACATCACCACTCCGTATTCATCGTCGTCATCCCGCTTGTCCACGATCAGGGTCCGGGTTTCGGGATACTTCATCTGTTTCAGGGCGTCGGCCACGGTCAGCATGCCGTCGACCACGTCCACCTCGGTCTTCATGACCTGCCGAACGCGGGTGATGGGTGCGGGTCCGTTCATAACCTTTCCTCCACGACTTCCGTCAGCGCGGCGATCTGGTGCCGGACACCGATGGCGTCCTCCACGTCGAGCTGGAACGCGATGCCGGTGCCGGGCCGTTCGTCGAACTCGCCGGCCTGGGCCACGGTTTCCAGGATCTGCCGGCTGAGGTGTTCCTCGGCCAGCAGCAGGATGACGTCCACCTGGCTGTCGACGCTCAGGCCGAGAAAGGTCTTGGCCGGAACCACGCCTTCGCCGCGTGCCTGGTTGAGCACGGTGCAGCCGGTCGCGCCGGCTTCGCGTGCTGCATCGAGGACGTCCCGCGTGCGGTTGTCCTCGACCATGATGATGATGAGTTTGAAATGCATGTCAATTCCCCGTTGCTGAGATATTGTCCTTGCGCGCAGCCTGGCGTGCAACGCGCCGCGATTGCCATTCGCCGAGCTGGGCGTAACCCATGACCGCGATGATGGGAAACAGGCTGGCGAACGCGATCAGTCCGAAGCCGTCGAGCAGTGGGCTGCGCCCGGGTATGGTCTCGGCCAGGCCGAGGCCGAGGGCCGCCACCAGGGGCACCGTCACCGTCGAGGTGGTTACGCCGCCGGAATCGTAGGCCAGCGGAATGATCATCCGCGGCGCCAGCGCGGTCTGTACGATCACGATCACGTACCCCGTGATGATGTACCAGTGCAGCGGTGTGCCGGTAACGATCCGGAACACGCCCAGGGCAACCCCGGCGGCGACGCCGAGCGCCACCGCAACCCGCAGGCCGCGCGCGGTGATGGTGCCGCCCGAGACCTGTGCGGCCTTGATCGCCACCGCGATCAGGGGCGGCTCCGCCACCGTGGTGGCAAAGCCGATCAGGCCGGCAAACAGGTAGACCCACAGGTAGTCTGTCCAGTGCGCGGCGACGGCCACGGGCCCGCCCTCGCCATAGATGAATTCGGGCGCCGTCAACTGCTCCGCCATCAGCCGCCCGAGCGGGAAGAGGGCCATCTCCAGGCCCTGCAGGAACAGCGCCAGGCCGAACAGCACGAACACCAGCCCGATCCCGACCCGCACCGGGTCGCTGACCGGGCGCCGCAGCACCAGCACCTGGAAGCCGATCAGGATCACCGCGATTGGCAGCACGTCGCGCAGCATGACCAGCAAGGTGACACCGAATGCCGCCACGCCGTCCATCAGAACATCATCCCGTAGGCCATGACAAACATGATGGGCGTCAGCGCTGCGAACGCGATCAGTCCGAAGCCGTCGATCAGCGGGTCGCGCCCGTGGATCGTGCTGGCCAGGCCGATGCCCAGGGCGGCCACCAGCGGCACGGTCACGGTGGAGGTGGTGACGCCCCCGGAATCATAGGCGATGCCGATGATTTCCGGCGGTGCGAACGCCGTCATGACGACCACGCAGAGGTAGCCGCCGATGATCAGGTACTGCACCGGCCAGCCCTTGAGGATCCTGAATACGCCAACCACCAGGGCGACGCCCACGGCGAAGGCCACGGTGAGCCGCAGGCCGACCGCATAACCCGTTCGGGCGGCCTCGGTGTCCTGGATGATGCGTCCGCCGGCCGCCACTTCGGAGGCCTCCTCGGCGATGGCGATCAGGGCCGGTTCGGCCACCGTGGTGCCGAAGCCGAGGGTGAACGCAAACAGCAACAGCAACCACAGGTTGCCGCGCCGCACGAAGCGGTAGGCCATTTCCTCGCCCAGTGGAAACAGGGCCATTTGCAGGCCCCGCACGAACAGCGCGAGGCCCGCGACCACCATCAGTGCGCCGGCCAGGATGGTGCCCAGGTCGGGAATGGGCTCCCGCAGCACGACGGCCTGGAAAAACGTGATGACCAGCACGATGGGCAGCAGCGCGAGCGCGCTCTCGCGCAACGAGCCGAGGCTCCGGCGCGCGATGCGCTTGATGGTCGCCAGCCGGGAGGGCTTGACCGGATGCTTCACCAGGGGGTTGTCGCGGGGGTGCATGGCGGCTGACTCGAACCTCGCTCTAGGGGCTGCCGGCTGTCATTTTCGCAGCTCGGGCTGGCGGGTCGCATCCGTGAAACCCCGCATGGGTTGGGCCGCGCCCGGCTTCACAGGTAACCTGCCGCCCGGGCGCACTCGACGGCCGCGCCCAGGCGTGCGGGGTCTGCAGGATCGGGTTGCCCGTCCCGGTCGGATACCGCCGCGCGCAGGGCCTCCTCCAGGCCGCCGGCAAGCCGCGCCATTGGGGGTGTCAACAAGGCGCGCGCTGCTTCCAGGGCGGTGTCCGTGCGGCCTTCCCGGTAGTCCATGGCCATTGACTGCAACAGCGCCAGCCACTTGAACGGGTACCGCGGTGCGCGTTCCTCCCATAGCGCCAGCGCCTGTTCGGCCAGCTGGCGGGCCGCCCCGAAATCGTCGTGCCGCCATGCCAGCCAGGACTCGCAGGCCGCGAGCACGGCAAGGTATTCCGCCATCCGCAGCGAATCACACAGCGCCCGGGCCTCGGGCAGCAGGGCCTCGACCGCGTGCTCCTGCCCCGCGCGGCGTTGCAGGACCACCAGGTAAGTCAGGCAACGGGCCTGCAGGGTTCGGTCACCACAGCGCCGTGCCAATTCCAGCGAGCGTGTGAACAGTTCCAGGGCTTCCGCGAGCTGGTTGCGGAGCAGGTGGATGAAACCCGTGCCGAACAGGCCATCGGCATGGTCGAGGATCTGGGTGCTGGCCTGGGCGGCGCGCAGGGCCTGTTGGGACGCTTCCAGGGTGCGCTCGGAGGGCGCGAAGCGGTCCAGCCGGTTGCCCAGACCCGTCTTGGCGCCGTAATAGCGGTATTTCTGCGTATCGTTCGCGTGGCGCTCCACGATGGCCTCGGCATCCTGCACGATCGCCTGCATGCCGTCCGTGTCGCCTTGCCAGTACAGCAGCCACAGGCGGCTGACCTGAATGGCGATCCATTCGTGCAGGACCGCAGTGTCACCGGAATCGCGAGCCTCCCCCAACAGCGCCGCGGCCTGCTCGAGTCGCTCCATCGCTTGGCCGTGCTCATGTTCCCGTTCATGCGTGGTGGCGACCTTGCGCAGAAGCCGCGCCCGAGCGATGCCGTCGTCATCGGCGGTCAGGCGCAGCGCGCGTTCCAGCTTGCCGCGGGCCGGCTCGAAGGCGCCGTCCAGCAGCAGCACTTCGCCGAGCGCGGTGAGGATGCCGGCCTGCCCTGGCTGCGGGCTCGTGGGGGCGGTTTCGGTGCCGTCTGGGGCTTGCAGCAACTCGAGGGCCTGCTCGAAGTGTGCAATGGCTTCCGCGTTGGCGAAGGCGCGCCGGGCTTCCTGGCCGGCCAGCACCCGGAATTCGATGGCTCGCTCGGTGATGCCCGCCTCGGCGAAATGCCTGGCCAGGTGTACGGCGAGCGGACCCGGTTCGGAGCCGAACAGCGCCTCCATCGCGAGCCCGTCGCCAGTACCCCGTCGCGCCCGCATCTTGCCCGCCGCCTGCGCGCCGAGGCGGGTAAGGACGGCTGCGCCCGGCACGAAGATGTCGATCAGGTCAGGGCCGTGTTCCTGCAGGATGCGCGCCGTGGCGGCGAAGAATCGCGGCGAACCCCTGCGCGCCGGGGCCTCGTCGGCAGCCGCCTCTGCACTGCCCGTGAGGTGACCCATGATCTCCCGGAACGGCAGGTAGGGGTCGACGGTGCCGGTTTGCGGGTTGCAGTCGCCGACGGCGAAAACGATATCCGGGTGCGTCCCCTGCAAGCGTCGCGTGAACTCCCCGAGCAGGCTGGATTTCCCGGCACCCGGCTCGCCGGTGACGAAACAGACGCCGCCCCCTTTCGCGAGGGCCTGGTCGAGGTAGCCGTTCAGGCGCGCCATTTCGGGCTCGCGGCCGACGAAACCGAGCTGTCTGGGGGTGTCGCGCATCCGCAGAAGCTTAGCAGGGAATGTCCCGGCGTTGGTGCCAGCCGGCCGCACAAACGGGTCCTGCTGGGCCGCGCGCCGATGTATCATGCGCCGACACGCATCCATTCACATCCACCAGGAGGGTTACCGCCATGTTCTATCGCTTCTTGCTCGCGGCATCGGCCGCCGTGTTCCTGCCCTTCAGCCTTGGCGCGCAGGAGGCAGGGGAGGCCGCCGACATCTGCCCCCGCATCCAGGCCTCGACCGTGTTCGTGGACGACAAGACCGGCAGCCGCAAGCGCGGCAGCGCCGACCGGATCAGCGAAACGCACAAGACGGCCGAGCGCCAGGGCTGGGATTTCAAGGACCTGGAGATTTACATCGAGGACGGCGATCTGCAGGGCTTTTTCATCACCTATACGCGCCCGCATCCCTGCAACGCGGGGCAGGCGCCGTCCACGCCCTAAAATATGCTCTTTTAATTACGAATAATAGTTCATCTATTATCAGGGATAATTTATGTCATAATCAGGCTGATCAGTAAGTTAAAAAACATGATTCACTATATTTTTTTACTTGCTGATTTTAGGGGAGTTTGTTCGGCAAAGCAGATGGGCCCGCACGCTCGGCGGGGCAAGGAAGACGGCCGGACAGACCAAGGACAGGAAGTTGGGAGGGAGGGATCCTCATGGCCAACCTCGAGCGCACGACCCGACAGCGCGGCGCCCGCCTCGCGGGGATACTGTTTTGCCTTCTGATCATTCTGCCGCCGGTGGCCCATGGGCAGGCCGGTGGCAGCCGGGAGCTCGCCGGCATCGCCAGCGTGGTGATTTTCGACGATTTCGATGCCGGGTACTCGGAGTTGCGTTACTACCTTGTCGACCAGGCGACCCACCGCGAGACCCGCCTGTTTTTTACCGCCGATCAGGCGCCGGACGGGTTCGAGACCGGTCGGCCGTTTCGCGTCGTCGGCCGGGACCGGCCGGGCGGGCTGCAGGTCGATAGCGTTGCGCCGCTGGATGGGGACGGCGGCGGGGCAGGGGCGCCCGAATCCGGCAGCGCGCCGGTCGCGAGCCCGGAGACCCGCAACGTGTTGACCCTGCTGGTGGATTTCAACGACGCCAACGTCGATGGGTTCAAGGCCGATGGCGTGACGCCCATGAAGTATGGCATCAGCCTGCAGGAAGCCAAGGACCGCATGTACAACCAGGCCAAATCGGTGGCCGGGTTGTTCTACAACGCCTCGCTCGGCACCCTCACCATCCCGGATGACCCCGACAACGACGGCGTGCAAGACGTGTTCGGGCCGTACCAGATCGATGACAGCTACATTGGCGGCGACTCCTCGCAATGCTCACCCTCGACCTGGGTCAACCTGGCCTCGGCCGCCTGGGAAGCGGCGAACCCCGGCAAGGACATCAGCCTGTACCGGCACCGCCTGTTGATCGTGCCCAACTACTGGGACTGGTCCAACCGCCATTGCGGTTGGGGCGGCGTTGCGCAGGTCGGCTGCGGAACGTGGTGCTGGGCCATCGGGGCCGATGGCGACACCATCTTCCACGGCGTGCTGATCCACGAACTGGGGCACAACCTGGGCTTCAACCATGCGCAGACCGACACGGACAACNNGACCGACACCGACAACAACGGCAGCACCAACGTGGCCTATGGGGACGGCTCGGACATGATGGGCGTGAGCCGCAGCTGGATGAAATTCAACGCGCCGCACGCCGAGGACAAGGGCTGGATCGACCCGGTCGATTACGAGATCCGCACCATCACGCCGTCCGCCTCGCCACAGACGTTCGATTTGATCGCCATCGACGAAGAGGTCTGGGACTGGCCCGGGCTGCGCGCCATCAAGGTGCAGCGCACGGCCAACACCGATTACTACGTTTCCTGGCGCAAGAAGGCCGGCGACTACAACAACGTCAACACCAGCATGACGTATGGTGGGGCGACCAACTATTTTGCCGACCGCCTCAACATCCATTACGGCTATGACAACTCGACCTATACCTATTTCGTGACGTCGTTGCAGGCTGGCGAGACCTTCAGCGAGCCGCACAACAACCTGCTCATCAAGGCCACCAGCACGGTGATCATCACCGACCCGGTGACCTCGGACACCACCGAGGTGATGGGTGTTGAAATCTGCCAGAATGCCTGTTCGACCATCACGGCGCCCTCCAACCTCACGGCCACGCCCGTTTCGAAGTCCGCCATCGACCTGGCATGGCAGGATAACTCGGAGAACGAGGACAGCTTCCGGCTCGAACATTCCGGCGACGGCAGCGCCTGGTCAACGCTGGCCGAGACCGCGCTGACGGCTTACACCCACGGCGGGCTGGCCACCGCCAGCACGCATTACTATCGCGTGCTGGCCTACAACAGCGAGGACGAATCCGGGTATTCCAACACCGCCAGTGCGACCACTTTCGCCGAGCCCCCGGTATCGAATTTCAGCTGGTCCGCGGACTACACCGAGGTCACCTTCACCGACCTGTCCTCCGACCCCGACGGCAATATCACCAACTGGTCGTGGGATTTCGACGACGGTGGTGGCTCGAGCGCCCAGCACCCGGTGCACACCTTCGCCTCGGCCGGCGAGTATATGGTGGAACTGACGGTGACCGACAACCACGGCGCCACCGGCTGGTCGAGCCAGGCGGTATCCGTCTCGGCGCCGCCGTTCGAGGATTTCTACGCCGAGAGCGAGACCGCCGAGGGCGGCAGCGTGAGCGGCAGCTACCTCGATACCCACGCCGACGACGGCGACCCGCAGGCCATCACCGAGCGCGAGTCGAGCGGAAAGCCGGCTAACCGCCACAGCTGGCTCGGGCACCGCTGGACCTTCAACATCGGCACCGGGGCGCTGGCCACGGTGTACGTCAATGCCTGGCAGAGCGCCTCCAGTGACGGAGACAATTTCGAATTCGCGTGGTCGACCGATGGCGAGAACTGGACGACCGCGCTGACTGTCACCGAGACTGCGGACGGCAGCCCGCTGAGCTTCAGCCTGCCCGATGGAGTCGGTGGCGTGGTGTACCTGCGGGTGACCGACACCGATCAGAGCGTCGGCCACCGGGCGCTGGATACCGTGTACGTCGACCAGCTCAGGATTCGTGTCGAGAACGGCAGCGTGGAGCCGCCCGACGGCGCGCCGAGCGGCCTCGCGGCAACCGCGGACGGGCATGAGCGTGTCGATCTCGAATGGACCGACGGCTCCGGCAACGAGACCGGCTTTCGGGTCCTGCGACGGGTCGGCAGCAGCGGCGAGTTTGCCGAGGTCGGGCAGGCGGCCGCGGCCCCTGGCAGCGGTTCGGTGGTGACGCACACCGATACCAACGGCCTGGTGGCCGACACCACCTATGAATACCAGGTGGTTGCCTACACCGCAGGGGGCGACTCGACGCCCGCCGGCCCTGCCGCCGCGACCACCGGGCCCGAGCCGGGCGGATCGATCAGCCTCAGCGCCAACGGGTACAAGATCAAGGGCGTGCACACGGCCGACCTCGCCTGGAGCGGGCAGGGCGGCAAGGTGGACGTGTGGCGCGGCTCTTCATTGATTGCGGGCGGTTTTGACGGCAGCAGCCTGACCGACGACACCGGCAACAAGGGCTCGGCCAGCTATGTCTACAAGGTCTGCGAGGAGGGTACCGCGGACTGCTCGAACGAGGCGACGGTCACGTTCTGAGCGCTGCGGGCGACGCGAGGCGCGCAGCGGTCATCGAACCGTCATCGACCGGGGATCGACTGGAGTCACCCCGGGGCAGCCTGCGGCCAGTGCTGGCCGCAGCGCCCCGAAACTGGAAAAGGACGACCGGACCATGAACCTGATCATTGCAAGCATCCTCGTCACCCTGCTGCTCGGCCTGTTGGTAGTGAGCCGGCGGCGGGCCTCCGCCGACGCTGCGGCATCCGCGCAGCAGGCTTCCGGGCGACGCTCGCGGGCGCATCGACGCCCCGGCAAGCCCGCAACCCGCACCCCGCGGGCGGCGGCGCGCCCGGCGCCTTTGCCACGCCCATCGCTGCGCGCCGCGGCGCAGGCGGCCAAGCCCTGGGGTTGGTGATTCGCACGGGACGGCGCGCGCAGGCGCGCCGGCCCGTCAGCAGCGCCTGAGCAGCGCAGCAGTAACCGGCCGGGGCCTCACTCGGCGACCAGGGCGTTGACCTTGGCCGCGCAGATGAAATCGTTCTCGGACAGGCCGTCGATGGCGTGCGTGGTGAAGCCGACCTCGCAGTAGTTGTAGCCGGCCGAGAAATCCGGGTGGTGCCCCTCGTTATTGGCGATCCAGGCCATGGCGTTGATGAAAGACACCGTTCGGTAGAAGCCTTTGAATTCAAACCTTCGGCTGATTATCCTGCCGTCGTCGCTGAGCTTCCAGCCCGGCACCTGGTCCAGCAGGGCTTGCGCCCGTTCGGTCGTCATGGGCTCGACGCCGCCCTCGCAGGGTTCGCAGTGGCGTTCGGTCAGGTCGCATACTCCGGTCATGTCGTTCCTCGTGGGTGGTGGGGCGGTTCAGGCTATGTCCTTCAGCGGGAAGGTCGGCGCGTGCATGCCGAGCCTGCGTGCCTCGCCTATCAGGCCGATCAGGTCGCGGTGGGCCAGTTCGTACAGTTCGTCGAAATCCTCGATGATGAAATACACCGTCTGGTAGATGTCGATGCGGTAGGGAGTGCGCAGGACGTCGACGGGGTCCAGGCGCTTGTGGACCGGTATGTCGCTTTCCAAGGCATATCGCAATTCGCCGGGAGATGACACGATGCCGGCGCCATAGGACCGCAAGCCCTGGGCCGTCCGGATCAGACCGAACTCCACCGTGAACCAGAACAGGCGCGCCAACATGGCGTGATCGCGCTTGTCGGCCGCCAGGCCGGCCCTGCCGTACGCCTCGCTGAAGGCTGCAAAACGGTAATCGGTCAGCAGTGGTGTGTGACCGAAAATCTCGTGGAAGATATCGGGTTCCTGCAGGTAGTCGATCTCCTCGCGGCTTCGTATGAAGGTGGCTGCGGGAAACTGGCGGTTGGCGAGCAATTCGAAGAACCGGGTGAAATCGATCAGGGCGGGCACGGGTGCGACCGACCAGCCGGTGTAATCCATCAGCACTTCCGAGATTTCCGGCAACTGTGGGATCCGGTCATGCGGGAAGTCCATCAGGTGCATGGCCTGGATGTATTCGTCGCAGGCCCTGCCGGGGAGCATCGGGAACTGGGTGGTGATCAGGTCGTGCCAGACCCGGTTTTCTTCTTCCGTGTAGTGAATGATGCCCTTGGCGTCCGGTACCTTGGCCTGGTATTTGCTCGATTTAGCCATGGATAGAAATTATATATCATGTATGGCGAATAATATTATTAAATTTTGCTTATAGGTGGCATTAATAGATATATTAATTTATAATATTGCTAATTAGTGAAATATATATATTAAATGGATAGAACAGACTACAGGATTCTTGCCGAATTGCAGCAGGATGGCCGGCTTTCCAGCCAGGCGCTCGCGGAGCGGGTGGGCCTGTCCACCTCGCCGTGCTGGCGCCGCGTGCGGCGCATGCAGGCGGAGGGTATTCTGAGGTCTTCCGTTGCGATACTCGATCCGGCCAGCGTCGGCCTGCAGGTCCTGGCCTTCGCCCAGGTTTCCCTGGAAGACCACCACCCCGACTCGGTCGCCGAGTTCGACCGCGTGGTGACGGCGCGTCCCGAGATCCTGGAGTGTCATGCCATGAGCGGTCAGCACGACTACCTGCTCAAGGTGATCTGCGAGAGCATCGGCGCCTACGACACCCTGTTGAGCGAACACATCCTGCGAATCAGCGCGGTGCAGACGGTCAACACCAGCTTCGTGCTGCGCACGCGAAAAAGCACGACGGCCCTGCCATTACCCGGCTGATAAATCCGCGGCAGCTTGCCCGAGGTCATGCCCAGGGGATGTAACTCCGGAGTACAATACGCACCTTGTCCGAAACGGGCGATCTTGCCCGCTTTTCCAACAGGGCCCAGAGAGGCTCCCGAACACGGAACGACCGGTGAAACCCGATCTCAGACCTGCCAATCCCAATTTCTCTTCAGGCCCCTGTAGCAAGCGTCCGGGTTATCGCCCGGAACACCTGGACCTTTCGACCCTGGGGCGTTCGCACCGATCGGCGCCCGGCAAGGCGACCCTGCAGCGGGCGATTGACCGGACCGCGGACATCCTGGGGATCCCGGGTGAATACCGGGTCGGCATCGTGCCGGCTTCCGACACCGGCGCGGTCGAGATGGCCCTCTGGTCCCTGCTGGGCGAACGACCGGTCGACGTGTTCGCATGGGAATCGTTCGGCAAGGGGTGGGTGGCGGACATCCGGGATCATCTCGCCCTGGAGCAGATCCGGGTCTTTTCCGCGCCCTATGGCGAGTTGCCGGACCTTGGCCAGGCCGACCCCGCCCACGATGTCGTCTTTACCTGGAACGGCACGACCTCCGGCGTTCGCGTGCCGGACGGCGACTGGATCAGCGACGAGCGATCAGGCCTGACCATCTGCGACGCAACATCTGCGGTGTTTGCCCAGGACCTGCCATGGGGAAAGCTGGATGTCGTGACCTACAGCTGGCAGAAGGTGCTGGGCGGCGAGGCTGCCCATGGCATGCTCATCCTTGGACCACGCGCCGTGGAGCGCCTCGAGACCTGGGTACCGGATCGGCCTTTGCCAAAGATATTCCGCCTGACCAAGAACGGCCGGCTGAACGAGGGGATTTTCCGGGGCTCCACCATCAACACGCCCTCCATGCTGTGCGTCGCCGACTACCTCGATGCGCTGGGCTGGATCGAATCCATCGGCGGACTGACCGCGGCCATGCAACGCTGCGACCGGAATCTGGCGGTGGTCGAGCATTTCGTGGACAGGCACGACTGGATCCGCTTCCTCGCGGCCGATCCCAGCACGCGCTCCAATACCAGCGTGTGCCTGAGCCTCGATCTGGACGGGGCGTCCGTCAAGGCCATGGTGGCGCTGCTGGCCGAAGAGGGCGCCGCCTTCGACATCGGAGCCTACCGGGATGCACCAGCCGGCTTGCGTATCTGGTGCGGGGCAACCGTCGAGGCGTCCGACCTCGAAGCCCTGATGCCCTGGCTCGAATGGGCCTATCGAATAATCAAAGAGAGCAACTGACCAATGTTCAATATCCGAACCTACAACCGGATCTCGGAAAAGGGCCTCGGCCGCTTCGACCCGGAGAACTACCGGCTGGGCGAAGACCTGGCCGATCCCGACGCTTATATCCTGCGCAGCCACAAGCTGCATGGAGAGGCCGTGCCGGACAGCCTGGTGGCGGTGGCCCGCGCCGGGGCCGGCTACAACAACATCCCGGTGGACGATTACACCCACCGCGGCATCGTGGTGTTCAATACACCCGGCGCCAACGCAAACGCGGTCAAGGAGCTCGTCGTGGCTGGCCTCGTGCTCGGATCGCGGGGTGTGTTCGACGGCATCCGCTACGTACAGTCACTGGGTGACGTCAGCGATGCGACGGACTTGGCGAAGGCGCTGGAGCGCGAGAAAAAACGGTTCGCCGGGACCGAGCTGGCCGGCAAGAAGCTCGGCATCATCGGGCTGGGTGCGATCGGATCCATGGTTGCCAACATGGCGCTGGAGCTCGATATGCGGGTGGCGGGTTTCGACCCCGCCTTGTCCGTGGAGGCCGCCTGGCGCCTGTCGAGCCGGGTCGAACGGGTGGAGAGCCTGGGCGCCCTGCTGGGAGAGGCCGATTACCTGAGCCTGCACGTGCCGGTCAACGAGCACACCCGGAACCTGATCGACGCCGACGCCATCGGGCGCATGAAACCCGGGGCCCGCCTGCTCAATTTCGCCCGCGAGGAAATCGTGGACATCGCGGCCGTGGTCGAGGCGCTCGATGCCGGGCAGCTGGCCCGCTATGTCACGGACTTTCCGCGCCCCGAACTGCTGGGCAGGGAGGACACCGTGCTGCTGCCGCACATTGGCGCCAGTACGCGAGAAGCCGAGGAGAACTGCGCGGTCATGGCCGCGGAGCAATTGATGGACTTCCTGGAGAACGGCAACATCGTCAACTCGGTCAACTTCCCGCAGACGCGGATGGCGCGCAACGGGGGCCATCGCCTGACGTTCTGGAACGATAACGTGCCCAGGGTTCTGGGCGCGGTGCTGGCAGTGTTCGCTGACCGGAACGTCAACGTCATCGACCTCGTCAACAAGAGCCATGGCGATGTCGCCTACAACATTATCGACCTTGAAACCCCGCCCGGGCCGCACGCGCTGGAGGAAGTGGGGAGGGTCGAAGGCGTCATCAGGCTGCGCACCGTCTGACACGGGACATCGACGGCCGGATTGAGCATTCCGGCCGGATGGGTTAGTTTTCCCTGCACAACCAGACCGGGAAACTTAACCCATGGACCTGCTCACCATCGTAATCATCCTCGCTCTCGTGGCGACCGTCGTGGCCCTGCTGTTCGGACTGATGTCGCTGGGACAGGGCGGCAGTTTCGACAAGGACTTCGGCACCGGATTCATGTGGGCCCGGGTGGGCCTACAGGGCCTGGCCGTGGCCCTGCTCGTGCTGGCCCTGCTGTTGCGCTGAGCGAATTTAGCCAGATTGGCGAATTGTCTATAGCCAGAATGGCAGATTGGCTATAGCCAAAAATGCAGGAAAAAATAAAAAGAATAACAATTAGTTATGAGAGTCAGTTCAAGTTTAGACGAAGCGTGGAACAAGCTGTATGCAACTCGTTGTTTTTCGGCCCAAAACGGGCACAGCAATGGGATTTAGCCAGCTTGGCAATTTGTCTATAGCCAGAATGGCAGATTGGCTATAGCCAAAAATGCATAAATAAAAATGTTATAAATCAGATGGATATAAATTTTTCTGCATCCAGACTATCATGACAGGGCTCACGGAACTCGACGACATACTGGCGAACCTCGATCCGCTGCTCGACGAAGAGGAATTCGCGTTCTGTCAACTCCCCGCTGACCTGGGCCTCGAGGCCGTATCCCCGGAGCTTTTTGCTCTGATCAGGGAGGAAGAGGGCCTGACCGCCATCCTTCCACGGGGAAGCGCCGAGCGGGCGGGGTTGGCGTACGATGGCGCATTTTCGAAGATCACCATCGGTGCCCATTCCAGCCTGCATGCGGTGGGTCTCACGGCCCGCATCGCCGGCGCCCTGGCGGATGCGGGCATCAGCGCCAACCTCGTGGCCGGGGTTCACCACGACCACGTATTTATCCCGGCCGACCGGGCCGGCGAAGCCCTCGCCTTGCTGGAAAGCATGTCGTGAACGGACCCGTGGTTATCGCGCTGGTGGCCGGTTCCATGGTGGCCATGTTACCGGTCACGGCGCCTCCCGCTACGGGAGCCGAAGCGCGGGCCATCACGGAGGCCGAGCGCGTCCTGCGCGAGAACACCGCATACCTGTCCTGCGACGAATCGCATTTCATCTACGGCGTTGCCTACATCGATGGCTCGTACGTGGAAAGCATCTTCTACGTGGATGGCGACGGCGACCGTCCTGCCGTAACCGTCCGGTTCAGGGGCGACGTGCCGGCGCCTTACGGGGGCGGGGATTCTGGCGCCGACCTTCCCCCGCTGCCGTTCGTGCTGGAAATCCGGGCGCCCCGGGCGCTCCAGGCCACGCCGGACGGAGACGGCTGGCGGATCGATGATGCCGGCTGGCAGCATGCACTGCGTTTCAAATACACCAGTTGGTACGGTGAAATCCGTCGCGAGAACGGGGATTGGAAGATCGAATGGAAAGGCTATCGCAGGCCCATGCTCCCCGCGTCCGTCACGGGTCGTCACAAGGCGACTTGCGCCATGTTCGACGGGCGCTGATCCATGCTATTCTTTGCAACCGTTCGCCACCGGCCGAGGACCCTGAGATGATCGGCTACCTCACCCTGGGCACAAATGACCTGGACCGGGCCGCAGCCTTTTACGATGCCCTGCTTGCCGAGATCGGCGGCCGATTGAACTGGGCGCCCGGGACGAAGGACCTGCCGGGCCCCGCATGGATGGCTTTTACGCCGGCTATTTCAGGGATCCCGATGGCAACAAGCTGAACGTATTCTGCTTCGAACCGCACGGGCCCGACGCACTAGAGGACTGAACGTGAAAAAAACACTTATCCCCGTATCGATACTGTTCCTGGCCGTTGCCGCCTCGGCACCCGCGCAGGAAACCACCGACGACTCCACGGTGATCCTCCCGCTGGAAGCCCAGACCTGCAATCTGCCCGCGGCGCCGGCCAGGATTCCCGACGACGCGGAACTTCCCGAACTGGCCAAGGCCAAGAACGCAGTCAATTCTTTCCAGGCCGAGATGATCGAATACCGGGATTGCCTGGACGAGGCGCGTGGGCTGGGTAACCTGACCCAGGGCAACCAGATCGCGCTGAACGAGGCGCATAACTACTCCGTGGAGATGGAAGAGCGTGTCGCAGAGCAGTTCAACGCGGCGGTTCGCGCCTACAAGGCCCGCCAGGCGGAGAAGGCCGAGGGCTGATCCCACAGGCCGATCCGGCCACCAACGTGTACATCGGGCGCCTGGTCGGCTGAATCCCTGCCAGGCGTCCTGAACCGATCCCTGCCCGTGGTGTATATTGGGCACCGCAATCTCCAGCTTAATCCGGAATCCAGTCATGCTTGGCCATCGAATCGTTCCCGCCGTCCTCGCCGGGTTGGTGTGCCTGTGGGTGTTTCCTGCCGTTGCCTTTTCCGCTGATTACTCCGCAGAGCGAGCCGGCCTGCTTCGCGAGATCGAGCGTCACGTGCGGGACACGCGGTGGCAGACAGGCAGGGCGGTGCTCGACGGGCGGGTCATGGAAGTCATGGGCCGCGTGCCGAGACACGAGTTCGTACCCCCGCAGTGGCGGTCCCGGGCCTATGAGAACCGGCCGCTGCCCATCGGCCACGGCCAGACCATTTCCCAGCCGTACATCGTCGCCCTGATGACCGATATGCTCGGGACCGAACCCGGCGATACCGTGCTGGAAGTGGGAACCGGGTCGGGATACCAGGCCGCGGTGCTCGCGGAACTGGTCAGCAAGGTTTTCACGATCGAGATCGTCGAGCCGCTCCACGAAGGGGCCGCCGCGCTCCACCGCAACCTGGGCTACGAAAACATCGAGGGCCGGCTCGGGGACGGGTATTACGGATGGAAGGAGCATGCGCCCTTCGACGCCATCATCGTGACCGCCGCTGCCAGCCACATTCCGCCGCCGCTGGTGGAGCAACTCAAACCCGGGGGCGTGATGCTGATACCGGTGGGTCCCCAGTTCCAGGTCCAGCAGCTGACCCTGGTGAACAAGACCACCGGGGGCGAAGTCACCACGAGAGCCTTCCTGCCGGTGACTTTCGTGCCGCTGACCGGGCAGCACTGAAGCGCGTGCACGACAACGCCACGCGCCGGTCACCTCCACTGCTCGCCATCGGCCTGATCTCGGCCGCCGCCCTGGCTTACGAGATCCTCCTGATGCGCTTGTTCTCCATCGTTCAGTGGCACCACTTCGCATACATGATGATCAGCCTGGCCCTGCTGGGATTCGGGGCGAGCGGGACGTTCCTGGCGCTCATGCAACACCGGCTGCGGGAACGCTACGACGCCGCCTTCGTGGTCAATGCCGCGGGCTTCGGGATCAGCGCGGTGGCCTGCTTCATGGCCGCCCAGTCGCTGCCGTTCAATGCCCTGGAGATCATCTGGGATCCGCGGCAGTCCTTGTGGCTGCTTTTGATCTACCTGCTGTTGTTCATCCCTTTCTTCTGTGCGGCCAATTGCATATGCCTGAGCTTCACCCGGTTCAGCCGGCAATTGCACCGCGTCTATGCGGCCGACCTGCTCGGGGCCGGAACCGGCGCCGTCGGGATCATCGGGTTGCTGTTTCTCGCCCCGCCGATGAAGGCCCTGGCCCTGGTGGGTTTACTGGGTTGGCTCGCGGCGGCGCTGGCCAGCGTGGAATTGCGTTTCCGGCAACGGAGCGTGCCGGCCGTGGCCATGGCCGGCGCGTTGCTGACCCTGGCGGCCGGGCAGGGGGCTGGGTTGAAAGTCTCCGACTTCAAGGGCCTGAGCCAGGCGCTTCGGGTCAGCGGCGCGATCCAGGTGGACGAGCGTTCCGGGCCGCTCGGGACGCTTTCGGTGGTCCGGAGCCCGTTCATTCCTTTCCGCCATGCGCCCGGATTGAGCCTGAACGCCGGAGGCGAACCACCCTCGCAGTTGGCCGTCTTCACCGACGGCGACGCCATGACTGCGATCACGGCCTTCGACGGCGATCCGGGCGCGCTCGCCTACCTGGACGACACCGCGCCAGCACTCGCTTACCATCTGTTGGAACCCCCCCGCGTCCTCGTGCTCGGCGCTGGTGGAGGCAGTGACGTACTGCTGGCCCTCGGCCAGGGAGCGGCATCGGTGGACGCCGTGGAACTCAATCCGCAGGTGGTGGAACTGGTGCGAGACGAATTCGCCGGGTTTGGTGGCGCGGTGTTCGGCGATCCCCGCGTGCGGGTCTTCGAGCGCGAAGCGCGGGGCTTCNNTTCAGCGCCTCCTCGGCGGGGCTTTACGCCCTGAGCGAGAACTACCTCTACACCGTGGAGGCATTCGGCGAGTACCTCGACCGCCTGGCGCCGGGCGGTGTGGTCTCGATCACGCGCTGGCTGAAGGTTCCGCCACGCGACGGCCTCAAGGTGTTCGCGACCGCCGTCGAGGTGCTGAAGCGGAGAGGCGTGGAGAATCCAGGCAAGCGACTGGTCATGATCCGCAGTTGGAATACCAGCACCCTCCTGATCGGCGAAAGAGAATTCACCGAGGCGCAGATCGCGGCCCTGAAGTCCTTCTGCGCCGGGCGCTGGTTCGACCTGGGCTGGTATCCGGGAATGAAAGGCGATGAGGCCAATCGCTTCAACATTCTGCCGCAGGCCTGGCTGCACGAAGGGGCGGTGCAGTTGCTGGGCCATGAAGCAGAGTCGTTCTTCGACCGGTACAAGTTCGACGTTCGCCCGGCCACGGACGACCGGCCCCACTTTTTCCATTTCCTGAAATGGCGCACGCTCGGGGAGTTGTTCGCCCTGCGGGAGCAGGGCGGGATGCCGCTGGTGGAACAGGGTTATCTGTTGCTGGTGGCTACCCTGGCCCAGGCCGTGCTCGTCAGCGCTGCACTGATCCTCCTGCCGCTGCGATTCGCGGCAGGGTCGGAAGATGCGGCGCCGGAGGCGCGTGGGCGGATCCTGGCGTATTTCCTGGCCGTCGGCACGGGATTCATGCTGGTCGAGATCGCCTTCATCCAGAAATTCATCCTGTTCCTGAGTCATCCGCTGTTCGCCATATCCGTGGTCCTGACCTCGTTCCTCGTATTCGCGGGGCTGGGCAGCGCGTGGTCGCACAGGTGGAGCGAGCGGGAGGTGCTGGGCCGCGTGGTGACCGGGATCGTCGTCCTGGCGGCGGCCTACCTCGTCGTCCTGCCGGGCGTGTTCGAAAGACTCATGCATCTCGACGATACGTTCAAGGTGCTGGTATCGGTCGGGCTGATTGCGCCGCTGGCGCTGCTCATGGGAATGCCGTTCCCCCTGGGGCTGGATCGCGTGGCGCGGCGGGCTCCGGGCTGGATTCCGTGGGCCTGGGGTGTCAATGGCTGCGCATCGGTGGTCAGCGCAGTGCTGGCCACGCTGCTCGCCGTGCATGCCGGGTTCTCGCTGGTCGTCATGTTGGCGCTGGGCGTGTATGGCCTGGCCTACGTGGCCGCCTTGCCGCTGAAGCAGACGGGCTGAAGGGTCGGTGGCCCGTTTCCGCACCATGGCGGGCCTGCGGTTCCGGGGCGATAAGCTACAATTCGGTTGAGAATTAACAAGATGCCCTGGATCCACCAATTTTTCATCGAACTCAGGCGGCGGCGCGTGTTCCGCGTCGCCGGCATCTATGTCGTGGGCTCCTGGGTCGTGCTGCAGGTGGCTGCGCTCGGTTTCCAGTCTTTCGGGCTGCCCGATGCAGCCCTGCGTTGGGTATGGCTGGCCGCATTCCTGGGATTCCCGTTGGCGATGGTGTTCGGCTGGCGTTATGACATCACCGCCGCAGGCATCGTGCGCACCCCGGCCATGGGCGCCGACGGGAGCACCGATCTCTCCCTGCGCCGGACCGATTATTTCATCCTGGCTTCGCTGGGCGTGGTCGGGGCCGCCGTATTGCTCAACCTGGCAGGGGATATCAGTGATACGGACTCCTTCGAACGGTTGGTGACGAACATCCAGCCCAACTCGATCGCCGTATTGCCGCTGGACAACTTTTCCAATGATCCCGGGCAGGAGTACTTCGTGTCCGGAATGCACGAGGCATTGATTGCCGGGCTCGCACGCATCAGCGGCCTGAAGGTCATTTCGAAGATTTCCACCGAGCAATACCGTGACCGCAGCAAGCTCGCGAGGGAGGTTGGGGCCGAGCTCGGCGTCGCCTTCCTCATCGAGGGATCGGTGCTGCGCGCCGATGATGTCGTTAGGATCACCGTCCAGCTCATAGACGCCTCCGATGATGCGCACGTGTGGGCCGAGAGCTACGAGCGGAAGCTGTCCAACGTGCTTGAGTTGCAGTCGAGCGTCGCCCGGGCCATCGCCAGGCAGGTCAAGGTGACGCTGACGCCGTTTGAGTCCGACCGGCTCTCAGCTGCCCGGACCGTGGACCCCGAAGCCTACGAGCTCTACCTCAGGGGCCGGTTCCACTGGTACCGCTTTTCCGAAGCGGATCTCAAACTCGCCCTGGAATACTTTCAGCGCTCCATCGACCGGGATCCCGGTTACGCCCTGGCTTACGTCGGGTTCGCCGATGCCCTGGCGTCGCCCGCGCACGGCGGCATGATGCCGACCACCCAGGTGTTCCCGGCCGCGACGGGCTTCGTCGAACGCGCCCTGGAGCTGGATCCCGACCTGGCGGAGGCGCACGACCTCCGCGCGCGCATCCACTTCGCCTACGACTGGGACTGGGATGCCGCAGAACGCGGCTTCCGGAGGGCGATCAGCCTTAAACCCGGCTATCCGGACGTGCACGTCGTCTATTCTCAATACCTCGCCATAATGAACCGGCCGGAGGAAGCCCTGGAAGAGGCGCGCATCGGTGCGAGCCTGGATCCGCTGAATCCCTGGTTCCGGTTGGAATACGCGCAGCGCAAGGCCTGGTACGGGGACTACCAGTCAGCCTCCGGGGAAATCAGCGAACTCATTGCCCGGCACCCGGACGTCGCTTTGCTGCGGCAATACCTCTGGGACCTGGCCGCCAACGAGGGTGAATTCGACGTCGCCATCGAAGCGGCGCGCAGGTTTTTCGAGTTGTCAGGCGAATCCGGCGTGGCCGCCCTGCTGACAGATGTCGAAACCGAAGAAGCCTACCGCGAGCGCATGTGGGCGGCGGCGGAGGAATTGGAGACTGACGCGGTGGCGGCCTACGTTGCGAACGTGAATCTCGCGCGGATCTGGATGCATGCCGGTGACGAGGAGCGCGCGATGGACCTGCTGGATGCTGCCCTGAGCCAGCACGAAAGCCAGCTGGGCTACACCACCACCGACCCGCTGTTCCGGCCCCTGTGGAACACGGACCGTTACCGCGCTCTCCGGAGGGCCATCAACCTCTGATCCGCTACGCCCGGGTTGGGCTTCCCGGCAGGCAAAATGGCGTCGATTTGATGTATTAGCAATATCTTAATTAAAGGCGTAAAATCAGGGCAGAGGGTCAACAACAAAGACCGATATCGCCGTATCCTCGGAGCGTCAGGGCAATCGTCCGATTGTCGGCCGGCGCCGCTCGCCGGCCAGGAGGATGCGCACCATGCAAGTTCATGAACTCGCCAATCACCTGGCATGCATCGAGGACCATCTGCTTCGGTGTCACTGGGATTCCTGGGAATTCGAGTTGACCAACACAACGCACCTGTACAGTCCCTGGTCGAATCCGCCGCTGCCCGAGGTTCAGCCGAGTGACCGCGTGATCGCCAAGTACATCCTGCGGGACCAGGCCCGGCATCCAATGGTCTTCTGCCTCGCGGAACTCGAAGAGGACAACACGCCGGAGGGCCGGCGTGACAAGGAGTTCCTGAAGATACTGGCCAGCTTTCACGCCACACTGGAAGAACTGCCAGTGGCCATGTATACCTTCCGCGGCTGGTCCTGGGATTACGCAAACGTAGGGGCAGGCGAAGACTGGCACGAGAACGCCCCCTACCTGTCATCGCCACTGGAAGAACGTTTCGTTCACGAGCTCTGGACTGCGCACCACTGACCGGCGGTGCGCAGGCGGTCGGGGCGCCCGGTTCCCCTACCTGGCGTCCAGAGCCTGCTTCAGTTCGCGGTGTCGCGCCAGCGCCGCGCGCAGTTCCGGGTGGGCGGCGGACAGGTTGTGCATCTTTTGGTTCAGGATCGCGGTGTGATACTCGTTGGCGGAGGTGGCTGCTTCGTGGACACCCTGCTCAGGGAAGTCATGCGCCCGCTCCTCGACATTCTCGCGAAATAACCTGGCCTGGCAGACGCGCCTGGAGAAATGGCTGCTAACGCTCTTCTCCCTGCGGCAGATGATGTCGTATTCGTCATCCAGGTTGAGTTCGTTGAAGACGCGGTAGACCTCGTCCTCCGCCCGGATCACCTCCCTGCGCAGCTCCCGCAACGAGAGCTCTTCCGGCGCGATCTCCGCGAGGTCGCCGGATCGCTGGCCGGTGTCGGCGGGCGGGTCTCCCCGTACCGGGACACTGCAAATCGTCAGCAGTGTCACCAGCACGACAGCGGCCGTCACGTGTGACGCCGTCCATTGGTTTTCAGCCTTGTGAGTCATGTGCACATTCCGCTTTTGGGGCCGTTTTCCAACTTGATCCTCGTCAGGATCGATTCATTTTCCTGTCCTGCTCGCGCATGTTGCCAGCCGGGGCCCGCTGCGCCGCCTCGCCCGGGGGGCGAAGTCCCGGGCTGCCCTGACCGCGATGGAACCCGGGGCTTCAGGAGGACATGTATTCGGTCATGTAGTCCAGGAACGCCTTGACGACACCGTCGATGACGGAATCCGCTTCGCCTCCGAACATTCCTCCCATCAACTCGCCGTCGAAATTCGTACGCGCGACTTCCTCGCCGGTGGCCTTGTTGACGAGCCTGGCCTGAATGGTGCAGTAGGCTTTCCCCGAACCGAAGCCGATCCAATACCGTTTGGCCCGGCTGCCTTCCTCGTAGCTGATGATGGTGCCGTCGAGCACCAGCACTCCCTCGGAATCGCCGGTGGCCAGGACCACGTCATCGAACAGGATCTCCTCGGGATGCTTCGTGCGATAGTCCATGATCTCGGTATGCAGCCGGCCGGCAAATTTCCGGGCCAGCTCGGCAGATCCGGGGTCGGTCAGGTTGCTCTTGAACTGGGGTATTTCCAGGGTCGAAAAATCCCTGAACGACTGCTTGGCGGGTTCGATCACCGTGTAGCGGTGGGAAGCACAGCCCGCCAACAGCAGGATGGTCAGCACCGACAGGAAAAACTTGCTCGCGTGATTCATCAAAAACCTCCTTGGACCCGATGGCGGCGGAGGGCGAGCAGAATTTCGCGGCTGGCATGATCCAGCCAGGGATTGATGGTTTGAACTTTCCCGGAATAATGCGTCAGGTCCACCTCACCTGGGCCCAGGTTCGGCGTTTTGACTCTCGTACCGGAATTATAATGCATTCAGTGATCGGTCACTAAGCATTGGGTGGCCGTTTCAGGGCCGTAGGCAACAGCGCCTCGACGCGCTCCATGACGTCGAGGCAGTCCACCATGTCATGGATGTAATCCAGTTTGCCGGAATCCAGCACCAGGACCTCGCCCATGTCGTAGCCGGCGATCCAGGATTCGTAGAGGCGCTCCAGGTGTTTCAGGTAGGACAGCGGGATGTCCTGCTCCATCGCGCGGCCGCGCATCCGGATGCGCTTGCGGATGGTGCGCATGTTGCACCGCAGGTAGATCATCAGGTCCGGCGGGCGGATGGCATTGAGGATGATCTGGTAGAAATTCCAGTAGGTTTCCCAGTCCCGCCCGTTCATCTTGCGCATGCGGTGCAGGGCCGTGGCGAAGATCTCGGCGTCCTCGAAGATGGTGCGGTCCAGCACC
>JABAHR010000935.1_pt16 | contig 40923 bp, 36 predicted proteins | sample 7062101 | NCBI WGS metagenome assembly JABAHR01 (sample SAMN14534553, study PRJNA622989) | marine sediment metagenome | biome: marine biome [ENVO:00000428]; feature: marine pelagic biome [ENVO:01000023]; material: deep marine sediment [ENVO:00002113] | place: India: Gulf of Kutch | collected...
CGAGAGAGCCACCGGGTGGATTGCCTGGGCCATCGTCATCCTCATCAGCATTCCTTTCGCTTTGTGGGGCATCAATTCTTATTTCGAAGGCCTCACCCAGGTGAACGTCGCCACGGTGGACGGAGAGGAGATCGACTACCAGATTTATCAGAATGCGCTCAGCGAGCGGCGCCGGGTCCTGCTCCAGAGCCTCGGCAGCAATGTCGATCCCGATCTGTTCTCCAGCGAGGAATTCAAGCGGCAAGTGCTCGATGGTCTGATCGACNNTATCGCATAAGCGACGCACAGCTCGCGAGCTGGATTCAGTCGCTCCCGCAGTTCCAGCGCGACGGGGCTTTCAATGCAGAGCTTTACGCGGATACCCTGAGCCGAGTCGGCTACACGGTTGCACAGTTCGAGCAGGCGCAGCGTCGCCAGAGCACATTCGAGCAGATGCGGAACGGCCTCACGGACTCGGCATTCGTGACGGATGCGGATGTCGACAGCATGCTGGCACTGTTGTACCAAGAGCGGCAGGCAGATTACGTTCTTTTTACGCCGGAGATGTTCACGGGCGATGTCGAGGTTGCCGACGCGGATATCGAAACCGAGTACGAGACCAACAAAAGTCGCTATCGCACCCCGGAGCGACTAAGGGTGGAGTATCTCGAGCTTAGTGTCGACGGGCTTGCCGAGGGCATAGAGCCAAACGAGGAAGAGCTGCGACAGCTCTACGAAGAGAACATCGGCCGCTACCGGGCGCCCGAGCAACGTCGTGCGAGTCACATTCTGATCACCGTTGCCGAGGGTGCGGACGACGAAGCGGTGCAGTCGGCGTTGCAGCGTGCGGAGGAACTCAGCGCATTGGCGCGGGAAGGGGCGGACTTCGCCGAGCTCGCCAGGGAGAACTCGCAGGACACAGGATCAGCGCAGCAGGGAGGTGACCTCGGCGTCATCAATCGCGGGGTGATGGTCGAGCCGTTCGAAAATGCCGTGTTTTCCATGTCCGAAGGGGAGATAAGCGAGCCGGTGAGGAGCCCCTACGGCTACCACGTCATAAAGCTCAGTGAGCTTGTTCCAGAGCGGGTCAGAGACTTCGACGAGGTTCGCGACCAGGTGCGGGATCAGGAACGGCGCCGGCAGGCGGAGTCCCAGTTCATCGATCTGTCCGAGTCGTTTCGAAATCTGGTCTACGAGCGGCCTGACAGTCTGCAGCCTGCCTCCGACGAGCTTGGCCTTGAAATCAAGCAGAGCGATTGGTTTACGCGCAGCAGTGGAGACGGTATCGCCGCCGATGCTCGTTTGCGTGAAATTGCTTTCGGCGAGGAAGTGCTGGAGCAGGAGCTCAACAGCGAGGTAGTCGAGCGCGGCGCCAACGCTCTGGTGGCTATGCGCAGACTGGAGCACGCCAGCGCTCAGCCGCGTCCTCTCGACGAGGTGCGTGACGAGATTCGCGAACGACTCGAGCGGACGCAGGCCGCGAGCCTGGCAGTGAAAAAAGGCGAAGAGCTGGTGGCCGCGCTCTTGGCCGGTGGCGAGTGGGCGACGCTGGTGGCCCAGACCGGGCGCGAGGTGGAGGTACTGCCCGCACGGCGCCGTGACGCCGTCGGTGAGGCGCGTGATGTGGCCGCGCTCGTCTTCTCCGCTCCCGCTCCTCAAGGCGGCGCACCCGCTTTCGGCGGTGGTGCCATTGCCGGAGAACGCTACGCCGTCTTCAGGTTGAGCGGCGTGACGCTCGGGAATCCGGAGCAGGTTGATGACCCAGAGCGTGAACGTGTCGCCGGCGCGCTGCAGCGCCGCCGCGGATTCGAGTATTTTTTAAGCTTTCAGACGGGTCTGCGTCAGCGAGCGGATATCAAAGTGTATGCCGAACAGCTGTGATGCCTAACGGTCTCACTGCAGCAATCGATCGCTGATGCCCACGGTGTTGAAGCCACAGTCCACGTAGAGAATCTGTCCGGTAACGCCCGAAGCAAGGTCGGAGCACAGAAAAGCCGCTGCATTGCCCACTTCGTCGATGGTGACTCCCCGCCCCAGCGGCACGGCTTTCTCGTAGAAGTCCATCATTTTCTTGAAACCGCCTATGCCGGCCGCGGCCAGTGTTTTGATAGGTCCCGCCGAGACCGCGTTGACCCGGGTGCCCTCGCTGCCGAGTGACTGGGCAATATAACGAACGTTCGCCTCCAGGCTGGCCTTGGCCAGTCCCATAACGTTGTAGCCCGGCATGGCGCGATGCGAGCCGATGTAGGACAGCGTCAGCAGCGCGCCGTTGCGTCCGCTCATCATCGAGCGCGACGCCTTGGCGAGCGCTGCGAAGCTGTATGAGCTGATCTCGTGCGCGGTAAGGAAACCCGCTCTGGTCACCGCGTCCAGATACAGACCCTCGAGCTCGCTTCTTGGTGCAAACGCCACGGAGTGCACCAGGATGTCAAACCCATCCCAGTAATTGTCGAGCTCGGCAAAAGCTTGCTCGATCTGCTCGTCGGTGCCGACGTCGCAGGGCAGAACGATATCGGACTCCACGATACTGGCGTACTTCTCGACTCGAGGCTGAAGCTTTTCGTTCTGATAGGTGAACGCCAGCTCCGCCCCTTCTCTGTGCATGGCTTTGGCAATGCCCCAAGCGATGGAGCGTTCGCTCGCCACGCCCACGATGAGGGCGCGTTTCCCCGCTAGAAATCCCATGGCATCTCCGTCCTCCGGCTCGGGTGCACGGCCGAAACCGTCTCGCCGCGATGGTAGAACCCGGGTATACGATAGTTTACGATGTGACGTGGATCAATACACCCTTTCTGGCGGGAAGTCGTTCTTGGAGTGACTGCTCTGGGTAAAAGCGTATGCGGCTGAAGTGGCTGCTTCTTGTGGCGCCGCTGATCGTCGTGCTCGCATTGCTCCAGTCTTATTTCTGGGTGCCGACCTACGAATCGCAAGGCAGGGCGAATCCCGAGCGGCTGCGCAAGTTCATCGAGGCCTCCATCGGCGACGCCAAGATACTGAACCCCATTCTCAACGCCGATACGGCGAGCAGTCGCATCGTCGGGCTCGTCTTCGATGGATTGCTCGATCTCGACGACGAGCTCAGACTTCGGGCTCGCCTCGCCGAGTCGTGGGAGCTCAAGGAGTCGGCCTACCTGCTGGTGAACCGGGCGGCACGATTTCCCGACGGCGAGCCGGTTACCGGTCCTGTGCTGCTGCGGCGGCTTCGAGCAGCCATGAGCGGGAACGACACTCGGCTCGGCGCTGTGATCGAGTCTGTCGATCTCCTCGAAGCGCAGACTCGTTCTGAGACCGTCACCTTGACAGAGGCGGGGGACCTGTCGACCTCCGCACAGCTGGTTGTCGCGGTGCCCGAGCGCATCCGCTTTTCTCTCAACGGGGTGTATCCCGACCTTCTCGAACGCCTGCAATCGGTGATCGGTCCGCACTACGGGGCGGGGATCGAACGGCAACGATGGATGACGGTGAGTCCGGACGAGGCGAGCGATGAGGTTCACGCGCGCGCCGAGGAGTGGCTCCCGCTGCTCGAGCACAACCCGACACTTGTGTTCCGACTGCGGCAGGGAGTGTTTTTTCACGACGGCCATGAGTTCGACGCCCATGACGTCGTCTTCACGTACCGGGCCATCATGAATCCGAGGAATCTGTCGCCGAGGACATCGGACTTCGAGCCGATCCGCTCGGTCGAGGTCGTGGATCCCCACACCGTCAGGGTCGTCTACAAGAGACTGTTCTCCCCCGCGGTCAATGCATGGACCATGCAGATTCTGCCGCAGCATATGCTCGATCAGGCGGCGCTCGAGCGCGAGATGGATCGTCGTAATCTCTCGCAGGCGGCACGTGAAGCCTTCGGCCTGCGCGACAGCGAGTTCAACCGAAAACCCGTGGGGACCGGGCCGTTCGTGTTCGAATCCTGGCAGAGCGACGAGCAGATTCGCCTGCGTGCCAACGCCCGCTATTGGGACGGTCCGCCGCAGTACCGGGACTACCACTACCGTGTGCTGCCCGATCCGCTGACTCAGGAGGTGGAGTTCCGCACGGGCGCCATCGACATCTACGCCCCGCAGCCGCATCAGATCGCGCGCTATCGCGACGACGACGCTTACCAGCGCTTCTCCAGCCTGAGCACGGGTTTCACGTACATCGGCTACAACAATCGACGCGAGTTGCTTGCCGAGAAGCGGGTGCGCAGGGCGCTGGCGATGGCGATCGACGTCGATGAAATCATACGCTACGTGCTGTACGGGGAGGCTGAACGGACCACCGGCCCGTTTCCCAAGAATACGCCCTGGTACGATCACGCTATTGCACCGGTGCCCTACGATCCCGACGGCGCACGGCGAATCCTGGAGGATCTCGGGTGGAAGACGAATCCGGCCGGATGGCTTGAGAAGGACGGCAGGATATTCGAGTTCAATCTCATCACCAACAACGGTAATCTGGTGCGTAAGGCGGTTGCGACCATCGCGCAGAATGCGTGGCGAAAGATAGGCATAAAGTGCAACACTCAGCTGTTCGAATGGGCGGTATTTCTGGAAGACTTCATCAACCCGGGAGATTTCGACGCGGTCGTGCTAGGTTGGAGCATGGGCGTCGACCCCGATCTTTATCAGATATGGCATTCGAGCCAGTCCGGGTTCGGACAGCTGAATTTCGTAGGCTACAAGAGTGCCGAGGCAGACGATCTCATCGTGCGAATCCGCCGCGAATACGACCCGCAGGCGCAGCAAGTGATGGCACATCGACTGCATGACGTCATCGCCTCGGATCAGCCGTACACCTTTCTCTACTCGCCGCTGGCTACACGGGTTCTGAACAAGAAGATCGTCATGGTCAACCCCGACGGCAGCTACGCCCCGATTCCGCCGGTTAAGAGCGGCGATGTCTTCTACCATTTCAATCGATGGAGGAAGCTCGAGCTTGCGCCGCAATTCTGAATCCTGGCCGGTGGCCGGTCGCTTCCCGGGCGTGAGCCGATGCGACGCCGCGGCGGCCCGTGTCGCCGCGCCCGTCGGGGCGGCGCACCCGCTCGCCCGTGGATGCGCTGAGGGTTAGGACCGTGGGCGCCTATCTGGTGAGGAATCTGATACAGCGCGTTATCTTGCTGTTCGTGGTGTCGGTCATCTCGCACGCGGTGGTTCACCTTGCGCCCGGCGAGCCCAGTGAGGTCGATCCCTCGAACCCGCGCCTTAAGCCCGAGGATGTGGTCAAGATCCGCGCCGCATTTCACCTCGACGAACCGCTGCACCTGCAATACGCCTACTGGATGCGGGATCTGCTGACCGGGGAGCTGAAGTCGTTCAAGGACAGCCAGCCGGTTCTGCCCAAGATATGGGAGCGTTTTCTCAATTCCCTGCCGCTGTTCATCACGGCCACCGTGCTCGTTTGGACGCTTTCGTTTCCAACGGGCATATACGCCGCGATCAGCCGAGGGTCCCCCTATGACCGGGTCACGACGTTCATTGCTTACGCGCTGATCTCGATACCGGGATTCTTTTTCTCCTATCTGGTCATACTGTGGGTGGTCGACGTCTTTGGTGTTCCCGTCATCGGGATGCGCACTTTCGGCATGGAGGATGCTCCCACGGCTTACCGGGTCATGGACCGGCTTTGGCATCTGGTCATACCGTCCGTCATGACAGCGCTCGTCGGCGTCGCGGTTCTGTCGCGTTACGTGCGTTCGCAGATGCTGGAGGTCATCGGCCAGGACTACGTACGCACCGCGCGCGCCAAGGGGCTCACGGAAGATACGGTGATATACGGTCATGCGCTGCGCAACGCTCTGTTGCCGTTCGTGACCATGTTCGGGTTCCTGCTGCCCGGGCTGATCGGCGGCTCGGTGATCTTCGAGCAGATCTTCGCCTGGCCCGGCATAGGCCGACTCGGTTACGACGCCATCCTGGCGCGGGATTTTCCGGTAATCCTGACGATCAACTTCATCGCGGCGGTGCTGACCTTGGTCGGAACTTTCCTCTCGGACATGCTCTACGCGGCCGTGGACCCGCGCATTCGCTTGAGTTGAGCCGCCATGCCGAGACCGGGGTCCCACGTGACACGCGATTCGACGCCGGGGGGCGGGTTCCCCGTGAAGGAGTCGGCGGCGTCGGAGTCGGCGGCGATGGAGTTCTGGCGCGTGCTCAAACGCGATCGAATGGTGCTGGGCGCTTTCGGCGTGCTGGCGATGCTGGTGGTCGCCGCCGTTGCGGGCAAGGTTCTGACCGAGTGGGTGGTGGTGTTCGATCCGGCTACGGTGCGGCTGGTCGACAAGTTCATGCCGCCGCTGTCTGCGGCTTCCGATGTCCTGGCCCTCGAGGATCGGCCCCGTTTCGGCGTCTACCTGCTCGGCACCGACGAGCTGGGGCGCGACGTGTTTGCGCGCATGCTTCAGGGTTCGTTCGTGTCGCTGTCGATAGGATTCATCGCGGTGGGGATCGCCCTTGTCGTCGGTGTTCTGCTCGGCGGGCTTGCAGGGTACTACGGGCGAGTGCGGCTCGGCGTCGTCAGCGTCGATACGCTCATCATGCGCTTCACGGACGTAATGCTCTGTTTCCCCACATTCTTCCTGGTTCTGACGGTGGTGGCACTGCTGCCCCCGAGCATCTACAACATTATGATTGTGATCGGCTTGACCGGGTGGATGGGAACCGCACGTTTCGTCAGGGCCGAGTTCCTTTCACTGCGCGAGCAGGACTTCGTCGCGGCGGCCACGGTGCTCGGGTTGCCGCAGCGGCGCATCATTTTTTTCCACATGATGCCCAATGCCATGGCGCCGGTCCTGGTTTCAGCGACCATAAGCGTGGCGACCGCCATTCTCACGGAGTCGGCGCTGAGCTTCCTGGGTTTCGGCGTCCAGCCGCCCTACGCCACCTGGGGCAACATACTCTCCGACGGCAAAGGTTTCATATTCGATGCGCCGTGGCTGTTCTTCATCCCCGGGCTGGCGATTCTGATCGTGGTGTTGGCGTTCAATCTCGTGGGCGAGGGCATGCGCGAGGCGTGGAACCCCAAGTTGCGCAGGCGCTAGCGCGCTCGATGTCGGGCCGGAAACCCATGGCAACGTCCTGTGGCGCCGGCTCGGCCTCGGTTCCCGGGCGGCGGTCGATCGCGGTGTCGGCGCACGGCGGTTGCGACGCGCAGGCGCGGGCACTGGCTGCTCGCCTCGGGTTGCCTTTGGCGCAGGGCGCCGACGCAAGCTCGTGCGACTACGTAATCGAGTTTACGCCGCGGGGGCTCGCGCTGCGCGACGTGCGCGACGTGCGGCTCAAGCCACTCGTCGTGGATCTGTCGGTCAAGCCGCGCCGCGTCAGTCGGCGTGATCTGCTGCCCAGAGCGATCGGCAGGAAGGTGCTCACGGTGGTCGATGCCACCGCCGGGCTGGGCCGCGACGCTCTGCTTCTCGCCGGCGCCGGATTCCGCGTGACGGCGATCGAGCGTTGCCCGGTGATCTCGGCCCTGCTCGCCGACGCGCTGCGGCGGGCCGAGGGAACCTGGGCCGACGCCATTACGGTTGTCGAAGGCGATGCGCTCGAGGTGCTTCGCGTCATGGATCCTGTGGACGCCGTTTACCTGGACCCGATGTATCCGCCGAGTCCAAAACCTTCGGCGCTCGCTGGGAAGGAGCTGCGTATGCTGCGCGACATCGTCGGAACGGACGCCGATGCCAGTGAGCTGCTGAGCGCAGCGCGCCGCTGCGCGCGGCGGCGTGTCGTCGTCAAGCGCCCGCTTCGCGCCCCGCCCCTCGCCGCGAATCCGCTCGGCTGTCACCGGGGCAAGCTCGTGCGCTACGACGTCTACGGTCCCGAAAGCTCATGAAGAGCTCGTCACGGCGAGCGCCGATGTTCCACCTGGAGGTCATCCCCGCTCCGGGTGAGTCGGCACGGCTGCCGCAGCAGGAAGCCCGGCACCTTTCGGCATCGCGACGCTTGCGCGAGGGCGATGCCGTGGATCTCTTCGACGCACGCGGCACCGTCGCTCACGCGGCGGTCCTCGCGTGCGCGCGCAACGGCCCGGTGCGGGTGCAGATTCTGGAGCGTCACCGCAGTGCGCCCGAGGCATTGCGGCTCCATCTGGCCAGCGCCGTAGCGAAAGGGGAGCGGCAGTCGGTGCTGCTCGATATGGCCACACAGCTCGGCATGTCGGCGTACACGCCGCTGCTGTGCGAGAGGAGTGCGATGCGCCCGAGCCCGGCGGCGACGCGACGCTGGCAGCGGATAGTGCTCGAGGCCTGCAAGCAGAGCCGCCGCCTGTACGCTCCGACGCTGCATCCGCCGGCCGATCCGTCGACGGTGGCGCAGCACGCCGTGGCTGCCGGCGACACCGTGTGGATGGCCGACCCCGCGGCTGCGGTTTTCAACCCGCGCGCGGTGCCGGCCGCGGCTGCCAGGGCAACCCTGATGATCGGTCCGGAGGGCGGCTTCACGGATGCCGAGCGTGACGCCCTCACCGCCGCCGGTGCCATGCCGGTCGGCCTGGGTGAGACGATACTTCGTATCGAGCTCGCCGCGGTAACCGCGCTGAACGTCTACCGGCTCGCAGCCCTGCCACCTGCCGCCGCGGCGGCGGCGCGGGCGAGCGGCGATTCGCCGTCGCGCTGAGCCGGGGGTCTGGCGAGGCCGCGGCCGCCGGCATGCCCTCCGGGGGGCTTACTCGGCGCCGAGCGTGCTGATCTTCTCGCGTTGTGCGCCCAGCTCTTCGAGCGCCGTCTGCATGGCGGTGATGCGCTCGCGCTCCTTGGCCACCACGTCGACGGGGGCGCGCTCGACGAATCTCGGATTGTCGAGCTTGGAACGCGAGCGCGTGAGATCGTTCTGCAGTTTGTCGATCTTTTTCTGCAGCCGCTCCAGTTCGGCGTTCTTGTCGATGATTGCGCCCAGAGGTACCAACACCTTTATGTCGCCGACGAGTGCCGTCGCCGACTCCGGCACCGCCGCGCCCTTCGCCACTGTCTCGATCCCCTCCAGGGCCGCCAGACCGAGCAGGGCCGGCTCGCTGCGGCGCAGCCGTTCGCGGTCGGTCGCTCCCGCATTCTGGAGCAGCACTGCGATGCGCCGGTTCGGAGCGACGTTCATCTCGCCGCGGATGTTTCTGATCGCGCGCACCAGATCCTGCAGCCAGCGAATTTCCGCAACGGCCTCGGCGTCGACGCCCTCGGCCGCCGCCGTCGGAAAGGGCTGGGTCATGATCGAGTCGCCTTTCGCGCCGGCAAGTGGTGCCAGCTTCTGCCAGATCGCCTCCGTGATGAAGGGCATCAGGGGATGCAGCATCCGCAGCGCGGCCTCCAGAACGCGCACCAGGGTGCGGCGGGTGCCGATGTGGCGGGCCTCGCTGTGGCTGTTGTCGCTCAAGGTGATCTTTGACAGCTCCAGGTACCAGCTGCAGTACTCGTCCCAGACGAATCCGTAGACGGCCTGCGCCATCTTGTCGAAGCGGTACTCGCCCACGGCTTCCGCGACTTCCGCCGCCGTGTGCTGCAGGCGAGAGACGATCCAGCGCTCGTCTGCTCCCAGCTCATGGTGCTGACCGCCGTTTTGGTCGCAGTCGCGGCCCTGCGTGTTCATCAGCACGTAACGCGCCGCATTCCACAACTTGTTGCAGAAGTTGCGGTAGCCCTCGATACGCCCGAGGTCGAAGCGTATGTCACGGCCCTGGGTGGCGAGGCTCGCGAACGTGAAACGCAGGGCGTCGGCGCCGAATGCCGGAATGCCGTTGGGAAACTCCTTGCGCGTCGCGGCCTCGATACCGGGCGCGAGCCGGGGCTGCATCAAGCCGGTTGTCCGCTTGCGCACCAGCTCTTCGAGATCGACACCGTCGATGAGGTCGAGCGGATCGAGGATGTTGCCCTTGGACTTGGACATCTTTTGCCCGACGCTGTCGCGAATGAGGCCGTGCACGTACACCTCGTGGAACGGCACTTCGCCCATGAAATGCAGGCCGAACATGATCATGCGGGCGACCCAGAAGAAGATGATGTCGAAGCCGGTGACCAGGACGCTGGTGGGGTAGAAAGTCTCCAGCTCCGGCGTGCGCGCGGGCCAACCCAGGGTCGAGAACGGCCACAGGGCGGAGGAGAACCACGTGTCGAGCACGTCCTCGTCGCGCTCGAGCGGCACCTCTCGCCCGTGTCTGGCCGCGGCCTGTGCGCGCGCCTGCGCTTCGCTGCGAGCGACGAAGATGTTGCCTTCGGCGTCGTACCAGGCCGGAATGCGGTGACCCCACCAGAGCTGGCGTGAGATGCACCAGTCCTGGATGTTGCGCATCCACTCGAAATAGGTCTTCGACCAGGTTTCGGGCACGAATCGGATCTCACCCTCCTCCACGGCCCGGATTGCCGGTTCGGCCAGTGGCGCAATCTTCACGAACCACTGGTCCGTGAGATACGGCTCGACCACGGCGTTGGAGCGGTCGCCACGCGGGATCTTGTGCCGGTGGTCGTCGCATCGCTCCAGCAGACCCGCCGCATCGAGATCCGCGACGATGCGCTTGCGTGCGTCGAAGCGGTCGAGGCCGTGGTACGGCGAACCGGGAAGCTCGACGGCGGCGTCGGGGGTCAGGACGTTTATGAGCTCAAGACCGTGACGTTGGCCGATCTCGTAGTCGTTGAAGTCGTGAGCGGGGGTGATCTTGACGCAGCCCGATCCGAACTCGGGGTCGACATAGTCATCGGCGATGATCGGGATCTCGCGCTCGACCAGCGGCAGACGAACGCTCTTACCGACGAGGGACTTGTAGCGGTCGTCTTCGGGATGGACGGCGACGGCCGTGTCGCCGAGCATGGTCTCCGGGCGTGTGGTCGCCACGTTTACGTAACCGCTCCCGTCGCAAAGCGGGTAGCGAATGTGCCAGAGATTCCCGTTCTCTTCTTCGGCGACGACCTCGAGATCGGAGATGGCCGTGTGCAACACAGGATCCCAGTTCACGAGTCGCTTGCCGCGGTGGATGAGCCCGTCCTCGTAAAGCCGCACGAACACCTCCTGCACGGCGTTGGACAGTCCCTCGTCCATGGTAAATCGTTCACGCGACCAGTCGAGCGAGGCCCCCATGCGTCGCAGTTGCCGGGTTATCTGGCCGCCGGACTGCGCTTTCCATTGCCAGACGCGTTCGACGAACGCGTCTCTTCCGAGATCGTGCCGCGTCTTGCCTTCGGCATTGAGTTGCCGCTCCACCACCATCTGCGTGGCGATTCCGGCATGATCCGTGCCCGCCTGCCACAGCGTGCGGCGACCGTGCATGCGGTGATAGCGGATCAGGGCGTCCATGATGGTGTCCTGAAACGCATGGCCCATGTGCAGACTGCCCGTGACGTTCGGTGGCGGGATCATGATGCAGTAGGCCGGGCCGTCGCCCTGCGGCGCGAACAGCCCCGAACTCTCCCAGAAGTCGTACAGTGACTTCTCAATGGCGTGCGGATCGTAGGTCTTACCGAGAGTCGTGTCGTTCATGGACCGGTGGCGGCGGTGTGTCGTTGCGTCGTTGTTGGTGTGCCGCGGCGGACGCGCGCGCGCCCGTAGGCGCCGGAGGCGTCCGGGGCGCCGATTATACGCCAAATACGAGCGCTTACGCGGGGGGCGGCGGAGAGGCCCGACTACGGTGTCTGTTCTCGACGCGGTGCGCTGGCGGGCTGCTGCAGGCGTTCGCGCAGGAACCGCTCGAGCAGCTGGCGCAGCTCCTCGGCGAGAGCCGGTTGCAGAGCTCGCCCGTCGGTCTCGCGCAACTCGGCCTCGATCAGCGCCGTTGCGTGCGACGCGAGGGCGCGCGCATCGAGTGGCGTCCTCGGCACGGTTTGCCTCGGCGCGGCGCTCGGCGGCGCCAACGCCCCCGGCGCTCCCCCGGTGCCGACGGGCGGCGGCGTCGGCTCGATCACGGCCTCACCCGGCGGCAACGGCAGGGCTTCGTGCTTCGCTTCGGGCGCCGCTGCGGGCGAGCGCGCAGCGCGCCGGGGCTCGGAGGCGTTCGCCGCGGGATCCGCGGCCTCGTCCGCGGCGCCCCCCTGCGTCTCCTGCTCGAAGGCGATCTCGTCAAGCACGGGGATGTCGTCCCAGTCGCTGGCCGGCGCCGGGCCGCGCAGCTCGGCAGCGTCGCGTTCCCCGGGATGCGGTGCGTCCGCGGTCCCGGCCGTAGCCTCGGGCGGCGTCGCGGGTGCGCGCGCGGGGGGCGGGCCGGCTTCCTCGCCGGCGCTGTCGATCAGCTCCTGCAGCGAGCGCAGTGCGTCGAGAAGGCTGAGACGATGCGGGTCCGCTGTGTTTTTCTGATCCGCCATGGCAACCGGGTCACAGAGAAATCCGGTGAGTCTGCATCTCGGCCCCGTGCTCGCGATAAAAACGAAAGCGCTGGCGCGCCTGTGAACGGTCGTCCTCGGTGACCGGCTCGGCGATCCGGGGGAAGCGATCGAAATGCTGCGGCACGTCGTCCTGCAGGGAAATCAACACGTCCGCCCCGCCCGGATCGGCGAGCGCAGTGCCGATTCGCACGGGGAAGTCCTCCCAAGCCTCGCCCGCCTGCTCGGTGCGCGCATGCGGCACGAAGCTTCCCTGTGAGAACGACCACAGCAGGTCATCCAGGCGTCCGGCCTCGTCGCTCGATCCGACCAGGATGTACACGCGGTGGCCCAGCCGGAACGCCTTCTCGGCGAGCCGACAGGTCAGACGCAGTTTGCCGTCGGGGACCGCATTCTCCAGCACGTAAAAGTCGACCCGCAGAGTCATGGGCGCTCGGCGTGCGTCGGTGCGCTACGTGCTCGCACAGTGGTCGATGAGAAATTGGGTCAGCAGCGGTACTGGTCGGCCGGTGGCACCCTTTTCCTTGCCGCCTTTCCACGCGGTTCCCGCGATGTCGAAGTGCGCCCATTTGAATTTCTCGGTGAAGCGTGCGAGGAAGCACGCCGCGGTAATGGCGCCGGCATCGCGCCCCCCCACGTTCGCCACATCGGCAAAGTTGCTGTCGAGCTGTTCCTGGTACTCCTCCCAAAGCGGCAAGCGCCAGGCTCTGTCGCGACAGGTTTCCCCGGCTTCGAGAAGGTTTTCCGCAAGGGTGTCGTCGTTGCTGAAAAGACCGCTGGGGTGAGCCCCCAGCGCGACCACGCAGGCCCCGGTGAGCGTCGCGATGTCGATGACGATCGCCGGCTTGTAGCGAGCAGCGTAAGTGAGCGCATCGCACAGAATGAGGCGACCCTCGGCATCCGTGTTGAGAATCTCGATGGTTTGTCCGGACATGCTGGTCACCACGTCCCCGGGCTTGTTGGCCGCTCCGTCGGGAAGGTTCTCGCTGCTCGGCACGATGCCGATCACGTTGAGCGGCAGCCGCAATGTGGCTGCCGCCTTCATCGTGCCGAACACGCTCGCCGCTCCGCACATGTCGAACTTCATCTCGTCCATCTTGGCCGCAGGCTTCAGCGAGATGCCGCCGGCGTCGAAGGTCAATCCTTTGCCGACCAGGACGACGGGTGGCGCGTCCGATCGAGCGCCACGATACTCCATGACGATCAGGCGCGGAGGCTCGCGGCTGCCGCGTGCCACGCACAGCAGGGCCTGCATGCCGAGCGCCTTCATTTTGGCCTCGTCGAGAACCGTGCTCTTTATCTTGTGCGTGCGCTGCAGCTTCTTTGCCTGAGCGGCCAGGTAGGTCGGTGTGCACACGTTGCCGGGAAGATTGCCCAGATCGCGCGCAAAGTGCACCCCCCCGGCGACCGCTTCACCCTGACGCGCACCGCCCTGGGCGCTGGCCAGTTCGTCGGACTGCGCAACGAACAGGCGGAGCTGCCTGGGACCGGTCTTGTCCTTCTTCTTGCTCTTGAGTTGATCGAATCGGTAAAGTGCCTCCTCGATGCTCTCGACAGCGTGTTTCGCTTTCCAAGCCAGGTCCCGTCCCTGGACCTCGACGTCACAGACGAACAAGGCGGCGTTGGTGACCGCGATCTCTCTCAGTTTCAGGGCGGCGGCGGCCACGGCCCGCCGAAAATGGGCCTCATTGACCTTGCCCTGCTTGCCGAATCCCACCAGCAGGACACGATCGGCGCTGACTCCGTCCACGTCGTGCAGCAACAGCGTCCGCCCGACATCACCGCTGATGTCTCCACGGCGCACCACGGTGGCGATCGCGCCGCGCGACGCCCGGTTCAGGGCGTCGGCCGAGGCGGAGAATTTCCTCGACTTGAATACGGCGACGACAACACAGGCGCCGCGCTGTTTCTCTGCTTTGCCGCTGCGGACTGAGAACTCCATCTGTCACCCCGTTTTAATTTTCAAGTCAGTGGTTTAAATTGTGGCGGATACACCTATCCCGATCGCTTCGGCCGGTCTTTCCGGCGCGGTGCGAGCGGCCTCGCGGCAAGGCTTTCTTGCCCGCCGTCGTGGGGGGCGGGTGGTGAGGCTAACCTGAGCGGCCGCATGCCGAATGCCGGCGGAGGATTCGCGCGCTATTTTCCGATGATTCGTTTTGCATTGTCAAAGAACGCGGTGGTGTTGGCGTGATCATCAATCGCGCACTGATCCGGGAAATCCTGCAGACCAGCGCGGCAGTGACGCTGGTCATGCTCAGCATTTTTCTGGTGGTGCGCGTCGTGGGGTTTCTGCGCCAGGCGGCGGCCGGGGACATTCCCGTCGACAGCGTGATCATCCTGCTGTTGCTCAAGCTCGTGAACTACATGGACGTCATCCTGCCGCTCATTCTCTACGTCGCCATCCTCATGGTTCTCGGGCGCTGGAACCGGGATAACGAGATGACCGTTATCGCTGCGTGCGGTGTCGGGCTCGCCAACTTCCTGCGCCCGATGGCGGTGCTGTTCCTCATCATCGGCACACTCGTGGCGGTTTTCTCGTTGTACCTGTCGCCCCTGGCGGTACAGGTGGCCGAGACGCTCGAGGAGGAGTTCAAATCGCGTACCGAGGTCTCCGGCGTTATGCCGGGGGTTTTCGTCGAGACGAGCCGGGGCAGGGGTGTCTATTTCGTCGAAGAGTTCGACCGCGAGGCGGACGAGTACCACAACATCTTCATTTACTCGTCGTCTTTCGACAAGGATGGCGTCGTCGTTGCGCGCAGCGGTTACCGCTACATCGACGAACTCACCAACGACGAGTTCATCGTGTTGCAGAACGGAACGCGTTACGAGGGCAAGCCGGGACAGCCCAATTACCGCATCATCGAGTTCGAGAGCTACGCCATCAGGATCGAGCAGCGTGCCGCGGCGCAGCCGAGAATGCCGGTGCGGGGCTGGACCACGGCAAAGGTGTTCGCCTCCGATCACCCGCGGCTGATCACGGAATGGCACTGGCGCCTGGCGAAGCCGGTGTCGCTGCCCACGCTGATGATCTTTGCGCTCGCCTTCAGCAACGTCAATGTGCGGCGCAACCGGCTCCCGAACATGCTCGCGGCATTCGTATACTATTTTGCCTACGTCAACACGCTCGGATTTGCCGTGGCGTTGATGAAGAAAGAGGTTTACGACCCGAGCTGGGGCCTTTGGTGGGTCCATGGGCTGTTCCTCGTCATCGCCGTCTACGCCTTCATGCGCCGCTCGCGCAACCGCCCCTTCTTTCCGTCTGTCCGCCTGCGTGCGGCGCGCGCATGAAAATCCTCGATCTCTACATCGGCAAGGCGATTCTCCATCAGACGATGGTCGTGCTCGGCGTTTTGCTGGGACTGTTCATCTTTGTCGGCTTCATCGACGAGTTGAGCGATTTTGGCCAGAACCGTTACGGTCTGTGGGGCATCGTGAAGTTCCTGCTGCTCTCTACCCCCCGCCTCGTCTACGAGCTGTTTCCGATGGCCGCCCTGCTCGGCACCATCCTCGGCCTTTCGTCGCTCGCCGTGGACTCCGAGCTCATCGTTATGCGGGCGAGCGGAATCTCGCTCTACCGAATCGTCGGCTCGGCGCTCAAAGTGGGGGTGATCCTGATGGTGGTCGCGGTGAGCGTCGGCGAGTTGCTCGTACCGGTCAGCGAGACCCGTGCGCAGCGAGGCCGTGCGGAGGCCTTGCAGAAGGACATACAGCAGCAGACCGATTTCGGGCTTTGGATGCGCGACGGCCAGACCATCGTCAACGTCGGCGAAGTGCTGCCCGATCTTACCCTGTTACGGATGCGTATCTTCGAGTTCGACGGGGAGGGGCACCTGCGCTCGCTGGTCACGGCGGGTGAGGGCCAGTTCAGCAAAGAGGGCTGGCGGCTGGACGATGTCCATCAGACGCTCATCGACGGGTTGTCGGTCACGTCGCGCCGCGTCGACACGGCCGCCTGGAGCACGGCCGTCTCTCCGGAGATCCTGGCCGTCTTCATGGTCAAGCCGGACCAGCTCTCCGTGTGGCAGCTGACGCGTTACATCGATCACCTGCGCGAGAACAGTCAGGAAACCAAAACCTTCGAGCTGGCATTCTGGAACAAGCTGATCCTGCCGCTGTCGACGGCGGTCATGGTCGTCCTGGCCATTCCCTTCGTCTTCCAGCAGATTCGCAGCGGGGGCCTCGGCCGCAGCCTGCTCGTCGGTATCATGCTGGGGCTGGTCTTCTACGTCACCAACAAGGGTTTCGGCTACGTGGTTCTGGTTTACGGCATCGCCCCGCTGTTCGGAGCCTTGATTCCGTTGGCTGCGTTCACGGCTGCCGCCGTGCTCATGCTGCGCCGGGTCACCTAGGACGGGCCCGGCCCGCGGCGGGGCGGGTCCGAGGGCAGCAGCACCAACCGCGTCCCCGACAGGCGGTCGTGCCACGCCAGGCGGTCGCGGCGTGCGGCCGCGGACAGGAAGCCGAGTCCCAAACAGGCCGCCGAGAGAATCGCGGCGGCGAAGCGACGGGCGGCCTGGGCCCACGTCACGCCTGCCCCGTCGCCGCTGACGAGCTTGACGCGCCAGGCGCGCATTCCCAGCGTCTGACCGCCGTGGACCCAGAACCCGGCGAAGAACAGGAACGCGACCATGACGAGGTAGGCGCGCAGCAGCAGCCGGCCCGTCCCGCTGTCGCTGAACGCCGACGGGAGCAGGGGCCAAGGTAGCGCGGCGACGAACCAGACGGCCAGCAGCAGCAGCAGGTCGTAGACGACGGCCAAGAGCCGGCGCAACAGTCGCGGACCAGTGCGCTCAGCGTCCTGCAACACGCCCATTTCGCGAAAACGCCGGCCCCCGCCGCTCGCAGGGATCCGTCGTGGAGGTGAACGAGTTGTGCACAGCAGAAAACAAAAACACTTTTCTGTCAGCCGAATACGCGAAGCGGCGTGTGCACGGTTTCAAAAAAAAGACGTAACTTCCCGGATGGCCACACTAAATTAGAAACGCACAAAATATGCGCAAAGGCGGCGCCGGTCGGGGCCCGCAGCTTCCCGCGCGTTACGGAAAACCTTTGTGCACAGAGTTATCCACAGAAACTGTGGACAACGCGCGGCGGCGCGCGGCGGTCGGGGGAGTCGCACGGCTGCGCGGCGCGCGCTACCCAGCGGCACGCTGCGAGGGCTCACCGCGGCACGTCCCCGGCGAGGACGACGCGATGCATCAGCCGTCGCTGGCCGTGATAGTCGTTGATGGGGTTGTGCTGCGTGCAGCGGTTGTCCCAGAAGGCGACACTGCCCGGCCGCCAACGAAAGCGGCACGTGAACTCGGGGCTTGTCTGATGGCGGAAAAGAAACTCGAGCAGCGGGCGGCTCTCCTCCTCGCTCCAGCCGTCGAAACGCAGCGTGTGACCGAAATTCACGAACAACGCCTTGCTGCCGGTTTCCGGATGCGTCCGCACGACGGGGTGCACGGCTTGCCTCTCCGCATCGCCTTGGTCGAGCTGCTCGCGCAGGCGGTCCTCTCGGGTCCGGGTCACTTCGGCCTTGGCTGAAGTGTTCACGGCGCGCAGCGACTTGAGCGTCGCGCGCAGGGCCGGGGACAGCGTTTCATAAGCGAGATACTGATTGGCCCACAGTGTGTCGCCGCCTGCCGCCGGGACCTCCACGGCCAGCAACAGCGTGGCCATGGGGGGGCGTTGGAGGTAGACCGTATCCGAGTGCCAGAGCCCCCCGAAGTTCACGTTCTCGTGCTCGCGCTTGCGCACCTCTGTGATCTGCGGGAAACCGTCCAGGCCGGGAATCATGGGGTAGACATCGGGGGCGCCGAAGTAGCCTGCGAAGCGCAGCTGTTGCGCCGGCGTCATGGCTTGATCGCGGAAGAAAACGACCAAGTGCTCGAGCAACGCCGCGCGAATCGCGTCTACCGTCTCCGGGCCGAGGGGCTGCGTGAGCGCGACGCCGCTGATCTCGGCGCCCAGGGCCCCGGCGATGGGCTCGATACGAAGGCGTGTGGGACTGCTCGGCGGCATCGGGATCGTCGGCGTTACGCCTTGCAGTTTACCCGTCCCGATGCGGAGCGCACAGCGCGCCGCGCGATGGGGGAGTCGGCCGTGGCGACCGGCCCGGGGTGGCGGGCGGCGGCGTGTCCCGATCGCTCCGACCCCCGGCGGCGACAGGCCTAGCGTCGGGCTCGCGTCCGGCGCCGTGGGCCGAATTGTGACTCGCAAGGCAGAGCGCCGCGAGCAGGAATGCGTCGCCGCGAGGCAGCGCCCAGGGCGCCGTTCTCAGTATGCCGGCAAAGGCCGTCTCGGGAGGGGGCGACGGCGTGGTGCTCCGCGCTGTCCGCGATGCGGGAGACGCGCCCGGCTCGCTCAACCCCCGCGGCTGTTCTTGGCCGATCGCGCCATCTCGATGACCTCGTCAACGCGCTCGAGCCAGTCACCCTCGGCGTGCTCCACCACTTCCGAGAGGTCGATCACTTCGTAGCCCGTCGGCAGCTCCGCGTCTTCGTCCCATTCCACGGCCTCGATCTCGGCGCCGTCGTGGGGCGGGACCTCAAGTGCATCCTGGGTGGCCGCCGCGACGACCGAGATGCGGCATCCGTAGCGATAGGTCGCTTTGCTTCCCCCCCACCATGCCTTCGAGCCGCCGTTTTCGATGCGCACGATCTGTGCGGCAAAGTCCTGTTTCTGTTGGTGCCCCGGCGGTGTGAGCTGGATCTCCAAGCGCGTGCCCGTCACCATGGGGCGGGGTGTCGACAGCAGCACGCCGCCCGTCGACAGGTTGAGAATCTCGCCGGTCTCGTAGTCGGGCACCCCAGCGGCACGGTACTGCACGCGCTCCCGCACGGCGACCCGTTTGTGCTCCCGCCGCTCGCTCGTTGTGGATGTGCTGCTCACGTCTCCTGCCCCGAAGCTCTTGTCCAGCCGAATCCGCGGGCGCCGGGCGCCGGCGCGCCGGATCTGATGCGCAGCCATGCGTTAACCCGCACCGCGCTCGGAATCGGCCCCCTTTATAATTCCTAAACCACAATCGCGATTTTGTCCATGAATCCTCCGAGCGGCGCAGGCGCACACACCGGCTTCCGCCCCCGGCGGCGGCGCCGGGCCGGCCCTCGCGCACGCGGTGGGGAGGCGCGGGCGGCGCGGGCGCGCGGGACGCCGTGACGGCCTGCAACGGCGCACGGGATCGCTGCCGAGCCCTCCGCGCTCCCGCCGCATGAGCGCATCGCAACACGCACACCCGGCGAGGCCAGGACCGGGGCGGGGCCCCCGGCTCGCCTATGCCGAGTACGGCGCGGGCGACGGCGTCGCCACGTTCTATTTCCACGGGCACCCGGGCTCGCGCCTGGAGGGCCGCCTCGTCGATGCGGCGGCGCGGCGCGCCGGCGTGCGCCTGATCGCCGTCGATCGACCCGGCATCGGCCGCTCGGCCTTCCAGCCCGGCCGATGTCTTCTGGACTGGCCCGCCCGTGTCTCGCAGCTGGCGGACAGCCTGGGCCTGGAGTGCTTCGCCGTGGTGGGCGTCTCCGGCGGTGGCCCTTACGCGCTGGCATGCGCCTATCGGATTCCGCAGCGCCTGCGCGCCTGCGCGGTCGTGGGCGGTCTCGGGCCCCTCGACGTGCTCGGCATCGAGGGGATGATGCCCCTCGACCGCCTGCAGTTTCACGTCGCGCGCGCGGCGCCCTGGTTGCTGCGCCCTGTGCTGTGGCTCGTGGTCGGCAGACTGAGACGACGCTTCGCCAAGCGCCGCTCGCTCGATCGCACGAGCGTGCGCCTGGCACGGGAAATCATCGCCGGCGGCGGCGACCGCGAGCAGGCCGCGGCCTACGTGCGGGCGGTGCTCGAGGCATTTCGCCAGGGAACCCGCGGCATGGCGCGCGACGCCGTGCTCTACACGCGGCCCTGGGGTTTTGCACCATCGCAGATCGCCTTTGCGCCGGTGCACCTGTGGCACGGCGGGCGCGATCGGCACGTGCCCGTGCGCATGGCTCGCGCCGTGGCCGATGCCATACCCCGTTGCGTGGCCAGATTCTTCCCTGAAGACGACCACCTCTCCTCGATCCTGGGGCACGTCGACGAGGTTCTCGCAACCCTGGCCGCCTCGCGGCCGGCGCGCGGGCGGTGAGCCGCCGGGCGCAGGGCCGGATTGCCGCGTCCCGCAATAGACTGTTTAGCTGTGTGCCCGGAGAGCGCCCGGCAACGTGTGGCGCCCCGAAGAGGATTCGAACCTCTGACCTGCCGCTTAGGAGGCGGCCGCTCTATCCGGCTGAGCTACCGGGGCGTGAAGGTGATTGTAAGCCCATGCGCGGCCGGCTGCGATTGAACCCCGGCGCACGACAGCGGAAAATCCGGGCTATGGCCGCGCACGCCCCGTCCTCCCGAGCCGCGACCGCGTCGATCGTGGCGGCGTTGGCAGCGGCATTGGGCGGCATGGCGGCGTTGCTGTGCACCGCGGGCGCGGCCGCGCAGAGCTCCTGGGTCTACGCCATCGAGCAACACCGACCCGATCAGCAGGCCAACCTCTGCCGGTCGAGGGAGGAGGCGCTGCGCATTGCCGCTGTGTTCGCCGAACGCGGGCCGCGACCGGGATTCGCGGCGCTCGCGGACTCGGAGCATTGCGCACTGCAGGTTCGCTCGTTCACGCCGATCGAGGTGCTCGACGCCGTGCTGATCGCTCCCGGGGAGCCCAACGAGTACACCGTGAGCTTCGTCGCGGTGCGTCTGCGCGACGGCCTTCTGCGTTACCTGGTGACGACGCGGGCGGTGTTACCGGCGCGCTGAGAACCGCGGCGTCGCCGCGAAACCTAAAATCCGGCTGCGTGGCCGTCCTTGCGGTGATCCGACGCAGCGCAGTAGCCGTCCCCGAGACGACAGATCAGCTGCGCGCCGCCGAACAGCCGGACGCTGAGTTCCTGCGGCGGCATCAATCGGTGGCCGCGTCGCACCAGTTCCACGGCGACGGCTGGCGGGAAGCCGCGCTCGAGCCCGACCCGCGAGCGCTTGTCCAGATACCAGCGCGGCGCATCCGACGCCGCCTGCGGGTTCTGCCCGTAGTCGAGGACGCGCACGAGCAGCTGCACGTGGCCCTGTGCCTGCATGTGCCCCCCCATCACGCCGAAGCTCATGAACGGCTCACCGCCGCGGCTGGCGAAGCCGGGGATGATGGTGTGAAACGGCCGCTTGCCGCCGCCCACGCGGTTGGGGTGACCAGGCTCCAGGGAGAAGCCGAAGCCGCGATTCTGCAGGCTGATGCCGGTTTCCGGAACGACCACTCCCGAGCCGAAGCCTTCGTAGTTGGACTGAATCATCGACACCATCATGCCCGCGGCATCGGCCGCTGCGAGGTACACGGTGCCGGCCTCGGCGGCAGGCGACGCCGCCGCAGTGGCGGCACGGTCCATCTCGATCTGCCGGGCGCGTTGCGCCAGGTAGGCGTCGTCGAGCAGCGTCTGCGGCTCGAGCTGCATCGTCGCCGGGTCGGCGATATGCCGTGCCGCCTCGGCCAGGCCGACCTTCATCGCCTCCAGCTGCAGGTGCACGCTGTCCGCCGAGTCCACCGGATAACGCGCGAGGTCGCGGTGGCGCAGGATGCCGAGCGCAATCAGCGCCGCCAGGCCCTGCCCGTTGGGCGGCAGTTCGTGCACCTCGGTATCCCGGTAAGCCCCGTTCAGGCACGTCACCCAGGTGGACTCGTGCGCGGCCAGGTCGGCGAGCGTCATGGCACCGCCCTCGCTTTCGGCGTGGGCTACGATCCGCTCGGCCAGGGCGCCGCGGTAAAACGACTCGCCGCCCGAGGCGGCGATGGACTCGAGCGTCGTCGCCTGCGCGGGCAGACGGAAGAGCTCGCCCGCCTGCGGTGCCCTGCCCGATGGCAGGAAGGCGTCGGCAAAGTCGGCGCGCTCGCCCAGCTCTTGCGCGGCCAGTGCCCAGCGCGCCGCGATCATCGGCGAGACGGCGTAGCCGTTGCGGGCATAGCGAATCGCCGGCTCGAACAACTGCGCGAAATCCAGGCTGCCAAATCGACGGTGCAGCTGCCCCCAGGCGTCGACGGCGCCGGGAACGGTCACCGCGTCCCAGCCCTTCGCCGGCATCTGCTCGCGGTCGGCAAAACGCGCAGGGGACCATGCGCGCGGGGCGCGTCCCGACCCGTTGAGCCCGTGCAGGGTCTCACCGTCCCAGACGATGGCGAAGGCGTCGCTGCCGATGCCGTTGCCGCTCGGTTCGACGACGGTCAGTGTGATGGCCATGGTCAGGGCGGCGTCGACGGCGTTGCCGCCCGCCTGCAGCGCATGGACACCCGCCTGCACCGCCAGGGGCTGGGAGGTGGCGACGACGTTGCGTGCCAGAACCGGCGAGCGCCGCGAAGCGTAGGGAAACTGCCAGGAGAACATGTTCGGACGGGGCTTCGCTTGGACGTTTGAAAAGTCGATCGGGTATGCTTGCGTGGGACGCGTCACGCCGTGCCGGTCAACGACGCCCGCCGCGCACGCCAGACGCCCACTCTGCCAGAACGGCATCGTCTTCGCCACAGCGCCGGTGCGCTGCGACGCCGCCGCGGCGCCCCAAATCTGTACGCACCATGACCGACACACGACTGCGGGTAGGCATCGCGGGATTCGGCACCATCGGCCACGCCGTGGCGGCCAGGCTCGACGCGGGCATTGCGGGGCTCGAGCTGAGCGCCGTGGCCGGACGCGATCTGCGCCGCACCGCCGCGGCGGTGAGCGATCTGCGTGCTGCGGTCGCCGTGGTGCCTGCTGCCGAGCTGCCGCGGCATGCCGACGCGATCGTCGAATGCGCCCCGGCGCGGGCCTTCGAGACCATCGCCTTGCCCGCCATTCGTGCCGGACGCTTGCTGCTGCCGCTCAGCGTGGGGGCGCTTCTCGATGCGCCCGAGCTGATCGCGCTCGCGGCCGACACGGGGGCGCGCATCGTCGTTCCCACGGGCGCCCTGCTGGGTCTCGATGCGGTGCGAGCGGCCGCGGAGGGTCGCATCGATACCGTGTCGGTGGTGACGCGCAAACCTCCCGCCGGGCTGGCGGGCGCGCCTTATCTCGAGCAGCGCGGCATCGTCCTCGATGGCCTCACACAGCCGCTCAAGGTCTTCGAGGGCAGTGCGCGCGACGGCGTCGCCGGCTTCCCGGCGAATGTCAACGTGGTGGCGGCCCTGAGCCTAGCGGGCATCGGGGCGCAGCGCACGCGCCTCGAGATCTGGGCCGATCCCGGCGTGACCCGGAACACGCACCGTATCGAGGTGGAGGCGGACAGCGCCCGTTTTTGTATGGTCATCGAGAACGTGCCCACCGACGAGAACCCGGCGACGGGTCGCATCACGGCGCTCAGCGTGGTTGCCTGCCTGCGCGGGCTCGTGGCGACGCTGAAAGTCGGCAGCTGACCGACAGCAGCGTCGGCGCCGCCCGCGCGGCGGTGGCCGAGGCGACTCTCTGGTCCGCGATTGCCGCGGGCGATGGCGCGTCGTTCGGGCCGGTTGCGGCCGTCGCGCCCGGTGGCTACTTCTGCAGCACGTCGACGGTGAGCTGGTGCTGCTCTTCCGCGCAGTCTTCCTCGCAAAGACGGATATCGAACTCGGTGCCGCGCACGCCGAGCGTCGCCACCGGCGTGTTCACGCGGTAGGCGTCGGGGTTGGTCTTGGCAATGGCGCCCGTCAGCGCCCGCAGGCCGCCCTTGACGAGGTTCAGGGCCGTACCGTCGTTGCTGCCGCCGAACGCGTAGGCGTCGATCACCAGCACGCTGTCGGGCCGCACGGTGACCTTGCCGCCGTCGCTGAAGCGGATGACGGCATAGCTCTTGGTCGCCGTGGTGATCGTATCGCCGACGAAGACCTCGGCGTTCTTGTCCACGCTGCGCGCCTCGGCGGAGCCGAGCTGCGCCGACACCGTGCCTTTGGCCAGCACCACCGTGCCGGCCGCATCGGCCGCGGCGGCGTGCGCCGCCACCGCCAGCGCGGTGGCCAGGAACGCCCCCGTGCCGTGCCGGGCGAGGCGACGGCGGCAGTTGCTCCACTCGGGTTTCATCGTTGTTGTCCTCCCACGCTAGAAGCCGGCGCAAGTGTACACCGAAAGCGATGGCGATGGCGCGCCGGCACGCGGCGCTGCGGGCGATACCCCACCGGGCCGTCACGACGGGCTCGTCGGCGGCGGCGGCGGCGATGGTGGCTTGCGCCGGCAGCTCCTCGGCCTCATAGACCGGCGCGTAGCGGTCCTCGTCGCGCTTCGTGCCGCACACCCAGCCGGGCAGCAGCGGCAGCAGGTCCACGGCCGCGTTGACGAATAAATCCGTGCGCTCCGGCTGAGCCTTGATGGTGAGGAACAGCGCCTCGCCCATGGTCATGCCGAGACCGACGAGATGCAGCAGCACGGAGTAGGGCGGATAGCCCCGGCGCAGGAAATCCTCGACCTCGGTCTGGCGCTGGGAATTGATGGCGCGGAAGTCGTTGAACGGCTGCCACGCATCGACCGCGCCGATGCCGCATTCGGCCGGCAGCACCGCGCTGGGACGGGGAATGGCATCCTGGAGGAAGAATTCCGGATTGCTGCGCAGGCACGCCATCAGGCGCTCGTCGACGAAGCCGCTCTCACCGGCTTCCAGCTCGACGACCTGTTCGCCGCGCTGGACGTAGGCCGCTCCCTCCCAGACCGTGGTGTACAGCCCGGCGCCGGGCGTTTCCAGCAGCTCGCGGCACTCCTCCTCGGTGACCGCCGCCTAACCCGCTTCCTGCTGGGCCGCGGCGGGTGTCGTCGCCAGGGCGCAGAACAATGCGCCCAGGGCGCGCCACGCGGCGCGCCGGCCGCGACCTGCCGGCCCTCGCCCGCACCGCAATCGGTTACCTGCGCTGTGGTGCAACGATGTCGTTCTCACGGGCCGATCCCCGGCCGGAACGTTGCCAAGCGCGCCCGGCCGATGCGCACGGGATTCACGCGTCCACGCGGCGCTCTTGTCAAGCGTGAGCCTTTGCGTGTTCAATCGGCGCTCGGAGCCCGCGCTCTCGGGCGCAGGCTCACGCGGCGGCATGCCGGAGCCCACGCGAGAGCATGCCGCTGTGTGCCGCGGGCCAGCAGGCTCGAGCGGCTCGACCCTAACCGGTGCCACCGATGGGCCTACGCCAGCACATAATCCGCATCGCGCTCTGCCTCACCATTGCGCTCGCCTTCGCCGCGCACGTCGCCGGCGTGGTTAATTTCCCCCTCATCGAGCGCCTGGAGGACTTGAGCTACGACACGAGGCTGCGGCTGACGGTGCCGGGCGGCGTCGACCCCCGGATCGTCATCATCGACATCGACGAAGACAGCCTGCGCAAGGAAGGCCACTGGCCCTGGTCCCGCCTCAAGCTCAAGGCACTCGTCGACAACCTGTTCGAGAAGTACGGCATCGCCGTGCTCGGCTTCGACGTCGTCTTCGCCGAGCGCGAGGAGACGCTGATCGTCGAGCAGATCGGGCAGCTGGGTGAGCGCGACGGCGACGAGGGGTTCGTCACCCGCCTGCGCGACTACGCCGGCCAGCTCAACCCCGATCAGCTGCTCGCCGGCGCCGTCGGGGCCCACCCCGTCGTGCTGGGCTATTACTTCAACACCGACCCGTCGAAGCGCGAAAGCACCGGCATGCTGCCGGAGCCGACCTTCGAGGACGAGGACATCACCCGTTCGGTCTACGCGCCGCAGGCATCGAGCTTCGGCGGCAACCTGCCGGTGCTGCAGGAGAACGCCGCGGGTGGCGGGTTCTTCAGCACGCCCCTGATCGACGACGACGGCATCATCCGCCGCGTGCCGCTGCTGCACGCTTTCGAGGACGATCTCTACGAGTCGCTCGGTCTCGCTGTGGCCCGCGTCTACCTCGACGACATCGTGCTGCCGCTGTTCGCCGAAGGCGTGGAGGTCCAGGGCTATCCGGCGATGGAGGCCATCGAGCTCGCGGGCCAGCGCATACCCATCGACGCCGACGCCGGCGTCATGGTTCCTTACCGCGGGCCGCCGCACAGCTTTCCCTACGTGTCGGCGAGCGATGTGCTGCAGGACAGCGTTCCCGATCCGACGGTGCTAGAGGGCGCCATCGCGCTGGTGGGCACGTCGGCCGCCGGTCTGGTGGATCTTCGCGCCACGCCGATCGAAACGGTGTTCCCCGGAGTCGAGATACACGCCAACGTCGTTGCCGCCATCCTCGACGGGGGTTTCAAGGAGAAGGCCGCTTACACCCGCGGCGCCGAGCTTGCCTACATCGGTATCGTCGGCTTCTTCGTCGCCGTCGTGCTGCCGCTTCTCAACCCGGTGTTGGCGGCGGCGTTGACCGTGCTCGTCCTCGCCGCCACCATCGCTTTCAATTTCTACCTCTGGCAGCAGGACGTGGTGCTGCCGCTTGCCGCCAGCCTCATGCTCGTAATCACCCTGTTCGGGGTCAACGCCGCCTACGGGTTCTCGGTGGAGGCACGCTCGAAACGCTTGCTGCGCCAGGCTTTCAGCACCTATCTCGCGCCCGCCCTGGTGGAGCAGCTGGCCGACAATCCCCGCAAGCTGCGCCTCCAGGGTGAGACGCGCGTGATGACGTTTCTGTTCACCGACATCGCCGGGTTTACGAGCTTTGCCGAGCGTATCGAGCCCGAGCTGCTGGTCAAGGTGCTGAACGAGTATCTCGACGGCATGTGCGGCATCGTCATGGACCACGGCGGGACCATCGACAAGATCGTCGGTGACGCCGTGCACGGGATCTTCAACGCCCCCCTGGAGCAGCTGGACCATGCCGAGCGCGCCGTGGCCTGCGCGCTCGCCCTCGATGAGTTCTCGATGCAGTTCATCGAGCGCCAGGAGCAGGCGGGAGTGAAGTTCGGCGTCACGCGCGTGGGCGTCAACACGGGCCCGGCCGTCGTCGGCAACTTCGGCGGCAGCCGCCGCTTCGACTACACGGCGCACGGCGACGCCATCAACACGGCCGCGCGCATGGAGAGCGTGAACAAGCACCTCGGCACCCGCATCTGCGTGGCGGCCACCACCGTCGAGCTCTGCCCCGAGCACCACTTCCGCCCCATCGCCGGCTTGGTGCTGAAGGGTAAGACCGAGGCGGTCGAGGCCTACGAGCCGATTTCCGCGGAGGTGGCCGCCTCGAAGCGAATCAAGGACTATCTCGAGGCCTATGCGCTCATGCGCGCCGAGTCGCCGCAGGCGCTGCAGGCGCTCGAGACCCTCGCCGAGGCCTATCCGGACGATCCCGTGGTCGCCATGCACGTGCAGCGGCTGCGCGACGGCGAGAAGGGAACCGTGATCGTCATGGCCGAGAAGTGATCGTCCCCGCGCCGCGTCGCCGACGGCTTCAGAACGCGGCCACGGTCCCGTCGCTGCGCGGATCCGCGGCGCCCTCGATCACCCCGGCGGCGTTGCGCACGATGGCTCCGGCATGGCCCATCAGCTCGTCGAAGTCGCCGACGAGCTCGACGTCGTGACCGGCCGCGCGCAGCGCATCCGTCACCTCGGCGGGGAAGCGGTTCTCGATTCTGAGGTTCACCTTGGGCGCGCCCCAGGTCCGCCCGAGGACCCAGCGCGGTGCCGTGACGGCCTCCTGCAGCGGGCGGTCGTAGAGCGCGTAGCGGGTGAACACCGCGGCCTGGGTCTGCGGCTGGCCGTCGCCGCCCATAGCGCCGTAGACCATGTGGCGGCCGTCGGCGAGCTGCGCCATGGCGGGATGGATGGTGTGAAAGGGCCGGCGCCGCGGCGCCAGCACGTTGTGCGAGTCCGGCTCCAGGCTGAAGCTCATGCCGCGGTTCTGCCAGACGATGCCGGTGGCCGGCAGCACCACCCCCGAGCCGAATTCCCAGTAGACACTCTGAATGAAGCTCACGGCTCGGCCTTCGCCGTCCATGGCGCCGAGCCACACGGTGTCGCCCGCCGCCGGGGGCGCCGGCCACGGCGCGGCGCGGCGGCGGTCGATCTTGCCGCCGAGCGCCCGCAGGGACTCGTCGTCGAGAAAGCTCTGCGCCTCGACGGGCATGAAATCCGGGTCGGTGATGTGGCGGTCGCGGATCTCGAACGCGCACTTGGTCGCCTCGACCAGGCCGTGGACGTGGTCGAACCCGTCGGGCTGCCGGCAGCCCAGGCGGTCGAACAGGGCGAGGATGAGGACCGACGCGAGGCCCTGCGTCGGCGGCGGCATGTTGTAGAGCGTGCCGCAGCCGAGCCGCGCACTGAGGGGTGTGACGCGACGAGCGCGAAAAGCGCGCAGGTCGCCCGCGCCGAGCGGACTGCCGATCCGCTCCAGGTCCGCGGCGATGGCCTCGCCCAGTTCGCCGCGATAGAAGTCTTCCAGGCCGGCGCGCCCCAGCCGCTCGAGCGTGTCCGCCAGCCGCGGTTGCGCGAGCAGCGTGCCGATGGGCGGCGCGGCGCCGTCGACCAGGTAGACCTCGGCAAAGCCGGGGCAGGGCGCGAGCGCTTCGAGATGGTTCCGGGTATTTTCGTGCAGGGTGCGCGTGACCGCGACACCGGCGCGCGCGTAGTGCACCGCGTCCTCCAGCAGCCGGGCGAGGGGCAGGCGTCCGCCCCAGCGGGCCGAAACTTCCAGCGCCTGCTGCCAGCCGGCGACGGCGCCGGCCACGGTGAGGGCGGCCGGCGGGCCGCGCTCCGGGATGCTCTCGAGGCCGCGCTCGGCGTAGTAGGTCAGGTTGGCCGCCGCCGCCGCGCCACCGCAGGCGTCGATGGCGACGGGCGCGCCGTCGCCGTGGCCGATGAGCCAGAAGTTGTCGCCGCCGAGGCTGTTCATGTGCGGATACGCCACGGCGATCGTCGCCGCGGCGGCGATCATGGCCTCGACGGCGTTGCCGCCGTCCTGCAGCACGCGCAGGCCTGCCTGCGCGGCCAGATGGTGCGGAGCGACGACCGTTCCACGAGTCGATCGTGTTGTCTGCAGCATGCGGCTCTCCCTCGTGAAAGTGCGCGACCCGTGCGGGCGGACGTTGACTTTTGGACTGCGCTATTATCGGCGCAAGCACAGCGGCGAGTGCAAGGCGCCCAGCGATTCGGGGCGCGCAGCCTCCGGCCGGGGGAGCGAGGCGGAGGCAATCCCTGCGTGGTCGGTCCGGGCGCGAACGCGCCACCGTGCGTGTGCCCGGCCCGCGGGCCTTCGCTTGTGCGGCTCGCTCCCGCCCCGTGCGCCGCCTCGGGCCTCAGTCGGCGACGGGGTTCTCCAGCGCCAGCTCGGCCACCGCGACGCGAACGACGTCGCCCGCCCGCAGGCTGAAATCGTCCGTCGGCACGATGCCCGCGCCCGTCATCAGCAGCACCCCGTGCGGGAAATCGAGCTCGGCGAACAGCCACCCCACCAGCTCCTCGAGGCTGCGCTTCATCCGCTCGGTGCTGGTGCTGCCCTCGAACACCGTGGCGCCGTCGCGACGGATCGTGAGATCGATGGCGAGTGAGCGCTGCCGCTCGGCCGACGCCAGCACGATGCCCGGGCCCAGCGCGCAGCCGCCGTTGTAGATCTTGGCCTGGGGCAGGTAGAGCGGGTTCTCGCCCTCGATGTCGCGCGAGGACATGTCGTTGCCGGCCGTGTAACCGACGATCTCGCCGTGGCGGTTCACGACCAGGGTGAGCTCGGGCTCCGGCACGTTCCAGTGCGCGTCCCTGCGGATGCGCACGGGTGCGCCCGGGCCGGACACGCGCCAGCCGCCGGCCTTGAAGAAGAGCTCGGCGCGATGGGCGTCGTAGACCTTTTCGTAGATGTCCTTGGTTTGGGTCTCGACGACGCGAGCCTCGCGGCTGCGCAGGTAGGTTACACCGCTGGCCCACACCTCCTGGTGAGCTTCGAGCGGCGCCAGCAGCGGCGCATCGGCCTTGTCTTTCGTGACGGCCGCCGCGAGCACGCCCTCGAGCGCCGCCGCCTCGAGCTGCAGCAGCAGTGCGAGGTCGACAGCGGGCGGCAGGTAGCTGCCGTCGACGGCCCACCGGGCCGACCCGCCGAGTTCGTGTCTCGTCAGGTACACGGTCTTTGCAAGCGCCTCAATTCTCGGCCCTCCCGGTCCTGCAACAGAGGAATGAAGCCGCATTGCGAGCGTCGCTGCGCCTCCCGCGGCCGACTTGCGTCGAAGCGCAACTCATACTGACGCTGTGAGATCCGACGCGTGACGGCGCGTCTCTCCCGGCGGCGTTCGTGTTAAGGCGCTCGGCCCGCGGAGTGCGCTGTGCTAGTCATTGCAGCGGGCGCGACGCTTCTCCCGGGGGCTGGCGGCAGTCTATCACAGGCCCCGCCGGGCGGGCCGCGGTCACGGGCCGCGCCAGGGCCTGTATCGATCAGAGCGCTTCGATGACCGCGCGGGTGAAGGCCGCGGTGTCGGCGTGCCCGCCGAGGTCGCAGGGACGCACGGCGCCGGCGGCGAGCACGGCGTCGACGGCCGCGTCGATGCGCGTGGCGGCGGTGACGCAGGCATTCTCGTCGTGGCGCTCGCCGAGCCAGTCGAGCATCATCGCCGCCGATTTGAGCATGGCGACCGGGTTGGCGATGCCGCGCCCGGCGATGTCCGGCGCGCTGCCGTGACTCGGCTGGAACACGGCGTGTCGGTCACCGATGTCGGCCGACGGCGCCATGCCCATGCCGCCGATCAGCGCCGCGCCCAGGTCGGAGAGGATGTCGCCGTACATGTTCTCCATCACCATCACGTCGAACTCCCAAGGACGCCGCACCAGATCGAGCGCGGTCGCGTCGACGTAATGGTGCTGTGGGGCGACGTCGGCAAAACGCGGCGCGGTCTCATCGAAGATCCTGCGGAAGAAAGCCATCGACTGGAGGACGTTCGATTTGTCGACGCAGGTCACGATGCCGGGACGGCCGCGCGCCTTGCGCCGGCGGGCCAGGCGGAAGCTGAAGTCGAACAGGCGCTCGCACCCCGCCCGCGTGATGACCATGGTGTCGCTTGCGACCCGGTCGTCCTCCACGATGCCCTTGCCGCGGGCGGCGAACAGTCCCTCCGTCGACTCGCGCACGATGACGAGATCGATCTCGCGCGCGCGCTCGGCGGCGAGCGCCTGTCCCGCACCCGGCACCGCCCTGATGGGTCTCACGCCGGCATAGAGCTCGAGCGCGAAACGCAGCTCCAGCTGCGGCGCAATCTCGGTGCCGTCGGGGTAGCGCACGTCGGGCAGGCCCATGGCGCCGAAGAGGATGGCGTCGGCGGCCTGCGCCCGTTTGAGCGCCTCGTCGGACAGCGCGATGCCGCGATCCCGATAAGCGGCGGCGCCGCCCTCGAGGTGCTCGAGGCGAAGCACGAACCCCCCGGTGCGCCGCTGCACCGCGTCGAGCACGGCCAGCGCCGCGCGCATGACCTCCGGGCCGATGCCGTCTCCGGCGAAGACGGCGATGTCGAAGTGCGCCTCAGGCGCCGACATAGGCGGTCTTGACCAGCGTGTAGAACTCGGCCGCGTAACGTCCCTGCTCGCGCGGACCGTAGTTCGATCCCTTGCAGCCGCCGAAGGGCACGTGATAGTCCACGCCGGCCGTGGGCAGGTTGACCATCACGAGACCCGCCTGTGCGTTGCGGCGGAAGTGCTCCGAGCGCGCGAGCGAGGTGGTGCAGATTCCCGAGGACAGGCCGAACTCGGTGTCGTTGGCGACATTCAGCGCCTCGTCGTAGTCTTTCACGCGGATGACGCTGGCGACCGGACCGAAGATTTCCTCGCGGTTGATCTGCATGTCGTTGCCCGTTTCCGTGAACAGCGCCGGGGCCAGGTAAAAGCCGTCGGTGGCGCGCTCGAGACGCTCCCCGCCCCAGGCCAGATTGGCCTCGCGCTTGCCGATCTCGATGTAGCGCAGGTCCTGGTCGAGCTGCGCGGCATCGACCACCGGCCCCATCTCGGTGCCCTCCTTGAGAGCGTCGTCGACTTTGAGGGTCTCGAGCCGTGCCACCATGGCATCGACGAAGCGCTCGTGGATGCCCTGCGTCACGATGAAGCGCGACGAGGCCGTGCAGCGTTGCCCGGTGGAGAAGTAGGCGCCGTTGACGGCGCAGCCGACGGCCGTTTCGAGATCGGCGTCGTCGAGCACCACCAGAGGATTCTTGCCGCCCATCTCCAGCTGCACCCGCGCGTGCCGCGCAGCGCAGGCCTGCGACACCCGCCGCCCCGTTTCCACCGAGCCGGTGAAGCTCACGCCGGCAATGAGGGGAGAGTTAAGCAGCGTTTCGCCCACCTGCGCACCGCGGCCCATGACCAGGTTGAACACGCCCGCCGGAATGCCGGAGCGGCTGATGATCTCCGCCAGTGCCCAGGCGCAGCCCGGCACCAGGTCCGCGGGCTTGAGTACGACGCAGTTGCCGTAGGCGAGCGCAGGCGCGATCTTCCACGCCGGGATCGCGATGGGAAAATTCCACGGCGTGATCAGCCCCACCACGCCGATCGGCTCGCGCGTCACCTCCACGGTGATGCCGGGCCGCACCGACGGCACGCGCTCGCCCGCGGCACGCACGACCTCGCCGGCGAAGAACTTGAAGATCTGTCCCGCGCGCGCGGCCTCGCCGATGCCCTCGGGCAGAGTCTTGCCTTCCTCGCGCGAAAGCAGACGGCCGAGTTCCTCCTTGCGAGCCAGTATCTCGGTGCCGATGAAGTCGAGGGCGTCGAAGCGTTGCTGGATGCCGCTGCGCGACCAGGCGGGGAAGGCGGCGGCCGCGGCGGCGATGGCCTGTTGCGCCTGGGCCTCGTCGGCGCGGGCGTACTCGCCCACCACGTCGTCCGTGTTCGAAGGATTGACGTCCCGGTTCACCGAGTGGCCGGCGACCCATTCGCCGTTGATGTAGTTTTTGTTAAGCGTCATCTGCTCCTCCCGGTCCGAACGGACCGTTGTCCCGGCTCGATGGTGGGTTCAAGTCGCGCCGATGTCGGCGGCTCAATGCGTGCGATGTGCTCGCCGTGCTCATGCCTCGTGCGCCCGGCGGGCGCAGGCCCGGGGGTGTTCGGCAGGAGACGCTCCGAGTCCGGCGCCGCGGCGCCGGCACTCGCCGACGGCGGGCTGCGCGCCCGGGCACGGCGGTCGCGCGCAGTTTAACATCAAATCGCAGCGCCCAGGCGTGTGTCGCCGAGCTTTGGTTTTCCTCGTGCGAGACGGCGCGTGTAGAATCGCGCTTCGCCGCCGCCGCGGGGGGCAAGGGCGGCAACGCGCAGCGAAGGAAGAAGTCATAGCGCCAAGCACATGAACAGCATCGACCTCAAAGACCGACGTGCGGTGGTGACCGGGGCGGCTCAGGGCATCGGCCTGAGCATCGCCGAGCGACTCCTTGCCTCGGGGGCGACGGTGAGCCTCTGGGACAAGGACGGCGAGCTTCTGGATCAGACCCGCCGGACGCTGGCCGGGTCGGGGAGGGTGCACGCGGTGGACGTCGACGTCGCCGACGCCGATGCCGTGGCCGCGGCGGCGCGCCAGACGATCGAGGCGCTGGGCGCCATAGACATCCTCGTCAACAATGCCGGCATCGCCGGTCCCACCGTGCCCTCGTGGGAGTATCCGCTCGAGGACTGGCGCCGGGTGATCGAGGTCGATCTGAACGGGGTTTACTACTGCTGCCGGGCGATCGTGCCGCACATGCGCGAGCGTGACTACGGGCGGGTGGTTAACGTCGCCTCCATAGCGGGCAAGGAGGGCAATCCCAACGCCGCGGCCTACAGCGCGGCCAAGGCGGGCGTCATCGCCATGACCAAGTCGATAGCCAAGGAGGTGGCGGACAGGAACGTCGCGATCAACTGCATTACCCCGGCGGCGGCGCGCACGCGCATCTTCGATCAGATCACGCAGGCACAAATCGACTACATGTTTTCGAGAATCCCCAGGGGACGATTCGTCAAGGTGGAGGAGGTCGCCGCCATGGTGGCGTGGCTCGCGTCGGAGGAGAACTCGTTCACCACCGGCGCGGTGTTCGATTTGAGCGGCGGCCGGGCCACCTACTGAATGCAGACGAGCGCCGAGCCGGGCTCGCAGGAGAGACACGCAAGATGAAAGTCCTGGTGACGGGTGGAACCGGATTCATCGGCCGACGTCTGGTCGCGGCGCTGCTGGCCAAGGGAGAGCTGCCCGGTGGCGACGGGAGACAGCAAGAGATCGACGGCGTGGTCGTAGCGGACGTGGTCGCGCCGGCGCAGCCGCTGCCCGACGACCCGCGGCTGCGGACGGTGATCGGTGACTTCAGTGCGCCGGGGGCGGCGAGGCAACTCCTCGACAGCGACACCGGCGCGGTTTTCCATCTCGCCGCGGTGGTGAGCGGCGAGGCCGAGCAGAACTTCGATCTCGGCATGCGAGTGAACCTCCACGGCACGGAGTCGCTGCTCGAGGAGTGCCGGCGTCTCGAGACGTGCCCGCGATTCGTGTTCACGAGCTCGGTGGCGGTCTACGGCGGGGACATGCCCGAGGTGATCGAGGACGATACGCCGCTGACGCCGCAGACGTCCTACGGCTCGCAGAAGGCGATGGGAGAGTTCCTGGTCAACGACTTCTCGCGCAAGGGCTTCGTCGACGGGCGCGCCCTGCGTCTGCCCACGGTGATCGTGCGCGCGGGCAAGCCCAATCAGGCGGCCTCGTCGTTCGCCAGTTCCGTGCTGCGTGAGCCGCTGCAGGGCGACGTTTACGTCTGCCCCGTTTCGGCCGCCACGAACGTCTATGCGCTTTCGCCGCGCCGGGTGGTCGAAAGCCTGCTGCACGGTGCGCAGCTGCCGACCGAGGCATGGGGTGCGCATCGCGCCCTGTTCTTGCCCGGCATCACCGTCTCCGTCGGCGAGATGGTGGAGGCGCTGCGCCAGGTTGGCGGCGAGGGGGTGGCGGGCCGCGTGCGCTTCGAGCCGGATTCTTTCATCGAGAAGATCGTCTACGGCTGGCCGACGCGGTTCGCGGCGCGTCGCGCCGAGGCGATGGGTTTCCGCCCGGACGCCGGCATCCGCGACATCGTCGACGCCTTCGTCGAGGACGAGCTCGGCGGGCGTATTGCCTAGGTCTGCGGCGCGATCGGGCGCCCGCCGGCAAGTTCCTTCTCCGGGATGATCGCGAACTGGGTCATCGAGCCCGATCCCGAAGCGTTTGCCTTCACGCGGGCCCACGGTGCGAGGGACATCCGCTACTATCATCGTCTGGCCGACTCCTTGCGCAGTGCAAGCAGGCCCGGGACCCGGGCCGTGCTCACTCGGCGGGCGTGGCCGCGACGATGGCGCCGCGCTGGCGGATGACGCGGGCGGCGAGCGCGTGTCCCCGGGCGGCGGCCGCCGCGGGCTCGAGCCCGCCGAGGCGGGCCGCCAGATAGGCGCCGTTGAAGGCGTCGCCGGCGGCGGTGGTGTCGATGGGGTCGGCCACGGTGACCGCCGGCACCAAGCGGCGCTGCGCGGCGTTGGCCACCAAGCACGGCGCAGCGCCGTTTTTCACGACCACCTCCTCGGCGCCCCAGGCGAGCCAGCGCTGCGCCGCCGTCTCCGGCGTCGCCTGCGGGAACAGCGCCTTCTCGTCGTCGAGACCGGGCAGCGCGAAGCGGGTGTGCGCCGCGATCCGTGCGAACGCCTCGCGGGCGTCGGCCGGGCGACGCCACAGCGCGGGACGGTAGTTGCTGTCGAAGGCGACGGCGCCGCCGCGCGCCGCGATCGTCTGCAGCAACCGCATGAGGGCCCGTCGCCCGCGCGCGTCGAGGATCGCCAACGTGATGCCCGACAGATACACCAGGTCGTGTTCCTTGAGGGCCTCGGTGAGCCTGGGCCCCCGGTCCCCGGCGAACAGCGCACGACAGGCGGAACGCTCGCGCCAGTAGTAGAAACGGCGTTCGCCGTGGGCGTCGGTGCGGATCAGGTACAGACCCGGCAGGCGCCCGCGCAGGCGGAACACCCACTCGGTGCCGATGCCCTCGCGGTGCCACGCCGCGACCATCTCGTCGCTGAACGGGTCATCACCGAGGGCGGTGACGTAATCCACGCGCGCCGTGTCCGGATCCAGCGATCGCGCCATGTACACGGCGGTGTTGAGCGTGTCGCCCCCGTAGCCCTGCTCGGTTGCCCGCGCTTCGCCCGCACCGCCGCCGGTCGCGATCTCGATCATGCACTCACCGATGGCGGCGGCCCGTTTCACGGCGTGTGCGCGGCGAGACCGGCGGCGGTGCGGGCGAGACTCTCGATGCGCCCCCAGTCGTGCTGCGCCAACGCCTGCGCGGGCGTCAGCCAGGTGCCGGCAACGCAGCAGACGTTGGCGCACGCGAGATAGGCGCTGGCGTTGCCGGCGTCGACGCCCCCCGTCGGGCAGAACGACAACTGCGGCAGGGCAGCGGCGAGTGCACGCAGGAAGGCGACGCCGCCGCTCGCTTCGGCGGGAAAGAACTTGAGCTCGGTGTAGCCGCGTGCACCCAGACGCATCGCCTCCGACGGCGTCGCCACGCCGGGGAGAAACGGCACCTCGGAAGCGTCTGCCGCGTCCAGCAGTGCGTCGGTGCTGCCGGGCGAGACCAGGAACTGCGCGCCGGCGGCGCTCGCGGCGGCGAGCTGCGCCGGCGCGGTGAGGGTGCCGGCGCCGACGACGACGCCGGCCACTCCCGCGCGGATGCGCTCGATGGCCTCGAGCGCGCACGCGCTGCGCAACGCCACCTCCATCACCGTCAGGCCACCGCGGGCCAGCGCTGCGGCGACGGGCACGGCGCAGTCGGGGTCGCTCAGCGTGACGACCGGAATCACGACCGCGGAGTCCAGCAGCCGCCTCAAGTGCTTGCTGCGCGGGGCCCCGGTGGACGTCATGCCACGTCCGTGACGACGACGACGGCGCCGGCGCGCGCGCGCACGTCCGGCAGCAGATCGGTGCCCAGGCCGGGGCCCTGCGGGGCGAGGATGTAGCCGTTCTCGATCGTGGGGACCACCGTCACGAGGTCCCGGTACCAGCCGCTGTAGAAGGCGCGCACGGACTCCTGCAGCAGGGCGTTGGGGACGTTCAGCGACAGGTGCACGGCGGCCATGAAAGCCACCGGGCCGGTACAGTCGTGCGGCGCCACCGGGCGGTGGTAGGCGTCGGCCAGCGAGGCGATCCTCTTCGCCGTCGTGAGGCCGCCGCACCAGACGATGTCGGGCATGACGACACCGACGGCGCCGCTCTCGAGCAGGTCACGGTGGCTCCAGTGACCGCCCAGCGTCTCGCTGGCGCACACCGGCACACGGGTGGTGCGGGCGAAGTCCTCGAGCGCCTTGAGGCTGTCCATGCGCACCGGGTCCTCGAACCAGAACGGCTCGAAGGGCTTCAGTGCCTGGGCAATGCGCAGGATCGCCGGAAAGCGCCACAGCGAGTGCAGCTCCACCATGACGTCCATGCGACGGCCGACGGCGTCGCGAATGCGGGCAAAAGGCTCCAGCGCGCGATCGAGCTCGGCGCAGGAGATGGCGTAACCGTCGGAAGCCTTGGCGGCGTAGTCGAACGGCCAGATCTTCATGCCGGTGATGCCCTGCTCGAGGAGGCTGTGGGCGAGCTCGTCGGCACGGTGAAGGAACGCGTCGAGGTCTTCGTAGGGTCCCTCGGCGCCCCCACCCAGCCCCCAGTCCCGCGTGTCCCAGTCGGGGTTGCTGCGCACGTAGCGATAACCGGCGCAGGTGTTGTAGGTGCGGATCTTCTCCCGGGAAAGCCCGCCCAGTAGCTGATAGACCGGCTGCCCCGTGTACTTGCCGAAGAGGTCCCAGAGGGCGACGTCGATGGCCGAGCGGGCGCGCGTTTCGGCGCCGGTACCGCTGAAGCCGACGTAGGGGGTGAGATCGGTGGCGATGCGCTCGATCTGCAGCGGATCACGGCCGAGCAGCCGCGGCGCCGCCGTCTCGTGGACGAAGGCCTCGACAGCGCGCGCCCCGAAGAAGGTTTCGCCCAGGCCGGTGAGTCCCTCCGAGGTATGGATCACCACCCACAGCACGTTGGGGAACTCTTCCAGGCGGATGCTCTCGACGGCCGTGATCTTCACTGCGTGACGCTCTCTTTGCCGTGGCACGGGGCCTTGCCGGGGCGGCGCCCGCGCCGTTGCGCTGCTCGAGGTGATTATAATTGGGCGGGCCACCGAACAAGAGCGCATGCCCACATGATCAAGGACCCGCCGCTGCTCACCGTGCGCCGGCACTTCGAGCGACCGCAAGCCGCCGCTCTCGACGCCTTCGTCGGGGTGCCCACCGGCCATGTGGTCGATTGCATGGACGGCGCCGGCGCGCTCGCCTATCGCATCAAGCCGCTCGATACCGAGTGCGCCGCCTTCGTCGGCGTCGCGGTGACGTGCTGGGCCGGCCCGGCGGACAACCTGGCCGTGTTCGGGGCGCTGACGCTGGTCGAGCCCGGCGACGTCATCGTGGCCGCCACCGACGCTTACACGGGCACATGCATCACGGGCGATCTGCTCGTCGGCATGGCGCGCAACTGCGGTGCCGCCGCATTCGTCACCGACGGTCTGCTGCGCGACACCGACGGTATCCGCAAGGTGGGGATCCCGGTGTTCGGCGCCGGTGTCACACCCAATTCGCCGGCGCGCAACGGTCCCGGCACGGTGGGGTTGCCGATCACGCTGGGCAATGTGGCGGTGGCCTCGGGCGATGTCGTCCTCGGCGATCGCGACGGCGTCGTGGTGATCGCGCACGCGCAGCTCGCGCAGGTGCTGGCGCGGCTCGGCGAGGTCGCCGCCGCCGAGGCGGAGCTGGAGGCGAAGGTCGACGCCGGCCTCAAGATTCCGGATTTTTTTCGCACCGTGGTCGCCGGACGTGTGCAGGAAGTCGACTGACCCGCGGACCGGCGGGGGGGCGCCCGCGCCGACGCTAACGGGCGGGCGCCGGCGCCGCGCCGGCCGGCTTGANNGCCGCGCCGCAGGCAAAAGTCTTGGCGGGTATGATCGACAGCCCTTGGCTCGACAACGCGGGTGAGCGCATTCAGTCCCTGCTTGCCGCCGGCGGCCCCGTGCTGTGGATCCTGTTGCTTCTCTCCGTGATCGCGCTCGCCGTGACCCTTCTCAAGCTGTGGCAGTTCGCATACGTCGAGGGCGGCGGTCGCGGTGCACTGGCCGATGCCCTCGAGCATCTGCGTCATGGTGATCGCAAACGTGCACTGAGCGCGGTGTCGGCGGCGCCGGGGCCCATCACCGATGTCGTCCGTGTGGCGTTGAGCGGGCTCGCCGCGGCGCACGCCGGCGACGAGCAGACCGTGCGTGAGGAGACGCTGCGCGTGGCGGTCGCACGTCTCGAGGACATGCGCTCGTACCTGCGCGTTCTCGAGGTCATCGCCACCCTGAGCCCGCTGCTCGGGCTGCTCGGCACCGTCGCCGGCATGATCGAGGCGTTCCGGGCCATGGAGCGCGCCGGCAGCCAGGTGAATCCGGCGATCTTGTCGGGAGGCATCTGGGAGGCGCTGTTGACGACGGCGGCGGGTCTCGCCATCGCCATCGTCGTGGTGGTGGTGCTCAACTGGCTCGAACGCCGCGTCGAGAGAACGCGGCACCGCATGGAGGACGCCGTCACGCGGGTGTTCACGAGCCGCATGTCCAGGAGCGAGGCGGCGTAGCGCCGCCGGCGTCCCCGCCACGCCCGCCGTCGTGCTGCTGCCACCGTGCGCGAACGCATTATCCGGCGCCGCCAGCGTCGACGCGCAGTGCGGCGGGGGGGCGCGCTCGCGGCGCACGCTGATCAGCCTGACGCCGCTGATCGACGTCGTCTTCATTCTCTTGGTGTTCTTCATGCTGGCCTCGAGTTTCGCCGAGCGGCGTGTGCTGCACGTGGATGTCGCTGCGCCGCACGGCGCCGGCGGCGAACGCAGCGCGACCGTGATCACCGTGGGCTCGGGCGGCGCCCTGCTGCGCGGCGGCGAACCGGTGCGGCTGCAGGAGCTCGCGCAGAGCATCGCGCGCGCGCCCGGCGTGGCCACCGAGGGCGCCTGGCTGTTGCGTCCGGGTCCCGGCAGCACGGTGGAGGACCTGGTCGCGGTCATCGACGGCCTCGCCGACGCGGGCCTGACCCGCCTGTCGCTGACACGCTGAGATCACGCCGTGAGACTGCCCGAGCCCCCCGTCCGGCGCCACGAGGAGAACGTGCTGCCGCTCATCAACGTTGTCTTCCTGCTGCTCGTCTTTTTCATGCTGGCCGGGCAGCTGACGCGTCCGCAGCCGTTCGCGGCGGAGCCGCCGCCGGCGCGCGGCGGCGTGGCCGTCGACGCCGCCGCCACGGTGGTGCTCCTGGGTGCAGACGGTCGGCTTGCCGTGGACGCTAGCCCCATTGCCCGGGAGCGGCTCGCCGATCACGTGGCGGGATTGCGCGCCGCCCGTCCGCATCTGGGAATCGTCGTGCGGGCGGATCGCGCCGCCGCGGGAGCGGACCTGCTCGAGATCCTCGAGGCGCTGGCCGCGGCGCGGGTCGAGCGAGTCGCGTTGATGACGCGCGCGCTGCCATGAAGGCGATCGCGGCGCGCCACTGGGGCTGGGCGCTCGCGGCCGCGGCGGCGCTGCACGCCGGCGGGGCGCTGCTGCTGGCCACCGGCGCTCCCCGCAGCGAGTTTTCCGGCGGGCACGAGCGCGTCCTCGCCGTGTCGCTGAGCCGCGCCGGGGCCGAGGCACCCGCGAGCCCAGCGCCGCCGGCACAAGCTGCCGCACGCTTGCCGCAGCGGGCGCTCGCGCCGCCGGCAACGCCGCCGGCGAAGGCAGCCCCGGAGCAGGCGCCGCCGCGGCCGGCGCCGAAGACACCGGCGCCGGCCACGGCGACCCC
>JABAHR010002932.1_pt1 | contig 40903 bp, 30 predicted proteins | sample 7062101 | NCBI WGS metagenome assembly JABAHR01 (sample SAMN14534553, study PRJNA622989) | marine sediment metagenome | biome: marine biome [ENVO:00000428]; feature: marine pelagic biome [ENVO:01000023]; material: deep marine sediment [ENVO:00002113] | place: India: Gulf of Kutch | collected...
ACCGGGTGCGGATCACCGCGCAGCTGATCGAGGCGCGTTCCGACACCCACCTGTGGTCGGAGACCTACGACCGGACGCTGGACGATATCTTCGCCGTGCAGGACGAGATCGCCTCGGCGATCAGCACTGAACTACAGATGAAGCTGGCGCCGGGAGGAAGCGAGGCGGTGCTGCCCACGTCCATCCAGGCTGCTACCGGCACGGCTTACGACGCTTATTTGCGCGGGCGCGATCTGATCAACCAGCGTGGCCGCGGAAATGTGGCGGCAGCGATCCCTCACCTCGAACGCGCGCTGCGCCTTGACGCAGATTTCGCTCCCGCACACGCGCAACTGGGCATAGCCATGATCCTCTATACCGGATACACCCCGGTGGAAAGGCATACGGCCATGCAGCACCTGGACCGCGCCCATGAACTCAAGCCAAATCTCGCGGAGGCCCACGCGGGTCGGGCAATGTTGGCGATTCACGAAGAGGATTATGAATCCGCTGTCATACATGCGCGCAAGGCCCTGGCATCTAATCCCAACTATGTCGATGCCATGCGCTGGCTGGCGAATGCGCTGCACGACCTGGGCCGAGAAGAGGAGGCTGCAGCCATCCACGACCAGGTGCTGAAAATCGATCCGCTGTCGGTGGCCGGTCGAGTGAGTCATGCCAGGAGCCTGGCCGCTCAGGGTCGGACCGGGGAAGCCCACGCCATCGCGGACCAGTTGCTGGCAGAGGAGAACCTGTGGGCTGCGTGCCGGGTACACGTGCACACGTATCTCGTTGGTGAGGGCAAATTAATGGAGGCTCTGTACTGGGCATTGCAGTCTCCGGGCCACGAATACTATGTCATGAATGTGTTTTTCCTGATCGGCGAATACGCCGAGGCACGGCGCACGATCAATGCCTATTCTTTCCTGATCGATGCCCACGAAGGGCGTTGGGACGAGGCCATCCAGGCAGTGCTGAAGAACCTGGAACTCTACCCGGATAACAAGATCATGATCGGGGATGCGGCCGATGCTTTGTATTTCGCAGGCCGTTTCGACGAAGCACTGCCCATATATGAGCGCTTGCTGGACATGGCGCATGAAGGCCGGCCCATCCCGGGCTGGAACCCGCTCGGCCAGACGATGGCCTTGGCACAGGCGCGCCGAAAGGCGGGCGACGAGGCCGGTGCGCAGGAAGCCGCGGGCATCGTCAGGCATCGCTTTGGCGAGCTTCGCGCGGCCGGTGTCGATTCCCAGTTGTCGAATCTGGCAGAAGCCTCGCTTGCCGCCTTCGAGGGTGACCGGGAACATGCCATCAGGGCGCTGAAATCGGCCGTACAGAGCGGGCTGCGGTCCCATGTCCTGTTCAGCGATCCCATGTTTGAGGACCTGCGGGACGATCCGGGGTACGTCGCGGTGCGACAGGAATTCGATGCGATAGTCGCCAGCGAGCGTGAAAAAGTCCTGCAGCTGATCTGCTTCAACAACCCGGTGCCCGACGAGTGGCAACCGATGCCGGAAACCTGCGAAGGCGTGGAGGAACGACCCGCATCCTGAGAGCCCGGGGCGAACCGCTTACCGCCCTCGCCGTATCTCCTCGACCGTGACCCTGGGCACGTGGCTGAGGGCCGCCATCAGGCGACCGTCGATGCACACGGGGATGAAGTGCGGCTTCTTGATGGGCTTGCCTCTCCGGTCCGTCTCCACCCGCACGGGTCGGAAGAGGTTCCTGGAGATCTTCAGGCCGAGGCCCGGCGCCAGCACCAGGCCGCCCTCGGTGACCTCGAACAGCCGGTCCGGCGGGTAGTCGGCCGCCGAGTTAAGGGCGCCTTCCGTGCACATGGCGGCCATTCGCGCCTCGTCCTCACTGAGCCAGGCGATCTCCATGCGCACCTTGTTGGCTGCAGTCAGGAAAACCCGGTTCATTGCGGCATCCCGTGAGAGGTCCTCGATCGCGGCATTGAGGCGGAGTTCCTCGCGTTCGTAGCGATCCCGCTCGGTGCCTCCGGATATGTAGCCCTGAACGCCCATGGGCACCGAGGCCAGGTCGGCGGTTTCCATGACGTTCAGCTTGGCCTGGGCAATCGCGATCTTGGAGGCGATATATTCGTCTTCGCCCTCCAGCAACCCGGCGAGCTCGACCGCTTCCAGGACGTATTTCTCGGCGACATGGAAATAGTTGCGGTATTCCTGCTCCATCGCCGCAAAATAGTCCTCGTTTTCCAGGTCCTCGAAATAGTCGCCGACATTCGTTGAATAGTCCCCCTTCAGGCCGCCGTCCTCCATCAGGTTGATGGTGATGTTCACCAGGGTGGTCAGGTAATCGATCGTCTCGCGCTGCCCGTTCTCACGCAGGATCTCGAGGGCCCGGTCGAAATACCGGGTGCGGCCCGAGAGGCTGGTGCTCCACCGGCTGAGGGCATAGCCGATGTTCATGTTGATCTCGAAGGCGTCCCCGCCGTATTCCCCGTAGGTGGCCTCGGAGCGCTCCAGCGCGTCTTTCAGCGCACTGGTCGCTTCACGATACCTGCCATGCTCGTAGAGCAGCTGACCGTAGCGGTGCATCAGCTTGATCGTCTGCGGGGCGTTCTCGCCAAAGTCCGCTTCGGCATAGTCGAGAACATGCCTGACTGCAGCCACTTCGTCTCCGCTCGCCTTGGCCGCCTCGTAGTCGGCCAGCAACCGGCGCTTGTCCGCCTCGGTCACTCCTTCCCTGGCCGCATGTGCGCTGTATGCGACGAGGAGGCTGCAGACCATGATCGATACGGCCACGACGACGGCGGAAAGACGGCGAATGGATCTGTTCTTGGTCATGAGATGACGCCAGCCTGGAGATTTCGATTCCCGGACGTGCACATTGACTGCCGGTGGGATGAAATTTAAACCGAAACCGACCCCGCGGGGAGGCCTTTTCTACAAGCAAGGCGTAAAGTCAGGTAAATGTGTCGATGGGCACCGCTTGATCAGGATTCGCCCCGGAAATCCGGGTGGCCCAGGTTGTCCCGGACCTCCAGCTGGATCCAGTAGAAATACCCGACCTCCTGCCCTTCGCCAAGGCCCTTCTCCGCGACATTGCACACCGTGCCGTCGCCATCGTCATCCAGCACCATTGGAGAGTCACGAACGATCTGGAGCGCCGCAATCTCCTCGTCGCTGAGTACGGTGTTGATACGTTCGACGATCTCGTCGATGGAGTCCACCGTACCATCGCCCCGGTCTGAGCAGGCATAGTGGGAATCACCACGCAGTCCCGACAAGTCTTCGACGTCCCAGATTTTTCGCAAAGTTTCCGGCGCCGGTAACCCGCCCCGGGTTTTTTGCGTGCAGGTAAAGATACCGGTCGACCGACAGTGGGCGCGCAGTTTGATGAAGAGGGGTTCAGGGTCCGTGAATCGCACGTGGGCCCTCGCTGTGCCCCCACCGGGCTCCAGCGATGCATTGATCTCGAAATCGGAGTCGCAGGATGCCTCGAACTCCACGGTTTCCGTATTGAATCCGCTCTCCCGGGTCGCGGGCGCCGGAACCAGCGTGCGCTCGGTGACGAGCCAACGCGGGGCCAGGGCCGGGTTGCCCGTGAAGCGGCCGGTGATCGTGCTGGTGCCGTCGGTGCACGCGGTCGCGCTCACCTCGATGTCGGCGCGCCCGTCCACGACGTGCGCCATTCGCGGCTGGCTGTGCCAGTCATACGATATTGCTCCCGCCAGGTGTTCCAGCCCCGTCACCCGGTCATCGGGACCCAGCACGTTCTGCCCCTGGTGCCGCACGGCCCTGACGCCGTGGGTGACCGCCAGCGACGCATCGTCACCGGTCACCACGACCCGGTTGCCCACGAGGTTTGCATTGCGAAGGTCGAAGAAGGGCGCGTGGTCACGCGTCACCAGGTCCGCAGTTGGCTGCAGGTTTTGCTGGATCAGTGACTCGGCAAGATAGCGCGGGGGCTCCACGCCGGTCGTGGCGGCGACGTCCGCCGTTACGTTGTCGGCCGTCACCCGGTTGAACTCCGACTCGACCAGGTCCGAGGTGGCCGGTTCGAGGACCGCCGTGAACCAGAGGCCCTCGGGGATGTACTGGTAGCGAAACGGCATGACCAGCGTCTCGATGCCGCTTTCCTGCGGATCCTTTCCGGGATTCTCCCAGCGCTTCAGAAAGGCGAACACCAGGCCGCGTTCCGGCTCGAACGCCGGCATGCAGAAGCGTATGTCCAGGTGCCCCGTGTCGAAGTTCGTGGATTCGAGCAACTCCACCTCGCGGATGCCGAATTCGCTGTAACCGCCCGATTCGCCATCCCAGACGTCAACCTGTGAGTGCGTTCGGGCCTGCCAGTCCACCCGCACATTTTCCTGGTAGCGGTGGCGGCCCTCCCCGGGCAGCCAGGCGATGTTGACCCGCAACAACTCCTCGGTCTCGTAGAACGCCCGCCCGGATTCCACGGGCACGCCGATGTGGGCGCCGATGGGGAAACCGTCAGGACACTCCAGCCCTTGGGCCTGCGAAGCGGTAAACAGTGCTGCAACCACTGTCAAAATCCGTTTCATTACTCACTCCCTGCCATGACGGACGCGTCATGATCCTACGTTCACGCTGAATGCTACATGAATGAATGCACCCGGCAGGTGATGGCCGTCACGTTATGATGTGTACGGGCCGGCGCAACGCGCCCCAGGCGCCGTGCATCGTCTCGAAAACACCGGGCAATAGCGTGCCGCAGAACCTGCAGGATGCGCCATCCGGCCCCGAATCCAGCTGCCAGTCCGAAAGCTCGTAACCGTCCCGCCCGATGAGCACCGCGCCACAGGCGTGGCAGCTCGTGCTCGAGCCCTCAGGATCGTGAACGTTTCCGGTGTAGACGTACCGTAACCCGGTTTGCAGGGCTATTTCCCGGGACCTGCGCAGTATCTCTAAAGGGGTCCGGCGCCGGTCCCGCATTTTCCAGTCGGGGTGGAAGGCGGTGAAGTGGATCGGCACGTCAGGCCCGAGGCGCTCGCGGATCCAATCGCACATCGCCGCGATCTCGGCCTCCGAGTCGTTCTCACCCGGGATCAGGAGGTCCGTTATCTCGAACCAGGTCCTGGTCTCGTGCTTCAGGTAGAGCAGCGTTTCCAGCACCGGTTCGAGTTGCCCGCCGCAGAGCTTCCGGTAAAAGCGCTCGGTGAAGGCCTTGAGATCCACGTTGGCCGCGTCCATGTGACGGAAGAACTCCTCGCGCGGCGCCTGGCAGATGTAGCCGGCGGTCACCGCCACGGTCCTGATACCGCGCTCGCGGCAGGCGATCGCCGTATCCACCGCGTACTCCAGGAAGATCACCGGGTCGTTGTAGGTGAAGGCCACGCTGCGACAGCCGCTGTCCGCCGCAGCGTCAGCGATCGCTTCAGGCGATGCCCGGTCCTGGAGACGGTCGAATTCGCGTGACTTCGAGATGTCCCAGTTCTGGCAGAACTTGCAGGCCAGNNTTCTCGATCGGGTCGATGCAGAAACCGCTGGACCGCCCGTAGGTGGTCAGCGAGATGGTGTCGCCCCGTCGGGCCCGCACGAAGCACAATCCGCGTTGGCCGTCCTTCAGCCGACAATAGCGCGGGCACAAATCGCACTGCAATCGGCCGTCGTCCAGGCGCTGCCAGTAGCGCCCGGGAACGCCCTCGCCCGCGCCATCCGCGTTGTAGGGAATCTGGCGTTCCATACGTGATTAATAAGCCCCGCGCCGCGTGTTTGCAATACACGGGGGTATACTTTCCGTTGCGATACCGATCTGCCGGAGCCCGGACATGAATGCGATCCGTGAACCGGCGGTTGCCGGTTCCTTTTACCCCGGCGGCGCGGGCGAACTCCGCGCTGCCGTGAAACGTCTCCTCGAAGGCGCCGACCAGCCGCCCGGACCCCCGCCCAAGGCGCTTATTGCACCGCATGCCGGATACATCTACTCGGGACCGGTGGCCGCGTCCGCCTACGCCAGGCTGCTGCAGCACGCGGATCGTTACACCCGGATCGTCCTGGCCGGGCCCTCCCACCGGGTGCCCGTTGCGGGGCTGGCCACCAGTGCCCGCAACGCCTTTCGCACGCCGCTCGGTGACGTCCCCGTAGACCGCGAAGCGATCGATCGGCTGAACCGGCTCGGCGTCGATACCGATGACCTTGCACACCGGGACGAGCACTGCCTGGAGGTCCACCTGCCCTTCCTGCAAATGGCCCTCGGCGGGTTCTCACTGGTGCCCCTGCTGGTCGGTGACGCCACGGCAAGGGAGGTGGCGGCGGTGCTGAAGGCGCTCTGGGGCGGGGACGAAACGCTGATCGTGGTGAGCTCGGATCTCAGCCACTACCTGCCCCGTGAGACGGCACGGGCCAGGGACCGGGCCACCTGCGCCGCAATCGAGCAGAGGGACCCCGGACGGATCGGCCACCACGATGCCTGCGGCGCGACGCCGGTGCGCGGGCTCCTGCTCGAAGCGCAACGCCATGGCCTCGAGGCCAGCACTCTCGACCTTCGCAATTCGGGTGACACGGCGGGCGGCAAGGAGCAGGTGGTCGGTTACGGTGCCTGGTCTTTCTCAGGTCGCTGAAGTGCCTGCAGGGATCGCGACGACCGGTCGGCATCTTCAACGGCTATAATTTCCCGTCCTCCAAGCCGGGAACCCATACCAACGTGCTGAGCCTCAACCAGGTCAGCCTGCGTCGCGGGCCCAAACTCCTGTTCGAAAACGCCAGTTTCCGGGTGCACGCCGGACAGCGCATGGGCGTCATCGGCGCCAACGGCTGCGGCAAGTCCTCGCTGTTCGCCATGCTGCTGGGCGAGCTCGAGCCGGACGCGGGTGAACTCGAACTCGGCGCGGCGCCGGTCATCGCCCACGTCGCACAGGAAAGCCCCCGCGATTCCTGTTCCGCACTGGATTACGTCCTGGACGGCGATGCCGAGTTACGCGAGATACAGTCGGTGCTCGCAGCCGAGGAAAATTCGCCCGATGGGACCCCCGGCCGATACGCCCAGCTATACGAACGCATGCAGGCGATAGACGGCTTCAGCGCCGGGGCGCGCGCAGCGAAATTGCTGCACGGCCTGGGCTTTGTCGGCGATGCCGTGGACNNTGCTCGACGAACCGACCAATCACCTCGACCTGCCCGCCATCCTGTGGCTGGAACGCTGGCTGCGGCGTTACGAGGGGATCCTGCTGCTGGTGTCGCACGACCGGGATTTCCTCGACACGGTTTGTACCCGGATCGCCCACATCGAGGGGAATGGCATCCGCCTGTACAACGGAAACTATAGCCAATTCGAGGCGCAGCGCGCCGCTCAACTCGCCCAGCAGCAGGCCATGTTCGCCCGCCAGCAGAAGGAAATCCGGCACCTGCAGAGTTACGTGGACCGGTTCCGGTACAAGGCCTCCAAGGCCCGCCAGGCCCAGAGCCGCCTGAAAATGATGGAACGCCTGACCCGGATCGCCCCGGCGCACGTCGACTCGCCGTTCAGGTTCCATTTCCTCGAACCGCGCAGTCAACCACAGCACCTGCTGCGGCTCGAGGGCGCCAGCGCCGGCTATGACGGCAAACCGGTACTCAGCGACATCAACCTGGACCTGTCCGCGGGGGCCCGAATCGGCCTGCTGGGCGTCAACGGCGCCGGCAAGTCCACGCTGGTCAAGGCGCTGGCCTCGGGCAGCACGCTGCTTTCCGGCGAACGCATCACGAGCCGCAACATGAAGATCGGCTACTTCGCCCAGCACCAACTGGAACAGCTGGAGCCTGACCACAGCGCCGTGGACCACCTGCGAGGGCACTGGCCGTCAGCCACCGAGTCGGAAATGCGCAACTATCTCGGGCGTTTCGGTTTCAGCGGGGAACGCATATTCGACCCGGTGGCGCCGTTCTCGGGCGGTGAAAAGGCGCGCCTGGTGCTTGCACTGATGATCCGGCAGGAGCCCAACCTGCTGTTGCTCGACGAGCCGACCAATCATCTCGACCTGGAAATGCGCCAGGCCCTCAGCGTGGCCCTGGTCGAATATGACGGAGCCCTGGTGGTCATCTCGCATGACCGTCACCTGCTGCGCAGCGTCTGCGACGAACTGCTGATCGTGCGCGACGGCTCCGTCGAGCATTTTCCAGAGAGTCTCGATGACTACCCGGCATGGCTGAGGGACCAGCAAATCCGGGAGGGCGCAGACCATCGCCAGCCGGACGAGGAAGCCTGCGCTCCTGTCAGCAGGAAGGAACTCCGGCAAAAGGAAGCGCACCGCCGCGCGCTGCTGAAACCACTGTCCGACCGGGTGAAGCGCATCGAGAAGCAACTGGCCGGGCAGCGCATGGAGCTGGAAATGCTGGATAACAGGCTCTCGGCCGGGGATCTCTACACGGATGCCGGGCGCAAGGACGAACTGACCGGGCTGGTCAAACGACAGGCCTCGGTCAGGGCGCAAATCGAGTCGCTGGAAGAAGAGTGGCTGGAAGCCAGCGAAGAACTGGAAAAAGCCCGGTAGACAAAGGGGCCCGGCACCGCGGATTGAATTGAGGGGCGCCACGCCCGATGCTAGCATGACCCCGAATTCCCTTCCGGAGCTTTCCATGGCGGTGTCCAGGACCCTAACCATGCTCGCTGCCCTCGCGGCGCTGACCGCTGCGGCGCCGGCCTTGTCCGCCCCGTTCGAGGGTCTGAGCGAGGCGGACGCTGCCCGGGCCGGGTCCAATTTCAGGCAATATTGCTCGCTCTGTCACGGCGAGGAGCGCCAGGGTCACGTCAACGACCACGCGCCATCGCTGAGGTCGAAATCCCTGCTCGAAGGGGGATTCTTCGAACGTGCCATGGCGATCGGCTACGGTCGTCTCGGCACACCCATGGCGGGATTCCTGGACGAGGTCGGCGGTCCGATGAGCCTGCTGGAGATCTACCAGCTCAATGCCTGGCTGGAGGAGCAGGCCGGCCAGGATTCCTACGACTTCCCGATGGATCCCGTCAACGGTGACGCCGAACTCGGCCAGGAAATCTATGCCCGGGAATGCACGACGTGTCACGGCGCGAATGGCGAAGGCGGCATCGGCACGGCGCTGGGCAACCCGGTCATGCTGTCGCTGACCAGCGACCGGTTCCTGCGCCACGCGATCGTCAACGGCCGCGACGGCACGCCGATGCGGGCCTTCCGCGAGCGCCTCGACGACAAGGAGATCGACGCCGTCACGGCCTTCCTGCGCAGCCGCGCCACCGGCTGGTCGGTGGAAAAGCCCGTGCTGCGTTCGCCGCCCGAACAGGAAAACTGGATTCTGAATCCCGGGGCGGAGCCCGCCCGCTTCGATCTGCGCGGCGGCATGTACGTCCTGTCGTCGGACCTCAACGAGGCGATCGGTCAGGGCCGGCGCATGGTGATCCTCGACACCCGCGCAATGAGCATGTGGCAGATGGCGAATATCGAGGGTTCAGTCCCCATTCCCTACTACTACGATCAGTTCGAGGACCTGTCCGGCAAGCTGCCCCGTGACGGAACCATGATCGTGACCTACTGTGAATGTCCGCGCGCGGCCGCCGAATCCGTGACCCGCAGGCTGCGCGGCCGGGGATTTGCCAACACCGCGGTGCTGTGGGAGGGCATCCAGGGCTGGGTTGCGCTCGGCTACCCGGTGGCCCGGGGTGAATCGGCCCCGGTGGACCTGGAAGCCGTCCGGTAGGCGTGCCTGAAGCCGGCCCTGCCTGCAATCCGGGCGGCCCGGCCACGCGCATCGTAATGACCCAGAATGAATTCAACAGGACCGCGAGCAACCGCCTGCTGCTGATCTGCCTCCTCGTCATCTTCGCCTCCGGTTTCCTGGTATCCCGGATCCAGGGCGACTGGGGCGCGGTGCAGGTTCGCGACGTCAGGATCCCGGCACACAACGGGCAGTGGGTGGTCGGCGACCTGTTCAAGCCGCGATCGGCCACGGCCGAAAACCCGGCGCCGTTCATCGTGGTGGTGCCCGGCTTCCAGCGATCAAAGGAAGCCCTGTCCAACATCGCCCTGGAACTGGCGCGCCGCGGCTTCGTGACGATGTCCATCGACCCGTATGCGCAGGGCGGCTCCAGCGCCTCGCTGAGCCGCATCGCTGCGACCACGGAAGGCTATGGAATGTTCGCCGTGGTGGACTACGCGGCCAGTTCTTCGAACCTGAATTACATTGACCGGAGCCGCATCGGTTCCACCGGACATTCCGCCGGCGGCAACGCCGCCATCCGGGGCGCGAATTATTTCGGCCGCGAGGCGCAGGCCACCGGCAAGCCCAGCAAGCTGGATTCGGTGTTCGTGTCCGGCTACGTGCTGACCCTGCGCGACGACGTCCTGAAGGACGTCCGTTCCAACGTAGGCATGAGCTACGCCTTCTACGACGAGGGCGCCTACCGCAACGAACTGGGCAACGGTGACATGCGCCGCGCGCCCGAGGCTTTGCGGCTGGTGAATTCCGGCCTGGGCCCCGAAGCCGCCATCGACGAGGTGGAACTCGGGCGCTACTACGGCGACAAGGAGGCGCGCACCCTGCGCATCGTCCACAACGAGCGCTTGCTGCACCCCTTCCAGCCCTACAACGGTGAAGCCACGGCCAACCAGATCAGGTATTTCGAAAAGGTTTTCGACTGGGACAGCGGCCTGGACCCCCACGACCAGGTCTGGCACTGGAAGGAACTGCTGAGCATGATCTCGCTGGCGGCCGCGCTGGTCTCGATCATCCCCATGGGCCGGCTGCTGCTGGAAGTCCCGGTGTTCCGGCCCCTGCTCAACCCGGTTCCGCCACCCCTGCCCCGTCCGCAGGGAAAGGGCCGCTTGCTGTTCTGGGGCCTGTTTGCCCTGAGCGCCCTGATCGCCTGCTTCTCCTACATCCCGATGGTGGAGTTGTCCAAGAAGATGTTCGTGGCCGCTTCCACCCGCCAGCTCACCTGGTTCTTCCCGCAGCGCATGAACAACGCGGTGATGCTGTGGGCGGTGCTGAACGGCACCGTGGGCTTCCTGCTGTTCTGGACCAGCTACCGCTTCTTCGGGAAAAAGCACGGGATTACGCCGGAAATGTGGGGCGCGCGGACCAGCCCGTCCGAGTTGTTGCGGACCTTCGGCCTGGCCGTGTGCCTGTTCCTGTTCTTTTTCCTGACGCTGTCGGCGCTGTACTGGCTGATGCACGTGGATTACCGGTTCTGGTTCATGGGGGTACGGCCCTTCCAGGCGCCGCTGCTGATCCTGCTGGCCATGTACCTGCCGTTCTTCTTCATCTTCTTCCTGTCCAACTCGCTGCGCGTCAACGGCGCCATGCGCTTCGAGGGGCAGAAGGAATGGCGCAGCATGCTGCTTGGCGGCATCGCCAACTCGCTGGGCCTCCTGCTGATCGTGGTGGTCCAGTACGTGACCTTCTTCGCCACGGGCACCGTGTACTGGACGGACGGCTGGCTGTACATCAACCTGCTGTTCGCGGTGGTTCCGATGATGTTCCTGCTGCCCTACTTCAACCGCTATTTCTTCCGCGAAACGGGGCGCATTTACCTCGGACCGATGATTACCTGCCTGATTTTTGTCATGATCCTGATTACCAACACCGTCATCTACCTGCCACTGTGAGCCATGCTGAACGCGACTGAAGGATTGAAGGAGTTACGTGAGGGCAACCGCCGCTACGCCGACGGCCTGCAGCGAACGGGCCGCCTGCCCGTGCACGACCGGCGCGCCGAACTGCTGGAAGGCCAGGCGCCCTTCGCCGTCGTGCTGGGCTGCTCGGATTCGCGGGTGCCGGCAGAGATGGTCTTCGACCAGGGCCTGGGCGACCTGTTCGTGATCCGCGTGGCCGGCAACATCGTCGCGCCGTCCCAGGTCGGCAGCGTGGAGTTCGCGGTCCAGCAGTTCGGCACGCGCCTGGTCGTGGTCCTCGGCCACTCGCGTTGCGGCGCGGTGAATGCCGCGCTGGAAGCGGCGCGGGGGGCGGCCGGGGACGGCCCGCATTCGGCCATCGTGGATCGCATCCTCCCGTCCATCCGGGACCTGCCGCCCGGCGGGGATCTGGTGGAACGGGCGGTACGGGCGAACATCCGCGCGTCCGTCGCACAGCTGCGGCGGGATTCGGCAACCCTGGAGCACCTGGCGCAGAACGACGGACTGCTGGTGGCCGGGGCCGAGTATTGCCTGGAATCCGGCCTGGTGGAATTTCTCGACCCGGCCTGAGCCATGCGGCCCTTCTTTACCCTGCTGATCGCCGCGGCCGGCATCTACCTGGCGCTGGCGGTGCTGCTCTACCTGTTCCAGAACCGGATGGTATTTCTCGCCAACATGCCCGGGCGCGCGCTGGACATGACGCCCGCCGACGCGGGCTTTTCCTACGAGGACGTCCACCTCGTGACGGATGACGGCGTGCGCCTGCACGGCTGGTTCGTGCCTGCAGAACGCTCCCGCGGCGTCCTGCTGTTCCTGCACGGCAATGCCGGCAACATCTCGCACCGCCTCGACAGCATCGCCATCTTCCGCGACCTGGGGATGGACGTGCTGATCATCGATTACCGCGGCTACGGCCGGAGCGAAGGCAGGCCTTCCGAACAGGGCACCTACCTCGATGCACGGGCCGCCTGGGACCACCTGGTCGACGAGCGGGGCATCGAACCCGGGCGCATCGCCGTGTTCGGGCGCTCGCTTGGTGCGGCGGTCGTCTCGCACCTGGCCATAGACACGACGCCGGCCGGAGTCATCCTGGAGTCCTGCTTCAGCTCGGCCCTGGACATGGCCCGGCGCCTGTATCCCTTCATGCCGGCACGGCTGATCACCCGCCTGGATTACCCGGCCACCGACAACGCCAGGCGCTTCAACAGCCCGGTGATGGTCATCCACAGCCGCCATGACGAGATCATCCCCTTCGAGATGGGTCGCGCGGTTTACGATGCCGCTCCGCAACCCAAGCGGTTCCTGGAGATCCACGGCGACCACAACGCGGGATTTTTCCTCAGCCGCGCAATTTACGTGCCCGGCCTGGCGGGTTTTCTCGATGAACACCTGGGCCCGATGCCGGCCGGGATGGCGGACCCGGAGTCCGGCTGAGTGTCTGTCAGCACCTTGCACGCCGGGGCATTGGAAGCTAGCCTGCATACCGCCCGAGACACGGCGTCCCGGTATGTGAGGCCATCTGCTGGAGAACAGAATTGACCCCACCCGCATTGCTCATCGGTGATATCGGCGGAACCAATGCCCGCTTCGCGCTGGCGGACCCGGAAGGCAAAGGATTCAGCAACGAGATGACGCTGGCCTGCGACGACTTCGAGTCTGCCGGACTGGCCATCGGCGAGTATCTGGAGCGCGCCGGCGTACAGCGGCCCGAAGTCATATGCCTTGCGGTGGCCGGCCCGGTCGTTGACGACAGCGTGCGCTTCATCAACAACCACTGGAGCATCGACTGCCGCGACCTGCGCCAGGATTTCGGAACGGAAAAGGCGCAAATGTTCAACGATTTCCACGCCATCTCCTACTCCATACCCCTGCTGCCGGAAGGGGATTGCGTTAGCGTCGGTCCCGAGGCGGAAGCGCCCGGGGGCCGCGGGGATTACACCGTAGGCGTCATCGGGCCGGGAACAGGCCTCGGAGTAGCCGGCCTGGTCAGCAAGGGCGGAGACATCCACGCCATTTCAGGTGAGGGCGGTCACGTCGGATTCGCACCAGAGAACCGGCTGCAGTTACAGGTGCTCGGCATGCTCCGTGAACGTTTCGAACGCGTCTCGAACGAGCGGTTGTTGTGCGGGCCGGGCCTGGAAAACATCTACCGGGCCATCCTCCGGATTCATGGTGAGCGTGACGTGCATGTCGAGGCGCCGGAGATTTTCCGCCGGGCGCTGGCTAATGAGGACGTCCATGCGTCAGAGTCCCTGCAGCTGTTTTACGAAGCGCTCGGCCAGGCCGCCGGCAACCTGGTCCTGACCATGGGCGCCTGGGACGGCGTGTACATCGCCGGGGGTATCCTCAAGCGCTATCCCGAGCTTCTTCAGACCGGCGGCTTCCGTTCGGGCTTCGAAAACAAGGGTCGTTACCGCGCCCTGATGGAAAGGGTGCCGACCTTCCTGATCCTGCACGATCAGCCAGGCCTGCTGGGCGCCGCGTTCCTTGCCCGGCGCATGTGCGCCCCGTGACCGGCACACCGGGTGTCACCCCGGCCATGCCGGCCGGGCGCGTGGCAGGGGTGTGTATCCACCTGACCTCGCTGCCCGGGCCTTACGGTATCGGCGACATCGGCGACAGCGCCCTGGCCTTCCTCGGGGAAATGGACGGCATGGACCTGCGGGTCTGGCAGTTTCTTCCGACAGGTCCCACCGCCTACGGCGATTCCCCGTACCAGCCTCTCTCGGCATTTGCCGGCAATGAAAACCTGATCGGGCTCGAGCCCCTTGCGCGCGCCGGCCTGCTCAGTCCCGCGGAACTGTCCCCGCTGGAAAGCCTGCCGGGGGAGACGGTCGATTACGGACGCCTGATCCCCGCAAAGAACGCGCTGCTCGCCAGGGCCGCCGAGCGGTTCCGGACCGCGATGAGCGGTGAGCTGAAGGCGGGCTACGAGGAATTCCTGCACCTTCACGACGAAGCCTGGCTGGACGACTACGCCCTGTTCCGCGTCATCAAGACGCGACACGGTGAGCGAGCGTGGCCCGCATGGGAAGCCCCGTTCAAACACCGTGAAGCGGCAGCGATGGAGAGGATTCGCGAAAACCAGCGGCTTGCGCTGGACCGCACCAAGATCCTGCAGTTCCTGTTCGACAGGCAGTGGCGGGAACTGCGCACCCGGGCAGAGGAAAAGGGGATCATCCTGTTCGGTGACATGCCCATCTACATCGCCCTGGACAGCGCGGATGCCTGGGCGCACCCGGAGATACTGCGTATCGATGCGGACGGACGGCCCACGCACGTGGCCGGCGTCCCGCCGGACTACTTCAGCGAGGACGGGCAATTGTGGGGCAATCCCCTGTATGACTGGGACCGGCATGCCGCCGATGGCTACCGCTGGTGGATCGAGCGGCTGCGTCACGCCATGACAATGGCCGACCTGGTGCGCATCGATCACTTCCGCGGATTCGAGGCTTACTGGGCCGTGCCGGTCGAATCACAGACCGCAAGGGCCGGCGCGTGGGAGGAAGGCCCCGGCAAGGCGCTGTTCGATGCCATGCGCGAGGCCCTGGGCCGGCTGCCCATCGTGGCCGAGGACCTCGGCGTCATCACGCCGGAGGTCGACGCCCTGCGCCAGCGTTACCGGATACCCGGCATGTCCGTGCTGCAGTTCGAAATCGTCGACAAAGACTTCGACATCGGGAAAATCGACGCCAATTGTGTTTGCTACACCGGCACCCACGACAATGACACCGCGGTCGGCTGGTTCGCGGGAGGCAAACACGACACGCGCAGCCTGCGGGAGGTCGAAGAAGCCCGCGGGATCGCTTTGCGGCTTACCGGCGGCCCGGAAGAGACCATTCACACCGGCATGATCGCATTGGCTTTTTCCAGCAGGGCGCAGATCGCCATCGCCCCCATGCAGGACTTCCTCGGGCTGGGGTCCGAGGCCCGTCTCAACATTCCCGGGACCACGATGGAGAACTGGCGCTGGCGCCTGCTGCGGGAACAACTCGATCCCAGGCTCAAATCGCGGGTGAAAAACCTCGTCCGCGAAGCGTCACGCAATCTGCTAAAGGGCTAGAATTGACAGTTCAGATGAATTCCCCGGAGTTGCCTTACATGATGACTGAAATCCAGAGCGACCACGGCCGTTTCGTCAGCCTGCTGACGCGCGACACGCTGGCATTGATACTGGCCGGCGGCCAGGGGTCCAGGTTGTACGAACTGACCCGCTGGCGGGCCAAGCCGGGCGTCCATTTCGGCGGCAAGCTGCGGATCATCGACTTTCCCCTGTCCAACTGCATCAACTCGGGCATACGGCGCATCGGCGTGCTCACCCAGTACAAGGCCCATTCCCTGATCCGGCACCTGGTGCACGGCTGGACGAAGTTCCAGGCCGAGAACCGCGAATTCGTCGAGATCCTGCCGGCCTCGCAGCGTACGGGCGAGGAGTGGTACCTGGGCACCGCGGACGCGATCTACCAGAACCTCGACATCATTCGCACCCACGACCCCAAGCTGGTGCTGATCCTGGCCGGCGACCACGTCTACAAGATGGACTACGGCCCCCTGCTGGCCTGGCACAGCGAGAACGAGGCGGACATGACCGTATGCTGCATGCCGGTGCCCATCGAGGAGGCGGCCGGGCAACTCGGCGTGATGACCGTCGACGAGCAGGGCCGGGTCCTCCGCTTCGACGAGAAACCTGAAAAGCCTACACCCATCCCCGGGGAAGACGGCCTGTGCATGGCCTCGATGGGCAACTACGTGTTCAACACGCAGTTCCTCTACGAGCAGGTCATCAAGGACGCCGACACCCCGGATTCCGACCATGATTTCGGCAAGAACATCATCCCCTCCATCGTCGACAAGTACCGGGTCTTCGCCTACCCGTTCCGCGACCCGGAGACCGGCGGGCAGGCGTACTGGCGCGACGTGGGTACCCTGGATGCTTACTGGGAGGCCAACATGGAACTGATCGGCGTGCACCCGCAACTCAACCTGTACGACAGCGACTGGCCCATCTTCACCGACCAGATCCAACTGCCGCCCGCCAAGTTCGTGTTCGATTACCCGGGGCGTCGCGGCGAGGCGTTCGAATCCATGGTCTCGGCCGGCTCCATCATCTCCGGGGCCAGCGTGCGGCGCTCACTGATATTCTCAAATTGCAGGATCCACTCCTTCGCGCTCATCGAGGACTCCGTGGTGCTCCCGGATAGCGACATCGGGCGTCACGCGAAGATCCGCAACGCCATCATCGACCGTGGCTCCAGGATACCGGAGGGCATGGAAATCGGTTACGACCATGAGGCCGACCGCGCGCGCGGATTCCGGGTCACTGAGAAGGGCCGAACCCTGGTCACCCCGGACGCGCTGGGCCAGGACCTGCACTTCACGCGCTAGGCAGGCGCGGGACATCGGGAACACCATGCATATCTGGCTGGCCGCATCGGAGAACGGCGCCCTGCCCGGCGGCAAGGTCGGCGGCGTCGCCGATGTCGTGCGCGACCTGCCCCTCGCACTGGCCGGGGCCGGGCTGCAGGTCACCGTCATCACGCCTTCCTACGGCCTGTTTCACCGCCGGGAGGGCACGGAGCGAATCGGCCAAATTACCCTCGAATTCGCCGGCCAGGGCCGGCGGGCCAGCCTCTACCGAAAACCCGGCCCGGTCAGTGGCGCGGCCGGCAAAGTGGAATTCCTGTTCATCGAACACGGCATCATGAACACGCCGGGACGCGGTGCGATCTACCACGACGACGGACCGTCCACGCCCTTCATGACCGATGCCACGCGCTTCGCGTTCTTCAGCGCTGCCGTGGCGGCCCTGGTGGAGCGGGCGGAAACGCCCCCGGACGTGCTGCACCTGCAGGACTGGCACGCCGGGCTGGTGCCCGTCCTGCGCCGCTTCGACCGCTCCATGCGGCAACTGCGTTCGGTGCGTACCGTGTACACCATCCACAACCTGGCCCTGCAGGGCATCCGTCCCCTGCGCGGCCACGATTCGTCGTTCGAGACCTGGTTTCCCGGCCTGAAATACACGCGCAAAGCGGTCGGCGATCCGCGTTACGCCGACTGCGTGAACCCGATGGCGGCGGCCATCCGGCTGGCCGACGGAATCAACACGGTCTCGCCGGCTTACGCGAAGGAAATCCTCCGTCCCAGCGATCCCGCCCGCGGTTACAGCGGCGGCGAGGGCCTGGAGGCGGACCTGCAAAGCGCCGCCGCTGAAGGCCGCCTGTCCGGAATCCTGAACGGGTGCACCTACCCCGGACCCGGCCGGCGCCGCCCGGGCTGGCAGCGATTGCTGGAGACCATCCGGGAGGAGACACACCTGCTGGCGGGCAATGCACCGGCCCGCAAGGCGCTGGATAACCTGCCGCGCCGGCGTCCGGCCAACGTCCTGACCAGTATCGGGCGCGTCAGCGACCAGAAGGTTGCGCTGTTCCTCGAACCGGTGCGAGAAGGCGTCTCGGCCCTGGAGGCCATCCTCCGGGAGCACGCCGACGACACCGTCTTCGTCATGCTGGGCGGCGGCGACCGTGGCCTCGAGGGGCGCCTGATGGAGATCGCCTCCAGGAACGGCAACTTCCTCTACCTGCGGGGATATTCCGAGCCCTTGCCCGACCTGCTTTACCGGGCGGGCGACCTGTTCCTCATGCCCAGCAGCTTCGAGCCCTGCGGGATCAGCCAGATGCTGGCCATGCGCTCCGCCCAGCCCTGCGTCGTACACGCGGTCGGTGGATTGAAGGACACGGTCCGCAACGGTGCAAACGGATTCTCCTTCGGTGGCGCTACGCCGCGCACCCAGGCCCGGGGACTGGTCCGTACCGTGAACCGCGCCCTGGCCATGCGACACGAAGAACCCGGTGCATGGTCACGGATTTGCAGTAACGCCGCCGCCGCGAGGTTCAGCTGGGACAAGGCGGCGGACGCCTACATATCGAAACTCTATGCGCCGTAATCCCGACAGTCGAACCGCGGAGTGGAACGCGCTGGTCGCCGGCCGGCATTCCAACCCGTTCGCGGTGCTGGGCGTGCACCGGGAGCAAGGCCGCCGCGTGATACGGACCCTGCAGCCGCAGGCCGCCGCGGTGACGCTGCTGCACCGGGACGGAAAGTGTCTGCTCGAACTGGACAGGGTCCACCCGGACGGCCTCTTCGAGGCGGTCATGCCGGCCCGCCTGCGCCGCTACCGCTTGCGCATCACGCCGCACGAGGGCGAACGCTACGAGATCGAGGACCCCTACCGGTTCCCATCCACGCTTGGAGACCTGGACCTTTACCTGCTGGGCGAGGGATCGCACGGGGAAATCTTCCGGAAACTGGGCGCCCAGCCGACCCGCCTGCAGGGCGTCAGCGGCACCTGTTTCGCGGTGTGGGCGCCGAACGCCATGCGCGTCAGCGTGATCGGGGATTTCAATGACTGGGATGGACGGCGCCACCCCATGCGACTGCACCCGGGAAGCGGCATCTGGGAGATTTTCGTCCCAGGCATCGGCAACGGCGCCCATTACAAGTTCGAGATCCTGGATCGCAACGGGCGGCTCCTGCCGCTGAAGGGCGATCCCATGGCGCATTATTTTGAACCGCCTCCCGGCAACGCCTCGGTGGTCTACAGCAGCCGTTACCGCTGGCGCGACGGGGAGTGGATGGCGCGGCGTAACCTACATCCTGAGCTCGACGGCCCCATGAGCATCTACGAGGTGCACCTGGGGTCATGGCGGCGCAAGGTCGAGGACGGCGGCCGGTCCCTGGGCTACCGGGAACTGGCCGACGAACTCGTCGGCTACGTGCGTGAAATGGGTTTCACCCACGTCGAGTTCCTGCCGGTGTCGGAGCATCCCTTCGACGGATCCTGGGGCTACCAACCGATCGGCATGTATGCGCCCACCCAGCGTTTCGGCACGCCCGACGACTTCCGCTACCTGGTGGACCGCTGCCACGGGGCCGGTATCGGCGTGATCGTGGACTGGGTGCCGGCGCACTTTCCGCGCGACGCCCACGGCCTGGGGCGCTTCGACGGCACGGCGCTCTACGAGCACGACGACCCGCGCAAGGGCGAGCACGCCGACTGGGGCACGCTGATCTTCAACTACGGCCGGCGCGAGGTGATCAACTACCTGATCGGCAGCGCACTCTACTGGATCGACGAGTTCCACGTGGACGCCCTGCGCGTGGACGCGGTGGCCTCCATGCTGTACCTCGACTACTCGCGCGAGGAAGGCGAATGGATTCCCAACGAGTTCGGCGGCAACGAGAACCTCGAGGCGGTGGAGTTCATCCAGCGCGTCAACACCGCGGTGCACGCCCGGGGCGCCACCTGCTTCGCCGAGGAATCCACCGCCTGGCCCGGCGTTTCCAGGCCGGTGGACTCGGGCGGCCTCGGGTTTACCTTCAAGTGGAACATGGGCTGGATGAACGACACGCTGGCCTACATGCGCGAGGAACCGGTGCACCGCAAGCACCACCACGACAAGATGACCTTCGGCCTGGTCTACGCCTTCAACGAGAACTTCGTGCTGCCGCTGTCCCACGACGAGGTGGTGCACGGCAAGGGCTCGCTGCTGGGCAAGATGCCGGGCGACGACTGGCAGCGCTTCGCCAACCTGCGCGCCTACTACGGCTTCATGTACGGGCACCCCGGCAAGAAACTGCTGTTCATGGGCGCCGAACTCGCGCAGGAGCAGGAGTGGAGCCACGACCGCTCACTCGACTGGCACCTGCTGGACCTGCCGGCCCACCGGGGCGTCCAGGAGCTGGTGAAAGACCTCAACCGCCTGTACCGCGCAACGCCGGCCCTGCACCAGGTGGATTTCGACGGGTCCGGGTTCGAGTGGATCGACTGGGACGACCGGGACAGCAGCGTGTTTTCATGGCTGCGCCGGGACCGGGAAGGCAGCTTCGTCGTCTGCGTCTCGAACTTCACCCCGGTGGTGCGGCACGACTACCGGATCGGCCTGCCCGCGGAAGGTGAATTCCGCGAAATCCTGAACACCGACGACGGGAAATACGGCGGCAGCGCCCAGGGCAATCCGGGTGTGCTAAACACGGAGCCGGAAACCTGCCACGGGCGCGAGCACTCCCTGTTGCTGACATTGCCGCCGCTGGCGACTATCATCCTGCGCCAGACCTAGCCGGGCCGCGTACATGAACGACCAGAACAATTCGAAAAACCATGCGGACGATACCGCGTTCGCCGGCTACCTCGAGCTGCTGAATCCCTCGTCCCTCGACATGACCACCGACGGGCTGTTCCGGGACCTCACGCATTATTTCGGCCGCACCCTGGGCCGCCGCACCATCCGCAGGTATTCGCCGTTCCTGTACGAGGCCCTGGTCTACGCCACGCGCGACCGCCTGATGGAACGGTGGAACGACACCAACATCGCCTTCGAGAGCCACAAGGGCCGGCGGGCGCACTACATATCGCTCGAATTCCTCATGGGGCGATTGCTGCGTAACGCCTTGCTCAGCCTGGACCTCCAGAGCGAGGCAAGCGAGGCGCTGGAGCGCATCGGCCTGGGGCTGGAAGAAATCTACGACGCCGAGCACGACACCGGGCTGGGCAACGGCGGGCTCGGCCGCCTGGCGGCCTGCTTCCTCGACAGTTGCGCCACCTTGCGGCTGCCGGTGATCGGCTACGGCCTCCGCTACCACTACGGCATGTTCCGCCAGCGTATCGAGAACGGCGCCCAGGTCGAGGAACCGGACTCGTGGCTCCGCGACGGGCTGCCCTGGGAAATCCGCCGGCCGGAGCTCACCCGGGTGATCAGCTTCGGCGGGCACTGCGACTCGCACCTGGACTCCGGCGGCCGCAGGCACCACCGCTGGAAAAATACCCACGACGTGCTGGCCATACCGTTCGACATCCCCATTCCCGGCTACCGCAACGACGTGGTCAACACGCTGCGGCTGTGGTCGGCGGCGGCCACGGACGAGTTCGACCTCGAGGAGTTCAACGCGGGCAGTTACTCGGATGCGGTGGCGGCCAAGAACGAGGCCGAGAACATCACCATGGTGCTGTATCCGAACGACGAGACCGAGAGCGGCAAGGAGCTGCGGCTGCGCCAGCAGTATTTCCTGGCCTCGGCCAGCCTGCAGGACGCGCTGGCCTACTGGCGCAAGCACCACGGCGACGATTTCAGCGAATTCGCCGAAAGCAACTGCTTCCAGCTCAACGACACGCACCCCGCCATCGCGGTACCGGAACTCATGCGCCTGCTGATGGACGAGCACGGCCTGCTCTGGTCGGAAGCCTGGGATATCACGCGGACCACCATGGCCTACACCAACCACACCTTGCTGCCCGAAGCGCTCGAGGCGTGGCCGGTGGCCCTGCTGGCCCGCCTGCTGCCGCGGCACATGGACATCATCCACGAGATCAACCGGCGCTTCCTCGAGGAAGTGGGGAAACGATGGCCGGGCGACTGGGAGCGCCTGGATCGTATGTCCCTGATCCAGCAGGGCCACGACCCGAAGGTCCGCATGGCCTACCTGGCCATCGTCGGCAGCTATTCGGTCAACGGCGTCGCAGCGCTTCATTCCCGGCTGCTCCAACAGGGTCTGCTCAGGGATTTCGCGGAACTGTGGCCGGAGAAATTCAACAACAAGACCAACGGCGTCACGCAACGTCGCTGGCTGGCTGCCTGCAACCCGGGGCTGTCGAAACTGATCAGCAGCCGCATCGGCCCTGACTGGGTCACCGACCTCGGGCAACTGGAAGGCCTGCGCGACCACGTGGACGACGCCGGATTCAGGGCCGACTGGCAGGCGGTCAAGTCAGGCAACAAGCAGCGCCTGGCAGCGGCGATCGCCGAGCGCACGGGTATCGAACTCGATCCCGGCATGCTGTTCGACGTGCAGGTCAAGAGGATCCACGAGTACAAGCGGCAACTGCTCAACACCCTGCATGCCATCCACCTGTACGACCGGATCCGGCGAGGCGACGGCGACGGCCTGGTGCCCCGCGCCATCATCATCGGCGGCAAGGCGGCGCCGGGCTACGTCATGGCCAAGGACATCATCAAGTGCATCAACAACGTCGCGGAGGTGATCAACACCGATCCGGCGATGCAGGGCCGGCTGCAGCTGGTCTTCTTTCCTGACTACAACGTCACCGCGATGGAGCTGATCTGCCCGGCCGCCGACCTGTCGGAGCAGATCTCGACCGCCGGCAAGGAAGCTTCCGGCACCGGCAACATGAAGTTCATGATGAACGGTGCGCTGACCATCGGCACGCTGGACGGCGCCAACGTGGAAATCCGCGAGGCGGTGGGCGCGGACAATTTCTTCCTGTTCGGCCTGACGGTCGAGGAGATCGGGGAACTCCGCCCGCATTACGATCCGCAGTCGGTCATCGAGGCAGATTCCGACCTGTCCCGGGTCATGCACCTGCTGGAGAGCGGACATTTCAACGTCGAGGAACCCGGGGCGCTTGATTCCGTGATCCGTGCCGTTCGTGACCCGTCCGATCCCTGGTTCACCGCGGCCGACTTCCGCAGTTTCGTGGGCGCTCAACAGGCTGCCGAAGCGGCGTTCCGCGACACCGACAACTGGACACGCATGAGCATCCTCAACACGGCTGCATCAGGGCGCTTCTCCACGGACCGCACCATCCACGACTACAACAACGACATCTGGCGGCTCGACCCGGTCCAGCCGGACAGGGCATGACCCGGCCGCGCTTCGGCGCCCACCTGAGCGGCAACGGCGTCGGTTTCACGCTGTTTTCATCCCGCGCAGAAGGCGTGGAGCTCTGCCTGTTCGACGAAGCGGGAACAGAATCCCGTCGAGTCCCCCTGGAACCCGGACCCGATGGCTCCTGGCATGCAAGCGTGCCCGGATGCGTGCAGGGACAACATTACGGATACCGCGTCTCCGGCCCTTGGGACCCGGCGACCGGGCTGCGGTTCAATCCTAACAAGCTGTTGATCGACCCCTGGTCGAAGGGCCTGGCCGGAAGCTTCGACTGGCACCCGGCGGTGTTCGATTTCGATCCGCGGCACGACGATTTCCGGTTCAACGAACTGGACAGCGCGCCCTTTGTGCCGAAGAGTGTCGTCGTGTCGGACCGCTCGCCCTATAGCCGGTTGCGGCCACGCATTCCCTGGTCCGACACCATCGTCTACGAATGCAACGTGCGTGGTTACACCATGCGCCACCCGGACCTGCCGGACGCAGAGCGCGGAACCTTCCGAGGCATGCGAAACGGCGCCATACTCGACTACCTGAAGGCACTGGGCGTCACGGCCGTCGAACTGATGCCGGTGCACGCCTTCATTGACGAGGCCTTCCTCGTGCAGCGCGGTCTGCGCAACTTCTGGGGGTACAACAGCATCAATTTCTTCACCCCGGAGCCACGTTACGCCTCCGGCCGGGATGCAGCCGCCGAGTTCCGGGAAATGGTCGAGGCCATCCACGGCGCCGGGCTTGAGGTCATACTGGACGTGGCCTACAACCACACGGCTGAAAGCGACGAGCGCGGACCCGCACTGAGCTTCCGCGGCATCGACAACCTGGCCTACTACCGCACGGAACCAGGCGAGCCGGGACGCTACGTCAACGATACCGGCTGCGGGAATACGCTGAACGCCGATCACCCCGTCGTTCAGGAACTGGTGCTCGACAGCCTGCGCTACTGGCATGACCGGATGGGGGTCGACGGATTCCGCTTCGACCTGGCCACGGTACTCGGCCGGACCGGCGAGGGCTTCGAAACCGGGCACCCGCTGCTGGAGCGCATCGGCTCCGACCCGTCGCTGCAGGGTGCGAAACTGATCGCGGAACCCTGGGACACGGGACCGGGCGGCTACCAGCTGGGGCATTTCCCACCGCCCTGGTCGGCCTGGAACGACCGCTTCCGCGACTCCGCCCGACGCTTCTGGCGCGGCGAAGCCGGGGAAGCCGGCGAACTCGCCCGTCGCCTGCACGGTTCCAGCGACCTGTTCGAACCGTCCGGGCGTTCACCGTTCGCCAGCATCAACTTCGTCACCGCGCACGACGGCTTCACCCTGGCCGACCTTGTGAGCTACGAGAATCGCCACAACGAGGCCAACGGCGAGCAGAACCGGGATGGGCACGCACACAATTTCAGCTGCAATCATGGCGAGGAAGGTCAGACTACCGATCCCGGGATCATTGCGCTCCGCCGACGCCAGCGCCTCAACCTGCTGGCCACCACGATCCTGTCACAGGGCACGCCGATGCTCCTGGCCGGAGACGAGTTCGGCAACTCACAGGAGGGCAACAACAACGCCTACTGCCAGGACAACGAGACGGGCTGGATCGACTGGAAAGGGCTCGAGCGTGACCCGGAATTCACGGAACAGGTGCGCAGGCTGATCCGCCTGCACCGGGAAACGCCCCTGCTGCGCCAGTCACTTTACCTTCATGGCACCAACGCCATGCTTGACGGCTGGCGGGACATCGAGTGGCTCCACCCCTCGGGGCGGCGCATGGAGCCGCCAGACTGGGATTACTCACAAGCCTTAGCCATGGCGCTGATCGACAGGACCGACGTGATCGCTCTGCTGTTCAACGCATCCGGTGAGCCGCTGGATTTCAGGCTGCCGGATTCGATGTTCCCGGAGGGCGCATCCGTGGCGTTTGCCAGCCATGCCCATGCCGAAGAAACCGTGGAAGAAAATCTCTACCCGCTCGCGGACCGGTCTCTTGCTTGCCTGGTCACTATCCCGTATTCTGAATCCCCAGCGCAATCCCGTTGACGGTCGCCTTCAGGGCGTCCAGCAGTTCACCGTCCTCGCGCCCGCCCTCGCGCCAGCGCCGCAGCAGGTCGATCTGCACGATGTGCATGGGATCCACGTAGGGATTGCGCAAGCGGATGGTGCGCCTCAGGGTTTGCTGGCCCTCCAGCAGTGAGTCGATCCGCTTGAGGTCCAGCACGTGCCGGGTGGCGAGGTCGAATTCCGCGCAAATGCCGTCGAAGATGCCGGCCAGTGACGGCTCCGCCAGGGCCGCGTAGCGTCCGCCGATCTCCAGGTCAGACTTGGCCAGCACCATCTCCACGTCGTCGATCATGCCGCGGAAGAAACTCCACCGGTCATACAGTTCCCTCAGCGCCTCCATGCCGTGCTCGCGGACCGCGCTGTCCAGGGCCGTACCCATACCCAGCACGCCGGGCAACCCGACACGCACCTGCGCCCACGCGAACACCCAGGGGATTGCGCGGAGGTTTTCGATGCCCTGCCCGCTGCGGCGGGAGGCCGGGCGGGAGCCGATGGCCAGTTTCCCGATCACGTCGATAGGCGTGGCAGCGCGGAAGTATTCGACGAAGCGCGGATCCTCGATGACCACGGACCGGTAATGCCCGCGCGCTGCGGCAGCCATGCCTTTCATCATGGAGCGCATTCCTGGGTCGGGGTGCTGTCCGACGTCCTGCAGTCCATGCTGCAGGACGGCGCCGGCGACGAGTTCCAGGTTGCGAAGCGCAAGCGGGCGCATGCCGTACTTCTGGTTGATGACCTCGCCCTGCTCGGTCACGCGCAGGTACCCGTTGACCGTGCCGGCCGGTGCGCCGGTGATGCCGCTGACGAGGTGCCCCCCGCCACGGCTCACCGTGCCGCCCCGCCCGTGGAAGAACACCACCTCGACGCCGCGTTCTTGTCCCAGCGCAGCCAGTCGGTACTGGGCCTGCTGCAGGCCCCAGCGGGACGCGGTGATGCCGCTGTCCTTGTTGCTGTCCGAGTAGCCGACCATGATCACCTGCCGATTGCCGCGCCGCTCCAGGTGGCCGCGATAGGCGGGGCTGGCAAGCAGTCCCTCCAGGATGGCCGGCCCGGCATCCAGGTCGTCCACCGTTTCCAGGAGCGGGGCGAAATCCAGCGGCACGCTCCCGCCATCATGCAGTCCCGCGGTCCGGGCCAGCGCCAGGGCGGTCAGCACGTCGTCCGCGCCCTGGGTCATGCTGATGATGAACAGGCCGATGGCGACCTCGCCATAGCGGGCGCGGCCCTTGCCGATGGACCTGAAAACGCGCAGGGCTTCCCTGGCGGTATCTGAACGGGAATCCTTCCCGGCGCCCGGCTCCGGGTTATTCGTTGCCAGCGCCGCCTCGAGGTGCTCCGCGCGTTGTTCGGGCCGGAGATCAGCCCAGCCAACGATTCCCAGCAGTTCCGCCATCACCCCACGATGCAGCTCGGCGTCCTGCCGGATATCCAGTGTTGCTAGGTGGAATCCAAACGTCCGCGACCGGGTGAGCAGGCGGCGTACGCCGAACAGGCCCGCGTGCGCCCCCTTGTTGGCCTCGAGGCTTCGTGCGACCAGCCCGATGTCGGACTGGAATTCGGCCGGGCTCGTGTAGCTGTTCCTCGAGCCTTCCAGGGTGGCGCGCAGGCGCCCTGCAACGAGGTTCAGGAAACAGCGGTACGGCATTTGAAGGTGTCGACGGGGGATTCCCCGCATCAACGCGGGCTGGCCTGCCGCGTAACGATCCAGGCGTTGCTCCAGCTCATCCAGTATGCCCGCCTCGCCGCGCGTCTGGCTGAGATACCGCGCCAGCTTGGAAACCTCGGGCAAATAGCGACCGATCACGGCCTTGCGCTGGGTTTCCAGCGTGTCCAGGACCGTACTGGACGTGACGTTCGGATTGCCGTCCATGTCGCCGCCAACCCAGGAACCGAAATGCAACACCCCGCCGGGCGGGTTCGCCGTGAACCCCGGTCCGTAAACCGTGGAAATGGCGGCGCGCAGTGATTCGTCGAAGGCCGGGGCCACCCGGTAGAGTACTTCCGTGAGGTAGAACAGCACGTTGTCCAGTTCGTCGGCCACCGTGGGCCGTGAGTGCGCGACGTTGCGGGTCTGCCAGCCGGAAGTGACGGCGTCGCGGATGCGCGCCCGCGCCTGCTCTTCCTCCGTTGGTGTCAGGCCCGGGTTCAGGCGTTCCACCAGGCGGTGAATAATCGAGTATTCCTTTTGCAGGATGCTCCGGCGCGCGGCTTCCGTCGGGTGGGCCGTGAAGACGGGCTGGATGCACAACTTCGCAAGTTCCCCGGAAAGCCCCCCCGCCGACACGCCGGCCTCTTTCAATCCGGCAATCACCGCCTCGAGGCTGCCGCGCTGGGGGGCGCTTGGCTCCATGAGGTAGGCGCGGGCGCGCCGGATCCGGTGCACCCGTTCGGCCAGGTTGGCCAGGCGCAGGTAGGCTGAAAACGCTCTCACCACCCGTCGCAGTTGTTCCGTTGACGTCTTTCCGAGTTGCTCTTCCAGCGCATCGGCCAGCTCGGGATCGCCCTCGCGCCGCAGGATCGCCGCCCGCCGCACGGCCTCGATCTGCTCCAGCAGTTCCGGCCCGTGCTGCTCCGTCAGGACTTCTCCAAGCATTTGCCCGAGCATGCTGACGTCCTCGCGCAGGGGCTGGTCCTTGTCGGGGAATTCGATCTGGCGGATCTCGTGCATGTCGTGATTATGCTGTATCAAAATGAAAAACGCGCGACCGTCTTCTATGCTTAGTGCGACCAAACCCGACGGAGAGACGAATGATGAGACTGATAACCACTATAACGGCGATTGCATGCGTGAGCGCCGCGGGGCTGGCGACAGCCGGCGACCACGCGGACCTGATCGCCAACGCCTTGGGCGCCGGACCGCCGTCCGTGACCGAAAACGCGACGGTCAAAGCGCACGACGGCACCGTGCTGCGGGAAGGCACCAATGACTACACCTGCTACCCGGCCTCGAACGCCATGGGCGCCATGTGCAACCAACCGGAATGGGATGCGCTGATCGGAGCGCTGATGGCCCAGCAGGAGTATGACGTCAAGGGGCTCAGCATTTCCTACATGCTGAGAGGTGACGGCGATGGGGTAGGCGTGAGCAATTCGGATCCTTATCACCCCGACCCGCATAGCGCGGAAGATTTCGTCAGCGAAGGCCCGCACCTGATGATCCTGGTGCCTGACCCGGCCATGCTGGAAGGCATTTCCAGGGACCCCAACGACGCGGTTTACGTGATGTGGGGCGACACGCCGTACGCGCACATCATGGTCAAGATCGAAGACTGATAACCGGTTACCGCCGTGAACAGGACGGCCGCCACGGCGGCCGTCTTTCTTATACAATGCGTACCCGGAACCCGGGGGATACGGGGATCATAGAGAGGAGGCCAGCATGCAAGGACTGCAGGGCGAAGCCGCCGCCGCGGCCGCCGAACTGGGCGACGTCAGGTTGCCGGATGACATCCAGGTGATCGAACTGGCCGGCCGGGGCAGCCGGGCGCTGACCTTCAAGGCGGTTTACCAGGCCGAACTCGTGGCCCTGAAAATCTACCGGCCGGAGGTAGCGGAGCGCTACCGGAGCAAGCACGATCTCAACATCGCGGTCTACGAAATGTCGCAGAACCGCAAGTTTCGCCGCAACGATGAACTCTTCCCCTTTTCCGCCAAACCCATCATGGTCCATGGCCACGACGGACAGGTGTCATTGAGCTTCATCCAGGAATTCATCGAGGGCCGGAAACTGCACCGGCTCGCCGAGGAGGAAGGGGGCGTCCCCTTCTCGGTCCTGGAAGCCGGCGAGATCATCGCCCGGGCCGGGACGGAGGCGGGGCTGCCGGAACTGGATCTCGATTACCGCAACGTGCTGGTGCGCCGGATGGCCGGCAAGTGGATCCCGGTCATCCATGACTTCAACCACGTGCAGGGCGTGCGGGGCGGCGGCCTCGGCGGGCTGTTCAGCGCCAAGGCGAAAACCAACCTGCAGATGGTCAAGGAGTGGTCCCGCCACGCCGGGGAGCCTGGAGAGCGGTAGTGTTCCAGGTCCGGGACCCGGGATCTTCCCTGTTCCCTGTTCCCCGTTCCCTGTTCCCGGTTTACCGGGCGAACGCCTCCGCGTTGACCAGGAAATGTGCCCAGATCGCGGCAAAATACCCCAGCACGATCGTCCAGCTCCACTTGAGATGCGAGAAGAACGTGTAGATCCCGTGGGCCTGGCCCATGACGGCAACACCGGCCGCCGATCCGATGGACAGCATTGAACCGCCCACGCCGGCCGTCAGCGTGACCAGCAGCCACTGGCCATGGCTCATCTCGGGATTCATCTCCAGGACCGCGAACATCACGGGTATGTTGTCGACGATCGCAGAAGCGAAGCCGACGATGACATTCGCCGTGGTCGGACCCAGGCCCGAATACATGAACTCCGACCCCATCGCCAGGTAGCCGAAGGCGCCCAGGCCGCCGACGCACAGGATGACGCCGTAGAAGAACATCAGCGTGTCCCACTCGGCGCGCTTGAGATTGTTGTAAATGTTGTAGAACTTCACATTCTCGGCATCGCTGCCGCTGTGGCTGGCCTGGATACCGAGTGCCGATCCGGCCACCATCTCGGATTGCTGAAGGGCCCTCTGGTCACGGCGCTGCAGGTAGTAACCGAACAGCTTGAGCAGGCCCAGGCCCGTCATCATGCCGATCACCGGCGGCAGGTGCAGCAGGTTGTGGGAAAGGACCGCCATGGTGATGGTCAGGATGAACAGCGCAATGACCATCAACGCGCCGTGCTGAAGGCGTGCCTCGTCCTCGACCGGATCGGGTTGTCCCTCCTTCACGGCAAAGCTGAGGATCCCGCCGGTGACCAGCCAGTTGACCAGCGAAGGGACGAACAGGACGAAGAATTCCTGGAACTCGACCAGGCCGGCCTGCCAGACCATCAGCGTGGTGATGTCGCCGAAGGGGCTGAAGGCGCCGCCCGCGTTCGCCGCCACCACGACGTTGACGCAGGCCAGCGCGATGAAGCGGGTATTGGTGCCGCCTACGGCCATCACCACGGTGGCCATCAGCAGGGCGGTGGTGAGGTTGTCGGCGATCGGCGACAGCACGAAGGAGATGGCGCCGGTGATCCAGAAGATCTTGCGGAGCGAGAATCCGCGGGTCACCAGCCAGGCACGCAGCACGTCGAATACGCCGCGCTCCTCCATGGTGTTGATGTAGGTCATCGCCGCGAGCAGGAACAGGAACAACTCCACGAATTCCAGCAAATCGTGCTGGAGCGCGACCTCCGCGGTATGCGTATCACCCAGCGCGGTATAAGTGGCCGCCACCAGCACCCAGATGACGCCGGCCGCCACGATCACGGGCTTCGATTTGCGGAGGTGGATGGTTTCCTCGCTGATCACCAGGGTATAGGTGATGATGAACACCACCAGCGCGGTGATCCCGGCCCAGTGCCCGGTCAGGTCCGGTACCGGAACGGCTTCGGCCAGGGCCAGGCCCGGAAGCAGCAACAGGGCCAGCCCGGCCAGCATCCGGGTCTTGAGGTGCAGTGTTTTCGTCATGATCTTTTCTCCGGTCAGAACGCGGGTACCCCCGTCAGCTCCTTGCCGACCACCAGCTGGTGTACGGTCTCCGTGCCCTCGTAGGTGATGACGCTCTCCAGGTTCAGCATGTGGCGTACCGGCGAGAATTCCACGCTGATGCCGCTGCCGCCGAGCATGTCGCGGCAGTCGCGGGCAATGTCCAGCGCCATGCGCACGTTGTTCCACTTGGCCAGGGACACCTGCGTCGGATGCAGCCTGCCGGCATCCTTGAGTTTCGCCAGGTCCATGCACAGTACCTGCGCGGTGGTGATCCGGCGCGCCATGTCGGCCAGCCGTATCTGGATCGCCTGGTTGTGGTTCAGCGGGCGGCCGAACAGTTCACGGGTCTCCGTGTAATCGAGCAACTCCTGAAGGCAGGCCTGGGCCGCGCCGATGGCGCCCCAGGCGATGCCGTAACGGGCCTGGGTGAGGCAGCTCAACGGGCCCTTCAGCCCCGTGACGCCCGGCAGCACGGCGCTGCCCGGCACGCGGACGTTGTCGAGGTAAAGCGAAGAGGTGATCGACGCCCGCAGCGAGAACTTGTGCTCGATTTCCGGCGCCTCGAACCCGGGCGTGCCCTTCTCCACCAGGAAGCCGCGCACGCCCTCGTCGGTCATGGCCCAGACCACGGCCACGTCGGCGATGGTGCCGTTGGTGATCCACATCTTGGCGCCGTTGATCACCCAGTCGTCGCCGTCGCGCTTCGCGTGGGTCTTCATGTTGCCCGGATCGGAGCCGCCATGCGGTTCGGTCAGGCCGAAACAGCCAATGGCCTCGCCGCGCGCCAGGCGGGGCAGCCAGTGCTCTTTCTGTTCATTGGAGCCGTACGCGTGGATCGGGAACATCACCAGGCTGCTCTGCACCGAGACGAAGCTGCGCAGCCCGCTGTCGCCGCGCTCCAGCTCCTGGCAGATCAGGCCGTAGCAGACGGCGTTCAGGCCGGCACAATCGTAACCCTCGATGGAACTGCCCAGCAGGCCGAGATCGGCGATCTGGGGAATGAGTTCGTCGGGAAAACGCCCCTGCTCGAAGCACTCGCCGATAACCGGCAGCACGCTCTCGTCCACGAAGCGCCCCACCGTGTCCTGCACGATGGTTTCCTCCTCGCTCAGCTGCGCACGGATGTCGTACAGGTCCATGGCATTCAGTTTTTTCATTGTCCCGGATTCCGGATTCCAAAGGGTGCAATTGTACAGGCTATAATCCCCCGGGTGTCCGGGACTGCACAGCCAACCAGAAGCCTCGCGCAGGCGCCGCTGGCGTCGCTCGCGGTTGCGTGCGCGCTGCTCGCCGGGCTGACCGCCTGCGCCTCGATCATGTCCTCGGCGACCGGGGGACTGGCCGCCAATCTCAGCGCCGCCATCCTGAACCAGGACGACCCCGAAACCGTGCGCGACGGCGCGCCGGCCTACCTGCTGATGCTGGACAGCTTCGTGGAAGGCGCGCCGGGCGATGCCGCCATGCTGGGCGCGGCCGCGGAATTGTATGCAGCCTATGGAAACGTCTTCGTGGACGACCCGGAGCGCGCCCGGCGCCTGACCACCCGTTCGCGCAACTACGGCCGCCAGGCCCTGTGCGCGGCCAATGCCGCCACCTGCGGCATCTGGGACCAGTCTTTCGAGGCGTTCGAGGCGGGACTGGCCAGAACCGGTCCCGACGATGCCGCCACGCTGTACACGACGGGGCTCTCCTGGCTGGCCTGGATCCAGGCCCACCGTGAGAACTTCTCGGCGCTGGCCGACCTGCCGCAGGTGGAAGCCGTCCTGCTGCGAGTCCGGGAACTCAACGGGTCCTACAAGCCCGCCGACGTCGAGCGCTACCTCGGCATCATGAATACCCTGCGCCCGCCGGCGCTGGGCGGTGATTTCGAGAAGGGCCGGGAGCACTACGAAAATGCCATCCGCCTGTCCGGCGGCCGGGACCTCGGCATCAAGGTGGACTACGCCAATTACTACGCCAAAACCCTGTATGAGCGTGAATTGCACGACCGCCTCCTGAATGAGGTTTTGGAAACCGATCCGGTCCATGACGGTCTGACCCTGTTCAACACCCTGGCCCAGCGCAACGCGAGAGCGATGCTGGAGGCCGCGGACGATTACTTCTGATCGCCAAGGTCAAGTTACCTGGGACACACGACAAAAGGCGCCTTACATGAAGTTTCGCACTCGCCTGCTACTCGCCGCCGCTGCCCTGATCCTGGGCATGGAAGCGACGGCCCAGACGCTGAAGATCGCTACGCTGGCGCCGGAAGGCTCGTTCTGGATGAACGAGATGCGCGCCGGGGCGAAGGAGATCGAAGCCCGCACCGACGGCCGCGTCAAGTTCCGCTTCTATGGCGGCGGCGTGCAGGGCAATGACAACCAGGTGCGCCGCAAGATGCGCATCGGCCAGTTGCACGGCGCGACCTTCACCTCCGGGGCCCTGGGCGGGTTCACCCCCGCCGCCGAGGTCTACGCCCTGCCGATGACCTTCCTGGGCATGGACGAGGTGCAATACGTGCGCGAACGCATGGACGGCAAGATCCGCCAGGCGCTCGAGGACGCCGGCATGGTTAATTTCGGCCTGTCCGGCGCCGGGGTCGGCTACATGATGTCCAACACCCCGGTCAGCACGCTGGCGGACATGAGTGGGCAGAAAACCTGGGTGCAGGAAGGCGACAAGATCGCCTTCGGCGCGTTCCGCGCCCTGGGCATCTCGCCGGTCACCATGCCGCTGACGGACGTGCTGACCGGCCTGCAAACCGAATTGCTGGACAGCGTCAGCGTTTCCCCGGTGGGCGCCGTGGTGCTGCAACTGCACACGCGCCTCAGGTACATCACCGACCTGCAGCTTTCCTACGTATACGGGGCGCTCGTGATCGACAAGCGTCATTTCTCGAAGCTATCGGAGGCGGACCAGGCCGTGGTGCGCGAGGTCCTGGAAGGAATCGTGCTCAAGATCGACGCGGCCAGCGTCGCCGACAATACCGACGCCCTCCAGGCGCTGCGCGAAAGCGGCCTGCAGATGGTGGAACCGGCGCAGGCCGAGGTGGGGGCGTGGCGCGAAAAGGTCGCGGCTTCCAACCGCGCGCTGGCCGCTGACGGCGTGGTGGACGCCGCCCTGATGGACGAGATGCTCGGTCACATTGCCGATTACCGGGCCGGCGGCATGCCTTGACCGGACCCGAGCCACTCTTCGGCAGGCTGGAACGGGTCGGCAAGGCCCTCGAGGACGCCGTGCTGGTCGTGCTGTTGACGGCGATGATCCTGCTGGCAGCCGGCCAGATCGTACTGCGCAATTTCTTCGACATCGGGTTCTTCTGGTCAGATGAGTTGCTGCGCCTGCTGGTCCTATGGCTGGCCGTGGCGGGCGCCGTGGCCGCCAGCCGCAAGGACCGCCACATCAGCATCGCGGTGCTGGACCGGTTTCTGCCGGAGCGGGCGGGCGCCGTCGTCAAGGTCCTGCTGGACGCCTTCACGGCCGCGGTCTGCGGGCTGATCGCCTGGTACAGCCTGGCTTTCGTGCGCATGTCGCACGAATTCGGCGACATCCTGCTCGGCGGCGTCCCGGCCTGGATTCCGCAGGCGGTGCTGCCCCTGGGTTTCGGCCTGATCGCCTGGCGCTACGGCCTGTTCGTCGTGCGGGGGTTGGTGCGGTTCTTCCGCGGGAGCGAGTCCGCATGAGTCTCATCGCACCGCTGCTGGTCATCCTCGCGCTCCTGGGCGCACCGCTGTTCGCGGTCATCGCAGCCAGCGCCATGTACAGCTTCTGGCAGGCCGACGTCGACCTGCAGGTGGTCGCCATCGAGTTCTTCGGCATCGCCGAGATGCCCATCCTGCTGGCCATCCCGCTGTTCACCTTCGCCGGCTACCTGCTCAGCGAGAGCGGCGCGCCGGGGCGGCTGGTGCGCCTGACGCGCGCCCTGCTCGGCTGGATGCCCGCCGGGCTCGCTATCGTGTCCCTGGTCGCCTGCGCGTTCTTCACCGCGTTCACGGGGGCCTCGGGCGTCACCATCATCGCGCTGGGCGCCCTGCTCTTCCCGGCCATGAAGGAGGCCGGCTACCCCGATAAATTCAACCTGGGCCTGGTCACCTCGGCCGGTTCGCTGGGCCTGCTGTTCGCGCCCTCCCTGCCCCTGATCCTCTACGGCGTGGTGGCCGAGATCTCCATCGAGGACCTGTTCCTGGCCGGTTTGCTGCCCGGCTTCCTGATGCTGGTGATCCTGTCCGCCTACAGCGTCTGGAAGAACCGCGCCATCCGCGTGCCGCTGGGCGATTTCTCCTGGAAGGAGGTCGGCTCGGCCGCGCGCGCGGCGGCCTGGGAAATCCCGCTGCCGATCGTCGTGCTCGGCGGCATCTACAGCGGTTACTTCGCCATCTCCGAGGCGGCCGCGGTCACGGCCATCTATGTGCTGGTCGTCGACGTGTTCGTTTTGCGCGAGGTTTCCCTGCGCGAATTGCCGAAGATCATGCGCGAATCCATGGTGCTGGTCGGCGGCATCCTGGTGATCCTGGGCGTGTCGCTGGCCTCGACCAACTACATGATCGACGCCGGCGTGCCGCAGCAGCTGCTGGCCTGGATCAGCCAGTACGTGAACAGCCAGCTCGGATTCCTGTTCCTGCTGCTGGTGTTCCTGCTGATCCTCGGCGCCATCCTCGACATCTTCTCCGCCATCGTGCTGGTGGTGCCGCTGATCCTGCCGATCGCCGTGCAGTTCGGCGTCCACCCGGTGCACCTCGGCATCGTGTTCCTGGCCACCATGCAACTGGGCTACATCACCCCGCCGGTGGGCCTGAACCTGTTCATCGCGAGCTACCGCTTCGAGCGCTCCATCACCACGCTCTACGTCTCCACCCTGCCCTGGTTCCTCTTCCTGCTGTTCTCGGTCGCCATCATCACCTTCTGGCCGTGGCTGTCACTGGTGCTGATCGGCGGCTGAGCGCAACGTCCGATCCGGCCGCCTGGTCTGGCCAATTGATGCATCTGACCTAAATCATCCGCGGAACACCACGTTTCAACTAGGGTAAAGGCAAATGATCTCCCGATTCCTGCGTGAACTGAAACGCCGCCGCGTGCTGCACACGGCCTCGTTCTACGTGGTCGGGACCTGGATCGCATTGCAGGTCGTCGAGGTACTGTCGGAAGCGGGCCTGCCACCTTCCACCATGCGCAACCTGCTGATCATCCTGTCGGCGGGGTTCCCGGTAGCACTCGTCACTGGCTGGTTTTTCGACATCTCGAAGGACGGTGTCTCGAAGACCGGGCCGTTGCAGGAAGGTGAGCGACTACCCGAGCTCAAGTTCATCGATTACGTACTGCTTGCCGGGCTGGCCGTGGTGGTGGCCGTGGACGTGTACATTCTCTCGTTTCCGCCGCCGGAAGACATGCAGGTCGTCACCCCGGCGGCGCCCCAGCAACGCACCATCGCGGTGCTCGGCTTCGAGGACTTGCAACCGGCCGGGGAAGGGGAAGATATCGGCGAGGTATTCGCCGACGAACTGCGCGCCTCGCTGACCCGTACCGCCGGGCTGCGCGTGCTCGGGGCCGTGACCAGCAAGGTTCTGTCGGGCCTGGCCGGTGACAGCCGGACATCCATGGCTCAGGAGTTGTCGGTCACGGCGATGCTGCTCGGCAAGGTGCTGTTGGACGGCGGCCAAATCTCGATAGATGCCCGCCTCGTCGGCCCCGCCGGCGATGAAATCTGGGCAAACCGGGTGGAAGGCTCCGCCGGGGATGGCGTGGCCCTGCAGCAGGGCCTGCTCCGGCAGGTCGTCGGTGCCATCGCACCCAGCCTTGACCCCGATCCCGTGCAGGGCCCGCGGATCGAGGCCGGCGAATGCAGCGAGGTTTACGATATCTACCTGCGCGGCAAGCGCCTGTCGCAGTCGCGAAAATTCACCCAGGCCGAATTGTGGAACCGGGGCATGGAGTTGCTGCAGGAAGCCGTCTCCGTCGACCCACAGTGCGCGGTCGCCTGGGAAGCCATCGCGACCGCCCTCCAGAACTACCAGGACACGGCGGGGTTCGTCCGGGCGGGGGTGGCGGCGCGGCGGGCGCTGGAACTCAACGATAAACTGCCCGGGGCCTGGACCGTGCTGGCGGAAATCGCCGAGGACGAGATGCGCTGGAGCGACGCGGAGGAATACATCCTGCGTGCCTTGCGGGCCGACCCCACCGACATCCAGGCCAATTACAACTACAGTTTCAACCTGGCGACGCGCGGCCGCATCCGGGAGGGCCTGGACTACGCCCTCGAGGCCTATCGCCGCGACCCTGCGTCGATGCCCGCGAGCGACATGATTTCGATAACCGCCCACTACGCCGGTGACACCGAATTGATGCTGAAACACGGTGAGATCGCGATCGAACTGATGGGCCTGCGAAACTCCTACACGCTGGACAGAATTGCCGAAGCCCACCTGGCACGCGGCGACACGGACCGCGCCCTGGAGATCTACGCCGAATATCCCTCGTATCCCGACTGGTTTCCGGACTGCGTGCGCCTGCGCCACGATCCCTCCCTGGCCCCGGAGGTCCGGATGGCGGCCCGGGCAACACTGGACCGAATCCTGTCCGGCGAAGAGGAAGCCGCATGGTCCAACGCGTGGCGGCTGATCCGCTGCTCGGTCTGGCTGGAGGACCCGGACATATTCTTCGACCTCCTGCTGGCGAAGGACCTCAATTCCATGTTCGGCAAGGGGTTTCCCGTCGAGATCGTGTTCATCAACCTGTGGCACCCCGATGCCGCCGCCATGCGCCGGGATCCCCGCTTCCACGAACTGGTGATGGAAACCGGTCTCCTGGATTACTGGAAGCAATGGGGCTGGGCGGATCGGTGCGAACCGGACGGCGACGGGTTCCGCTGCGATTAGATTCATTCGCGACGGGCCGTCGCTCCTGCCAAGACCGGACACGCCCGACGAGCCCCAAAGAAGCGATGATGTGGGAGCGACCGCTGGTCGCGAACCGGGAATTGGATTGGCGACCGTTGGCCGGCCCTGCGTCAGGACGTATCCGTCGCGTCGTGGATGGCCATCCAGTCCTCGTACTTCTCGGACAGGATCCGGTAGTCCTCTTCCTCGTCCACGTCCAGGCTGAGCCCGCCGAAAGGAGTGACCACCACGCGGATCGAGCCACCAAGCACCGCGCCGGTGCAGCGCTCCATGCGCTCCTGCGTGTTCCCCCTGCGCAGCCAGCGGTACATGCGATGCCAGTTGTACCGCCGCGCCCACAGGGTGAACTGCATGCGCACCGACAGCCAGGCTGCCGCCCAGCCACCATGCTGCGTCAGCAGACGCAGGGTCAGGGCGAGCACGTTGCGCCAGTCCTTCGCCTTGCGGTAGGAAAACCCGGTCTGCAGGAATTCCTGGTGCGCGAGTTGGCGCGGGCGGGCCACGTAGATGTTGGCCAGGCGCAAGCGGCCGAAGCTGGCCTCCACGAAGGGGCGCTCGATACCGGTTTCACCGTCCCTCGGGTAGAACGGGGCCACGCCAGGTTCATCCACCACGCCGGTCAGCATCGCGTAGGGCTCGTCAGCCATCCGGTCTTCGGCCGCGCAACGCTCCACGAAATCGTCGATGGCCCCTGCCGATATCAACGGCAGATCGCAGGAGATGATGAGCAGTGGCCGCCGGTGTACCAGGTGCGGATCCTCGTCGCTGTGACGACCCTCCGAGGCGTAGATCGCCGCCCAGGTGTTGCTCAGCATCTTGCCTTCCTGCTGCACCGTGCGAACGCGGGCCGACACGCCCTGCAGCGCTCCGCCGAGCTTTTCGACCGGCCCCACCACGAAGATTTCCGCGATGGTTTCCGCGCCCAGCAGCGCGTCCACCACGTGCCGCACCAACGCGCGCCCGCCGACCTTGAGGAATGCCTTGTTGCGGTCCCCGATCAGCCGCCGGGGATTGGTGTGCGTCCCCGAGAGGACAATGGCGTCGATCGGCTCGGGATACCCTTTCGCATGAACATTGCCCTGCGCTAAATCCCTCACGTTTTCAGGACTATATGCGTCATCCTGCCCATGCATCAGGGACGGTTCCGGCGTATTGTTGTCAGATGGTGTCATGAACGAGCCGCTTTTTCCTGACGGAACCCTGTCTTCTCTTGGGAACGGTTTCCGCAAAGGCGTATTATGCACCGTAAGCCAGCGGTGTTTAACCGGCCGCGACACCGGAAATCCATGGACGCGAACCATCAAACCAGCTTCTGGGAGCAACTGAAAAGACGCAAGGTCATTCGCGTCGGCCTGGTCTACATCATCGTCGGCTGGGTGCTGATCCAGATCGGCGAGGTGACCTTCGACGCCCTGATCCTGCCCGAGTGGTCACTCTCCCTGCTCATCGTGCTGATATCGCTCGGCTTCCCCATCGCGCTGATCCTGGCCTGGGCTTACGAGGTGACGCCGCACGGAATCGTGCGCGACTCCGCGCGCTTCGTCGAGAACATAACCCGCGCTGGCGACTACTCCGACGACGCCCCTTCCGTGGCCGTGCTGCCCTTCTCCGACCTGAGTGTGAAGGGCGACCAGGGCTACTTCTGCGAAGGTATCGCCGAGGAGATTCTCAATGCCCTGTGCAAGGTGGCGAACCTCAGGGTCGCATCGAGGATGGCGGCCTTCCAGTTCGGCGACGGCGACACCGAGATTACCGAGGTCGGCAGGAAACTCGGGGTTCAGACGGTGCTCGAAGGCAGCGTGCGCAAGGCGGGCAACCAGCTGCGCATCACGGCGCAGCTGGTCAATGCCGCCGACGGCTACCACCTGTGGTCGCGTCAGTTCGACCGCAGCCTGGAGGATATCTTCACCATCCAGGAGGAGATCGCCTCGGCCATTGCGGACGCCCTGAGCGTCACCCTGCACCGCGCCAGGACGCCGCCACAGACGCAGGTCGATCCGAAAGCCTACGACCTGTTCCTGCGCGGCCTCGGATACATTGCGCGGCACACGACCCAGGACAACGTCTACGCGCGCCAGATGTTCAAACAGTCCATCGACATCGAGCCGGAATTCGGACGCGCGTGGGCCGGACTGGCCTACACCTACGGCTTCGAGTACATGTATTTCAGCGCCACCGACGTCAACCTCGCCGAGGCCAGGCGCACCAGCGCGCGGGCGCTGAAACTGGCTCCCGACCTCGCGGAGTCCTACGTGGCGGCCGGCATCGCCCATTGCATGAGCCAGCAGTACGACGAGGCGGACGCCGGATTCGAGAAGGCCATCCGGATCGACCCGAAGAACTACGAGGCCTGGTATTTCTACGGCCGCGCCAAGGTTCACGAAGGCGATCTCGAGCGCGCCGTCCGCCTGTTCGACCGCGCCTCGAAGGTCCGGCCCGAGGATTACCAGAGCGTGCTGCTGCAGGCCCAGCTTTACGTCAGCCTGGGCAATCAGGAAAAGGCCATGGACGTGACACGCAAGGGTATCGAGCGGGTCCGCACCGTGCTGGAACTCAATCCCGACGACAACCGCGCGCTGAACATGGGCGCCTTTGCGCTGTTGCGCCTGGGTGAACGCGACGAGGCCGAGGAATGGATGACCACATCCATGAGCAAGGCGCCCGTGGATTCCATCATCCAGTACAACGCCGCCTGCTTCTTCTCGCTGGCCGGTGAAGCCGACAAGGCGCTGGACTGCCTCGAGAACTGCCTGGTCAAGGTCGGCAACATCAGCCGCGAATGGCTCGAGCACGATTCCGACATGGACAATATCCGCAGCCATCCCCGCTTCGCGGAAATCATTCGCGGCTTCCCCGAGTAAGGGGCCGGAGACGCCGGAGCCCCTTTCTCCGCAATTCTTTAGTACCCTATAGAACCGACGGCCTCGCCGTAAGCACTTTCATGACCAATCACCACTCGAGGGAGGGATCAAAGTGGATCTTTCATTATTCAACCAGGGTGGAATCCAGTTCCTTTTGCGCTGGATTCACCTGCTGGCCGGCGTGACCTGGATCGGCCTGCTGTATTACTTCAATTTCGTACAGGGCGAGTATTTCAAGGAAGCGGACGGCGGCGCCAAATCCGACGCCATCCAGAAACTGGTGCCACGGGCCTTGTGGTGGTTCCGCTGGGGCGCCATGTTCACCTTC